>Ga0134121_10002383_pt1 | contig 16291 bp, 11 predicted proteins | sample KB301_FD_96463 | JGI IMG/M metagenome (GOLD analysis project Ga0134121, IMG submission 96463) | Terrestrial soil microbial communities without Nitrogen fertilizer from Kellogg Biological Station, Michigan, USA - KB3-0-1 | ecosystem: Environmental > Terrestrial > Soil > Unclassified ... | reverse complement strand
TTTTCGGAATCTGCGTTTGAATGCGCACGTTCCGGCAATCCGCGGCCGCTTCTCTGGCAATCGGTTCGAGCTCGGGCTGGCTGAAACACATCATTGCGTCGGAGTGTCCCAGGATATACGCCATTTCGGACGCCTTCAGACGAGTGTTGATGGGAACCATGATCAAGCCTGCCCGGAAACAGGCAAAGAAGAGCTGCACCGTCTCGAAAGAGTTCGACCAGTGGATCGCCACGCGGTCTCCCTGTCGGAATCCTCGTTGCAGGAACCATCGAGCGAGGAGCGTTGCCGATTGGTCCAGAGCTTCATAGGACAGGCTCCAGTCCCCGCAAATGAGGACGGTCTTGTTCGGCGTGCGGGCTGCAGCGGCGTGCAGTAAATCGCCCAGATTCATTTCGGCATTCTAGACTTGCGAGCAGAAGAGATCAACGAGAGCTGCTTTGCGTGCGGTTGGCACCGCGCTGGGCTATTGTTGCGCTCTGAGCAAGCCTAATAGCGCGGTTCTCTGTGACGGGGTCAGCAATCCGACGACCTTGGTGAGTGTGTCCCGATCCAGTTGTTTCAATTTCGCGGGATCCGGTGTGCCCTGAGACTCCCTGGCGAGAGCCGCTCGTGCCTGCTTCTGGTCTTCAAACAGTGATTGCACTCGTGGAAGCTGTTCGGCCGTGAATGGAGTGTTGGCATCTTCCATCGAAATCCGCAGGGCATCGAATCCACCACGAGACTTCATTTGATCCCGAGACATCTTGGTGAGCACCGACTGTTGCTTCGCGTCCAGAGCGGAAGCAGAGGCGATCCTGGTAAAGAGGGCGTCGTTCATCTGCCGCATCTCTACTTCCAGGGCATCCAGCACTTCAGCCGGTACGCGGGAGGTCGCGGACGCACCTCGCGCAGCCAGGGCTGCAGCCAGGAAGGCGGGGCCAGGGGTGCCTGCAGGAGGAGCGGTGCCACCCCGGGCAGCCGCGGCAGCCTGCGCCTGAGCAAGCGCTGCCGCTTGAGCCGGAGTTGGAGTTGACGCCGGGCCGGGCGCCGCGCCCCGCGCCGGCGGCGCGGCTGTAGCTGCGTCGGAGCCGGGGGCTGCACCGCCACCTACCGCCGGCGGTGCGCTCGGTGGCCTGGCCGCTATCATCTGTTGTCCGTGAGTTTGGATTGTCCGCCGCATCACGGGGATTTCCTCATTAATCAGCGTATTCAGCGCCGTTTCCTGTTCTTTGGTCAGCGGCGCTTCAGCTTTGAGAAGGACGTCGCGGAGGCGCACGAGCCGATCTACAGGGGGAGGAGCAGGAACTACGCCTCGGGCGGGAGCGGCGCCTCGCGCTGCAGCAGCGGGGGGTGGCGGAGGTGGCGCATCGTTAAACGCCCCGAAATCCACGTCCTGAGCGAAGACAGGACTCGCTACCAGGGCGAAAGCCAGTAATCCCAAAAGTCGTTTCATCGATTCCCCCGTTAGAACCTGGTATTCAGCGAGAAGTATACCTGTCTACCCTGGGCCCAGCTTGTCGGCTTTCCAAACAGCGGTGATGTGACCACGCCACTGTAACTGTTCACCCTCGTGTGGTTGAGCACATTCTGTGCGCTGACAGTGAACGACATCTGGGGATGAGCCAGGCTTGGCGGCTGTGTCGCAGTCGAGCCCGCGATACCGGCACCGTCGATGAAACCCGGTTGTGAGCTCAGGGTGGCGATCAACTGCTGAATCTGCGCTGGATTGATGCCAGCCGCCAGCGCCGACAGAGTGAGCTGATCGATAACCGAATTGCCCGGTGCCGGTGCTCCCGCGCCGGTTGGTGCCGTTCCTGCCGCCGCTGCCGGGGCGGGTCTCTTGCGGATGCTGAATTGAGGGCTGTTATAAGTGAGATTCAGAGTGTAGCCGCCGGGTCCGCGAAGGGAATTCCGTTTTACGCCGGCAGGCCGATCATTGAAGGACTGGTCAAAGTTTTCATCTTTGCCTGTCGTTACGTTGTACGCGCGTCCCGAGGCCGCATTCAAGTTGAAATTGAAACTCCCGACCTTGGGAGGTCTCAACGAAAGAGAGCCCTGGAATTGGTGCCGCTGATCGTTTCGCGCCCAGTCCGAGCGCACGTCATAAAGATTTTTCGCGCCGCCATCGTCGGCGGCCCACGTCAGCCCATAGCGAAAGTTGATTCCCGTTATCTGCGTCTTCAGAAGTTTCTTTTTCATCGCCGGGACCTGGACTGTGAAATTCACATTCTTGTTCAGAGAGTTCCCGACAGACTCGTACTGATTGATCTGACTTACGACAGGAAAGAACGGCCGGAGTTGATCGATCTGATCCCGTGTCAGGGTCGGATCGAGGGGCGTGCCGGGGTAGGGCGCATTGATATTTCGCGTTCGGATGGAGTGGACCTGACGGGTCACGCTGAAGGCCGTCGTGAGCCGCCAGTTCTTCGGCATCTGCCGGTTCACCGACATTTGTGTGTTGAGCGCGTAAGGCGATTCCAGGTGAGGTCCTCGCACGGCGAGCGTGCTGCCGGTCCCCGTCGTCGTACCCGCAACGCCGCCGACGAAGGGGTCCGGGTAACTCGGATTGGAGATCGAAGTATTGAACTGCCGCGATTGTCCGTCGCCGCGCAGTAACTGCTCGTAATAGAAAATCGGGAAGCCGACATTCGGATGCGACATTCTCGCGCCAAGGCTGATCGTCGTCTTCTTCTTGATTTGAACCTGATACGAAGCCGTCGGCGAAAAGTTATTGTAGTCCTTGAAGTGGTTCTGCAGCGTGTACCCCACGCCCAACGATCCGCTCATGGTCGGGCTGATGCGGTACGTCCCCTGGATGGAGGCATTCGCATCCATGTGACGGGTTTCGGTCAGAGGGTCGCCGGAGCTCTTTGTAAACGTCAGTGCGTGTCCCGCCTGATAGTCCTGGAGGCTTGAGAAGGTGAACGTTCCCAGAAAGTTTCTTTCCGAAAAATTGTAGCTGTACTGGGAATTGGCATTGAACGCTATCTGGAAATTCCATTTCGGTGTGGGCGTCCATCGGAGAATGTTGTTCATGTTGAAGTTGGTGTTCCGCGTATCGGCGAAGTTCTGCGCGCCGCCGCCGTAGAACGCGTCCAGAACATTGATCGAAATTGCGTTCGTCAGCGGCCGGGTGTGGGACGTGCTGTGATTTACGCGAAACCCGAACGTATTCGTCATCTTCGGCGACAATGTCAGGTTATCGGAAAGCTGAACGTTCCATCCGTTACCCTTGCTGTTGTAGGCACGCTCCGGCAGGTTGAATCCGCCGATTCCCTGATTCTCATTCTTGTTCCGGTTATAACCGAAGATCGCCTGCATCGAGTGCTTCTGCGAGAAGTAAAGCGTGTTGTTGAGGTTGATGTTGTCATAAGTGGAGGGGCTCAGGAAGGAGCCGTTCACGGGCCCTGTGGGAGTAATTGCCCGAATGGCTGTGCTTCCCGAGTCGCTTTGATCCTTGGACAGGTTAATTCTCATGCCCCATTTCCCTTTGATTACCGGCCCGTCGTAGTTGGTCGACACCGTCGTCTTGTGCATGGGTGCCCTGTTTGCAGAACCGGGCTGCCTGGCATTCAGACCCGCATCGCGGTACTGAAAGCCGAGTCCTCCCGCCCACCGCTGGGGCCCGGGCTGTCGGGTCGTGATCGTGATGCGCGGACCGGTGCCGTTGGCATTGAACGAATTCGGCTCGATCACGATCTGCGCGATCTGGTCGCGCGTGGGAAGGCGGCCGCCTTCAAAGCCATCGATAATGAGCTGCGCATTGCCCTCGCCTCCAGCCAGCAGTTGCAGATAGGCGAGAAGCGATTCTTCATCGTCAGGCAGATCTTTGAGTTGCTCGGGGGTAATGACGGTGGCATCCAGACTGGATGACGCATCCACCGTGACTTCTTTTTCGGGCCCCTCTTTTACTTCAACAAACGACGTGATTCCCTCCAGGGACAGCGTTATCGCGAGTGGACGCATGTTGGCGGTAACCCGCACGGTCTGGGTGAACGTTTTGAAGTCGGGCGCCGTCACGGCAATCTGGTAGTCCCCTGGGGCTATATCAAACGAGAAGCTTCCCGACGCATCGGTTTTGCCGGCCCTGACGAACGTGGTTCCTCGAAGAACCACGATATCTACCGACTGCATCACGCCCCCGGAGGGATCCGTGATGACGCCCCTCAGTCGGGGTGCTTGAGCGGGCGCTTGCACGGCTGCCGCGGGAGGGTTCTGGGCCGATGCTGCCGAGCGCAACGTCAAGATCGCGAGTCCCATAGCTATAACTGTCGTTTTCCACATCTGCATGCTGGAGTTCCTCGAAAATCCTTATCTCTTGATACTGACCATTAAAGACCCCATACCACCGCATTCGGTTCACGGCCGAAGCTTTGAGCCTGAAATCAAGCTTATGGGTTGAAACGCAAGAATGTTCGTTATAGAGACGTTCCGGTCCGAAAAAAGGTTCCGGGTGGAAAACAGAAAGAACAACCTTTCGTCTTTCGTCGCAAAATGAACAGCTTGGGCGACGTTGAGCAGGGATTTAGTCGCGGAAGACCCAGACCATGGTTCACAAATCCGCGGCTTTGACTGAGCCTCACAAGTCGAACTGGATTTGCAGGAGGGCAGGCTCATTGCGTTCCGCAATGCGTGCCGACGCTGCGATTCAAGGATGGGTTCAGTGTTAGGATGGTGTTTAATGACCACCCGCCGGCGCATATTCACGTCAGGCTTTTGCAACGTCGCCGAAGCGCCCCAGGAAGGGGGCGGCCCTCGCCGGGCGGATCCTGAAATCTCGACGGAGTGAATGAACGTGCTATCGAAATTCGTCGCTCTCATCGCTGCCCCGCTTGTCATCGCTCCGATGTTTCTGGCGCAGTGGCCGTCGTACGCGAAGCGGGGTGTTCCTCGAACGCCGAACGGGCAAATAGATCTGACGGCGCCCGCCCCGAGGACACTGGGCGGCAAGCCGGACCTTTCGGGGATTTGGGACAACGGCCGCAACACAAACGTTCAGCGTGGTGCGGGACGCGGGGCACGAGGGGCCGATATCAACGCCGCGCCCGCGGTTTCCGCCGCACCTTCGCCAGCCGGGACGAGCGCGCCGCCTCCCAATGCGACTTTCTTTAATGTCGGGGCAGGGTTTCCCGATGGGTTGCCGTTTCAACCCTGGGCCGCCGAACTCGTCAAGAAGAGAATGGCCGACAACAGCAAGGACAATCCGGACGCGCACTGCCTGCCGATGGGCTTCATGCAGTTTCACACGCATTCGCAGCCGCGAAAGATCGTCCAGACCCCGGATGCGATTCTCATCATTTACGAGGCGAACAGCGGCTTGCGCCAGATTTATACGGACGGCCGTTCGCTTCCGGACAAGGATGCCGAGCCGTGGTGGTACGGATACTCCGTAGGCAAGTGGGAAGGCGACACCCTTGTCGTCGAGACAGCGGGTTTCATCGACAATATCTGGCTCGATGTTCGTGGCAGCCCCATGACCTCATCCGGCAAAGTTACCGAGCGCTTTCGGCGGGTGAACTACGGCAGCCTCGAGATTGAAATCACCGTCGATGATCCGAAGGCCTACACGAAACCCTGGACCGTGAAAGTCAATCAGCGTCTTTTCCCCGATACCGAACTCATCGAATTTATCTGTGAGGATAGAGATGCCACCCACTATGTAGGCGCACAGTAGGGCGGCAGGAACCGACCCGTGCGGCGCAGCCTCGTTTGTCTTACGGCTTAAGGTCGTCGTAGACGATCTGGAAAATTGTCTCCGGATTAACCAGCTCCTTGTCGATTGTCACGACGTATCCGGAATATTTCGCGGGAACCTTGAACTCTGACGCAGCCTGGACCGCGGTCTTGTTGGCCTTCATCGAGCTGCGAGCGAAATCCACGACGTCCTTCATGAAGGCGCCGTACTCTTCGAACTCCTTCCACGTGGCGAGCTGGCGATGTCCGGGAATAACCGTATCGACATTCTTTATAGCCGCGGCGGCCTTTGCCAGAGTCTGCGGATACGCAACAGCGCTTCCGCCATTCGGTATATCGATCAGCGGCAGCTGCTTTTGCGCAAACAGGTCGCCCGCGTGCATCGTTCGCAAAGCCGGGAAAACGACAAGCGTGTCGCCGCCGGTGTGACCACGGCCAAAGAAATAAAGGTCGATCTCGTCCCTGCCTTTGCCGATAGTCAGCTTGTCTTTGAATGTTCGCTTAGGCAGAAACTTCGCTTTGTCGCCGCTGAACTCCGGCATCTTCACCATGTTTGCTTTGGTCGTCTCCTGAACAATGCTGTCGGCGTTCGCCGCGAAAAACTCATTGCTGCCGGAGTGATCGCCATGGGAATGCGTATTGATAATCAGCGTCACGGGCTTGTTCGTGACCGTTTTCACGAGTTGGAGAATCGTCGGGCCCCATCCTGGGTATTTCGTATCCACAAGCACAACGCCGGAATCGGTGATGAAGACCGCGGTATTGCCGCCGCTGAACGCCTTCGGATCGCTCGATCCGGTGACGATATAAAGATTCTCTTTGACGCGCTCGATCTTCGTGGCCTGAACTGCGGCGGGATTCAGAGCCTGCGTCTGATAGCCGGAGATCGTCAGCGACAACCCACCCATCGTGATCAATGCAAACAACACAGCAAGTCTTTTCATTTTCCTCTCTTGCGGGCCTCGCGCCGCTTAAGCGAAGTTTTCCACTCGAAGTTACTCTGTATCTCAAGCTATCCCGGATGCAGGGCAGTCCCCACAGACAAGCATTCCATTAATCGGCACTAATTCTCTCCCAGTTCACCCTTGCGATGATTGCTGAAATCGTTTTTATCAGGGGAGGCATTATGACCCGCCTTGCCGCATTCCTGTTCGGGTCGAAAACTCGCCTGGCCGGATATGCCGGAACAGGGCCGGAACTGCAAGTTAATGATGCGGGCGCACGTGCCTGAACTGCCGCAGCAACAAAAGGTCGTACGTAATCTTCAGCGCGCCCGCTAGAACCAGCGGCCAGCCGAACGTGGAAAGCTGAAGCAGCCCGCCTGCGATCAATGGCGAGATTGCGCTGGCAAGGCTGCGGGGAACGTTGGTCATGCTTGCCGCCGCAGCGCGCTCTTCCGGGGGCACGACGGACATCACATACGATTGCCGCGCCGGCACATCCATGGACGACAAGGCCATGCGCAGCAGAAGAAATATCACGGCCAGCGGTGCAGTCGGCATGAACGCGGACAAGATGAGAAAGAGGTTGGCCGGAATGTGCGTGAAGACCATCGTCTCGATCAGCCCGAAACGAGCGGCGAGGCGAGGCGACACCAGTTGAGAGAGTGCCGATAACGTTCTCGCCGCAAAGAACACGCCGCCGACAACTTGAAGCGACAGATGAAAGCGTAAAAACAGCCACAGCACCAGCAGGGAATCGATTGCGAAGCCGCCGCCAAAGGAGTCCAGCGCAAACAGCGCCGTAAGCCGCAGCACAATCGGCCGGGAACGCTGCAGCGGCGCATTCTGCGTCGAATCGGTCGCAGCGGCTCGTCCGTGCTTCAATCCCCGATAGAGCGCCACGATTGCGATAGCAGCCAGCGTGTACACGACAAACCCCGCGCGAAAGGCATCTACCAGTGGAACATTGAAGCGTCGTGCGGTGGCTGCCGGAAGGGGACTCGCCAATGCACCGAAGGCGCCGAACAAGGCGCCACCCAGGCTGTAGCGTGCAAAAAGTGTGGTTCGATCTGCGGCCGCAACTTCTCCCGCCAGGATCGATTGCTCCGCCGGCAGAAACACACTGACGTCGTTCGCGCTCGGATTGAGCGTTCCCAGGAACGCAATCGCCAGCAGAGGCCAGAAGCTGGTGAATGCTGCGAAGCCTGCGCCGGTCCCCAGCATCAGGACTGTGGCGCCGAACAGAACGCGTCGAGGGGCCACTCGGTGCGCTGCGATCCCCACGCCAAGTGTCAACACGGCTGACCCTATCAGCATTGCGGTAACGAGCGCCCCGACTTGAAACGCAGAGAAACCCAGAAGCTGAAGATACGCCGCCAGGTAGACACTGACGAAACCGTCGCCGAATCCTCGCAGTGCACGTGCCAGAATCAGCCGCGCCGCATCCGGTGTCGCGCTTGCGGGAAGAATCATTTTTGGAGAATCTTATTCCTGTGGCGACGCAGTGGTTGCGAGGAAGTGCTCCGCTTCCAGCACCGAGTCGAAGACATCGAAAATCTTGGTGACGTTGATACGTTCCCACAGGACGCGGACTCTTGGAGTCAGGTTGACAAAGGCCACAGCGGCATTCCCTTTGCGGATGGTTGTATAGACGCCGATCATCTCGCCGCAGCCGGAAGAATCGCAGTGCGGAACGCCGCTGAGATCGAAGATGATCGCCCTGACGCCGGATTCAAGGAATTCTCTGACTCTCGGATGAAGTTTGAACAGGGACTCATCGAACATGAGTCTTCCGGAGAGTTTGACTGTCACGATGCCGTTGCGAGGTTCTGAAGCAAGAATCTCCACGAAAGGGTTGTACGGCCTGTGGCTGTCGCCTGTCAAGGAATGGCCGAAAACTAGATAGTTTCCGTCGCGAAACTCACCCCGAAAGGGTGTTGGGAACTTAGCCAGGGGTTAAGCGCAGCGCAACCCCTGGTCCGTATGCCCTCAACGGCCACACGCTGAAAGCGTGCGAGGATTCCTCGAGGCCTTTCAGGGGTGGGTTTCGTACATGCCTATTCCAGGGGTACACGTAGAACGCGTACCCCTGGCTATTTCCCCGGCATTGCTCCCTGGTGCAACAGACGACGCAACGAACTGAGTTTCGCGGCAGAAACTAGACAGGTCGACAGGCGTCTTTTAGCCAGGTTCGCTCACGCGGGTCCAGGTGCGGCGAGAGCTTGCTGTAGACATCCTTGTGGTAGCCGTTGAGCCAGGAGCGTTCCTCTGGATCCAGCAGCCGGGTGTCGACCAGGCGTGTATCGATCGGACAAACGGTGAGGGTTTCGAATTCGTAATAGGACAGGCCATTTTCCCCGGAGACACCGTTCTGCTTGACGAGGACGAGGTTCTCCAGGCGAATTCCGTACTCGCCGGGTTTGTAGTAGCCGGGCTCATTGCTGAAGATATTGCCCGCCTCGATGGGGAGTCCCGTGTCCTTGGCCGAACTGATGCTGCGGGGGCCTTCGTGCACGTTGAGGAACGACCCTACGCCGTGTCCTGTGCCGTGGTTGTAGTCGAGTCCGACGTTCCAGAGTGCCGTGCGGGCGAGCACGTCGAGGCGCCCGCCGGTCACCCCCTGGGGAAAGCGTACGCGAGCCAGGCGGATGTGGCCTTGCAACACGCGCGTGAATCGGTCTTTCTGTTCTGCCGACGCTTTTTTTCCCAGAAGGACAGTGCGTGTGATGTCCGTCGTTCCGTCGAGATACTGGGCGCCCGAATCAAGAAGGTAGAGTCCCGCCGCGCGCAGAGGGACATCGGTCTTTGGACTCACCGAATAATGGATGATGGCGCCATGCGCCGCGTAGCCGGAGATGGTATTAAAACTAAGGCCCTGGAAGTGCTCGCCTGCCCGGCGGAACTCTTCGAGCTTGTCCGCAGCGGAGACCTCGGTGACTTCGGTCTGCGCCATTGCGGTTTCGAGCCAGGAGAAAAAGCGGCACATGGCTGCGCCATCGCGGATGTGCGACTGGCGCATGCCTTCGATTTCGACGTCGTTCTTGCGCGCCTTCATGAGTGTGACAGGACTGAGTTCGGTGACAAGATCGGCGCCCGACAGCAGGTCGGCGGCCCAGCGGCTGACCGAAGCGTCGTCTACCCACACCCGTTTTTTTTCGCGGCCCAGGTCCTGAAGCGCAGACGCCACGCTTTCGTAAGGCCGAAACTCGACCCATTTCGCCAGCGAGCCCGCGACAGACGAGGGAACCTTCCTGGGATCGATGAATAGAATGGCTGTCTTTGGCGTTACGAGCGCATAAGAAATGAGGACCGGGTTGAATGGAACGTCGCGTCCGCGGAGATTGAGGAGCCACGCCACGCCGTCAAGCGCCGAAATGAAGTGCGCGTCAGCGTTCCGCTTCTTCATTTCTTTTCTCACGCGCGTGAGTTTTGCGGAAACCGATTCTCCGGCGAACCGCGTGGGCAGTTCCATCACTTCATCCGACGGAAGATCGGGGCGATCTGTCCAAATCGAATCGACGAGGTTGTCGGAAAGACTTCGCAATGTTGCGCCCGCGTGCAGTACCTGCTCGATCTCTCGCGCGCGACGTATGGACACGGTTTGCGGATCGATCCCGAGAGCCTGTCCTTTGCCGAGATTCTTTTCGAGGAATTCGTTCACGGTCGGCACGTCGGGCTGTCCCATTCGGTAGAGCCGGATGCCGCTTCCCGCGAGTTCAGCTTCGGCCTGCAGAAAGTAGCGCCCGTCTGCCCACAGGCCCGCATCGCGAAGTGTCACCACGACTTCGCCCATCGATCCCGTAAAGCCGCTGATCCAGGGCCGCCGCTGCCAACATGACGGAACATACTCGCTCTGGTGCGGATCCGAACTGGGAATCAGGTAAGCGTGAACATCGTGCTCGCGCATTTTCGCGCGCAGTGCCTGAATTCGTTTTTTCACCGTCTCCATCTGTTCTCCCTTCCTGCGATGCGTAGTCTACTACCGGCGTCGGCTGGAATCATTCGCGCCAATTAAGGAAAACGGCCATTTTCACCGGGAACATTCTACAAGCTGCAGCTCTGTAAGAGACACTAATCCGATTTCAAAGCCAGCGCCGGAGCGATACGGGCAGCGCGAATGGCAGGCGCCAACGTTGCGAGTCCAGACACAACCAGCATCGACCCAATGACGAGCAGGAACGTGACTGTGTCGTTCGGGGCGACCTCACGAACCAGCGGGGAAGCGAGTCGCGCCAGTTTCAATGCGGTAACAATTCCGATAGACAATCCCAGGATTGCGAGCAGAAGAGCCCGGCCGAGAATCCGGCGGACAACCACGCCAGGCATTGCACCGATGGCAATGCGGATTCCAATCTCACGGGTCCGCCGGGCGACGCTGCACGACGTGAGACTGTACAGACCCACCGAGGCAAGGGTGATCGCCAGAAGCCCAAACGCCGCGAACAGTCGGACCGCCAGCCGCTGCGGAGCCAGCGCTTTCTGCATGACTTCGTCTCCCGTGCGCAGATCCCACAGCGGGATGTCCGTGGTCATCCGATTCCAGAGGTCACGGACCTGTTGCAGTTGGCTTGCCGGATCGCTGCGCGTTCGCAAAATCCAGGTCTGGGTTGACGTCTCCCACGGTACATAAATCTGAGGCTCTGGTTCCTTCCAGACCGACGCGGCACGTACGGGATTTGCCACGCCAACGATTTCCAATTCGATAACGGGAGCCGCTCCTCTTCGCAGAAGTACCTTTCGACCGATCGGACTCTCCGGCCCCAGTTGCGCGGCAAGGTCCTGGCTCACGATCGCGATGTTGGCGAGCCGATCGCCTGGGGCAAACTCGCGTCCCTCGCGAACGGGGATGTTCATTGCATGAAAAAAGCCGGCTCCGGCATAACTCAGGTTCGCGGCCCGCTTGGCCGCCGGAGTCGAAACCTCGGCCTTGCCAGCCCCGGACGACGTCAGTGGCACATGCGGGGACACGGCTGCGGATTCGATTCCTGGCAGCAGAGTGGACTCTTCGACGAGTCTCCTCGTGAAAGCACCACGTGAGGCCGGGGGAACGGCATTGAAGTCGAAGGTCGATACAATCAGGTGATCGCTGCGAAAACCGGGATCAATGGCGTAGCCCCGCAACAGGCTCCGCACGAACAATCCTCCACCGATCAGCAGAATCGTGGTGAAGGCAATCTGTACGACGACCATCACTTCGCGCAACCACTGCTCCTTGCGGCCCGTCACTCTGCTGCCGGATGCGTTCAACGCGACCTGCGGAGCGGATGGAGTCGCTTTCAGGGCCGGCACCAGCCCGAACAGTCCTACGGCCACGACGGATAACAGCAATCCAAACACCAGCACGCGGACGTCGGTACCGGCTTCGATCGTCAGAGTGACTCCGCCAATCGCACTGGGATAGCGCGCGAGAAGTTTCGCCAGCACTCCGGAAACGAGTAACGCGCCAAGAAATCCAGGCACCACCAGCAGAAAACTCTCCACAAGCATCTGACGGATCAAACGTGCGCGTGGCGCTCCCAAAGCCACTTGAACCGCAATTTCCCGACGCCTGGCCAGCGCACGCTCCAGCAGAAGATTTGAAATGTTCGCGCATGCCAGTAACAACACGAGCGCGGCTGCAATACCGAATACGCCCAATGAGAGCGTGACGTCTTCACGGAAAGCGGGCCAGAACTTCGATCTGCGGGCCTCGAACGCGACGGCGCTGATGCCTTTGTTCGCCGGTTCCGATAACGCGATGTTCGCCGCAAGCGTCTGAAGTTCGGCCTGCGCTTCCGCCACACCGACACCTGCCTTACGACGGCCGAGAATCACCAGCCAACGCGCCGAGCGGATGCCGAAAACCTGACTCAACCGGGGTATGGCAATGGAGGCGGCGCGCATCGGGATCCAGATTTCGGGCGGCTCAGACCAGCTGAGATTTGCGCCCCGATAGTGCTCCGGGATCACGCCCACGACCGAGAAGGGCTGCCTCTCAATGCGTACCATAGAGCCCAGAATTTTCGGATCTGCGCCGAGCAGCTCCCGCCAAAGTCGTTCGGAGAGTAATACTTCGGGAGCCGCCTCGCTTCCGAACGTGGAACCGATCAGGGGCGTGAGCCGGAGCATCGAGAAGTACTCGGGCGTTACAGCCTCTACGGTGGGCCTTAAAGTCTGACTACCGATGGCAACCGCCATTGGCAACCGCACGTAGGCGGACACCTGCTCGAACGATCGCGCGTGGTCACGATAATCGACGTAGTCCGGATAAGAACTGTCGAGGTATGCCGCGGTATTCTGATCGTAGTTGTAGATTGCGGTGAGTTGTTCCGCTTCCGGCAATGGCAACGGACGGAAGAGAGCTTCGTCCGCGACGTTGAAGATCGCTGTGCCCGCTCCGATTGCGAGCGCGAGCGTCACAACAACCGCTGCAGTAAACCCAGGACTCCGTCGCAAACCTCGCGCTGAGAGGAGGGCATCGTGCCACAGATGATCGAGCCAGATCCAGCGCGTGCCTTCGTAGAAAACCTCCTCAGCCTTGGCGCGGTTGCCAAATCTTTTAGCTGCGGACGAGCGCGCCTCGTCCTCGCTCATTCCATTTTCCACAAGCTCCGCGTGCTCGAGTTCCAGATGTGCCTGGATTTCCGCGGAAAAGTCCTCGTGTTTGCGTCGTCGCCGCCACATCGCTCAGGCCTTGCCGCTTTCCGTGTCGAGCACCCTTCCGATCGCAGCCGCCAATCTTCTCCAGCGTGTTTTTTCACGAGCCAGTTGCTTGCGGCCATCCGGGGTGAGCTTGTAGAAGCGTGCCTTGCGGTTGTTTTTGGATACGCCCCACTCTGCGCTGATCCAGCCCTTGTCTTCGAGACGTTGCAATGCGGGGTAAAGAGCGCCGTGCTCGACCAGTAGCTCTTCTTGCGAGGTGCGCTGAATTGCACGCGCGATGCCCTGGCCATGCTGAGGGCCGAACACGAGGGTTCTCAGGATCAGCAGGTCGAGAGTTCCCTGCATCAACGTTAAACGGTCATTTTGGGCGGGCATGCCACAGGAGCATACGACCGCTTGGGTAAGCTGTCAACCCGAGCGATAGCTGTCAGTCGGCGCTGTAGTTGATCTCGAGTTCGTTTGCCTGAATGCTCCCGACGAACAGAACGAGCAGGACCACGGAGGCAATTGCGGCGATCGAAGTCAAGACGCCTGCGGGTTCCGCCGGAGAGAGTAATGCCTGAAGGAATGGCGGTACTCCGCGATCCGGCGGCGCGGCAATCGGACAGAGAGACTGCAGGTAGAACAGGATGCTTGCCAGTTTAAGTGTTCCGGGCATGAAGGCATTCACGCTTTCCCAGATCAGCATAAAGGCTGCGACAACCGTGGGGTTGTTGGTGAGCAGGCCGGCGGCGAGGAAGAGGCTTCCGTAGCCCGCACACGCCAGAACAGCCACACTCATGTAGGCAAACACGTGATCCCAGCCACCGTGTTGGAGGTAGTTCAGAACCGTGGTCCCGTCGAATCCCCGAAGCATCGCGGCGAACTGAAGGGCTGTGCTTAGCGAGAAAATCACAGACGTCGCAAACAGTCCCGCGATGTACTTCCCGAGTACCAGAATGGGGCGCGGAACAGGGGCGAGCAGATAGAAATGAAGACTCTTGTCGAGCATTTCGCCGCGGAAAAGGTTCGTGAAAACGCCGGCACAGCCGAAGAAAATCGCCAGCCGCACGAAGTACAGTTGAAACTGGGTTGCAAAGACGATCAGGAGGTTTGCGAGCGTCTGTCCTTCGCGCCGATTGATCGACATCAAACTTCCATCGAAAAAGAACAGCGACACATCGGCTTGTCCGTCGGTATACCGATAAATAACCTGTTCGCGCTGCTGCGGTCTTGATTGCGAGGGCTGTGCCGCCGGCCCCCCGCGCCGTTGAGCACCGCCCGATGGGCCTCGTGGTCCGGGCGGCGGGCCGCCCCACAACAGGCGCGACGTTTTCTCGTAAGGCTCGCCCAGTTTTGCGACAACATCCTTGATCTCCATCCGTGGCCGCAGAGTGCGCAGCGCACCTGGTGGAATGGGATGTTCCGCAGCGATCTTCGAAATTCGCCGACTTTCGCGGCCCGCATAGAACGAATTGACAAAGAGCAGCAACGCCGGAGCGAGAGCAAGAACGTAGATCCAGATGCTGCGTTTCGAGAGGAACGATTTACGGATTTCCATCCGAATCACGGCGACCAGCTGGTTCCAGAGTTCTGGGATTATCATTGATGGCTGCGCCCTTCCTTAAGGCTGCGCGCTACCGCGCTTGCGCTTCGCGCCGGGCTTGCATTTGCTCTGCTCATCTTTGTGACTCCTCGCCGATCAGGTATTCGTAAACGGATTTCACGGTGTCGTCGGCCGGAGCGATGCTCTCGATATCGAGGTCGCCCAAGGCGATGTGATTCAGCATCCGATAGAACTTGTCGGCATCCCTCGTCAGAACGAGCACGCCCTCGCCATCCGGATGGATCCGCGCCTCGACCACATGATCGAGCTCGAATACCTTCGAAGCCAGCGCTCCCGGCTGCTTGCATCGGATCGTGACCTGCATCGGATGTTCGCGAATCTCGCTGCGGACGTCCTGAATCTGGCCTTCGGCAACGACATACCCGTTGCTCAGAAGAATGAACTGATCCGAGATCATGTCCACTTCGTGCAGGATGTGCGTCGAAACGATCACGTGGCGTCCGTCGGAGGCATACTGCCGGAACAGGTTGATGGTTTCGGCGCGGACCAGTGGGTCGAGGCCATTGAGAGGCTCGTCGAGCACCAGCACGCGCGGGTCATGCGCAATGGCCTGAGCAAGTTTGATGCGCTGGCGCATGCCTTTGCTGTAGCTCGCGATCTTTCGGTCTGCCGCTTCCACCAGCCGAACGCGTTCGATGGCCTTTGCCGCCATCGCCTCGCATTTCGCCGGCGGATATCCGAAGAGCCGCAGGAACGATGTAATGAATTGCCGTCCCGTCGCGCCTTTCGGAAAGCTGTCGAACTGCGTCGAATAACCCACGAAGCGGAACATCTGTCGCGCGTCTCTTGGGTCGACGCCAAGGATGCGAATCGTGCCTTCGGTCGGGCGGACAAGACCGGTCATCATGTTCATCAAGGTCGTCTTGCCGGAACCGTTCGGGCCCACCAGGCTGGTGATGCCCGGAGGTATCGAGAGCGTGATCCGGTTCACGCCCAGCACTTCGCCATAGAAGCGCGAGACGTTTTCAATGAGGATGCGATCGCCGTTCATTTAATGACCTCGAAGCTGCGGATCCGGCGATTGAGAATCCATACACAAATCGCAGCCGCGACGCCCAGCGCGATCCATGCGCTGGAAACGCTGAGTTCCCCTCCATTGTCGTAACGAAGCATGTCCGCCCAAATCGTGTGCATGACTTCCGAAAGATCGATGAGCGATCCCTTCTCGATGTTCATCACCGCGTTGATCGCGCTGGCAAAGCCCGCTCCGCCAAAGAACACGCCGAGGATTAACGCGCCGGCAGCAATTCGAAGTTTTACGCACGACGATAGCGCGAGCCCCAGCAAAGAGAGCAGCGCCACCGAGATCGCCAATCCCACGATCACCGATCGTCCGAGCCAGAAGTTTTCCGTGGTCCACGACCAGGGGCTGATGCTCGACTTGACTAGAAAGATGAGCGCCGCCGGCATCCATGTAATGGCCGACAGC
>Ga0134121_10002380_pt1 | contig 16308 bp, 16 predicted proteins | sample KB301_FD_96463 | JGI IMG/M metagenome (GOLD analysis project Ga0134121, IMG submission 96463) | Terrestrial soil microbial communities without Nitrogen fertilizer from Kellogg Biological Station, Michigan, USA - KB3-0-1 | ecosystem: Environmental > Terrestrial > Soil > Unclassified ... | reverse complement strand
GGCGTAGTCCTCACCCGCGTCGGGCGCGCGAGCAGCGATGTAGACCAGGCCAACCACGCGCGGGTCCATCCCCGCTTCGGTGATCACGGTGCCGGCGAAGGAGTGACCGGCCAGAATCGTCGGCCCGTCCTGGAGCGCCAGGACGCGGCGGGTGTGCGCCACATCATCGGCCAGTGAGGTCAGCGGGTTCTGCACAGCCGTGGCGGCTAGCCCGGCGCCTTGCAGCCGCTCGATCACCTCAGACCAGGATGAGCCGTCGGCGTAGGCGCCATGCACCAGCACCACGTTGCGGACTGTTCCGCTGACCGTGCCCGGAGAAGACGAACCACTGGAAGGCATCGCACACCTACTTCATGAGTTCTCGCACCGGCGCCCACAGGGCGTCGGGCTAAAGGATGGCATCGAAGACGAGGATGTACTGCGCCGCCCTTTAGTACAGTCCTGCCGGATGCGGACCGTAGCGCCGCGGCCCGTTCGGGATCAGTGAATTATTTCTGCCGAACGGGCCGTGGTACTCGCTACTGCTGCAGCCAGGCCAGCAGGTCGGCGTTGATGCTCGCGGCGTGCGTGGTGGGCATGCCGTGCGGGTAGCCGTGGTAGGTCTTCAGCGTGCCGTTCTTGACCAGCTTGGCGGTCAGCGGCCCGGAGTCGGCGTAGGGCACGACCTGGTCATCGTCGCCGTGCATGACCAGGACGGGCACGGTGATCTGCTTGAGGTCGTCGGTGAAGTCGGTCTGGGAGAAGGCGACGATCCCGTCGTAGTGCGCTTTGGCGCCGCCCATCATGCCCTGCCGCCACCAGGCGTCGATGATCGCCTCCGACGGCTGGGCACCGGGCCGGTTGTACCCGTAGAACGGCCCGGTCGGCAGGTCGCGGTAGAACCCGGTGCGGTTAGTCGCCACTTGCTCCTGCCACCCATCGAAGACGCTCTTGGGCAGCCCGCCGGGGTTGGCGTCGGTCTGGAGCATCAGCGGCGGCACCGAGCTGATCAGCACGGCCCTGGCCACCCGGCTTTCACCGTGCCGGCCGATGTAGTGGGCCACCTCGCCGCCGCCGGTCGAATGACCGACGTGAATGGCGTCGTGAAGATCGAGATGCCTGGTCACGGCGGCCAAGTCGTCGGCGTAGTGATCCATGTCGTGGCCGTCGCCGGTCTGGGTGGACCGTCCGTGGCCGCGCCGGTCGTGGGCGATGACGCGATAGCCGTGCAGCAGGAAGAACATCATCTGCGTGTCCCAGTCATCGGCCGACAGGGGCCAGCCGTGGCTGAACACGATCGGCTGACCGGTTCCCCAGTCCTTGTAGAAGATCTCCGCGCCATCGGCGGTAGTGATGGTGCCCATGTGGTGTTCCTTTCTAGATGGTGCTGGTGCATGGGGGAAATACGGCGATCAGGGTGCCCTTACATACCCAGTCAGGTGACCCGGTACAGCGGCTATCCCTCGGCGGCGCTGGCCTCCTCGATCTTCGCGGGCCCGCGCAGTACGTACGCGGCACCCACCGCGATGACCGCGCCGGTCACAGCCGCCATGGCCGGGAGCGGTCTGGGCTTTGTCGGTGTCGATGAGCTCGATGTCATCGGCGTGAAGCCGCCTGCGGCGCGCGGCGCGACGGCGATCCCGGCGTGCGGCAGGCCGCGGCGGCGTAGGGTTTCATCGCTCCTCCTGCGCTGTCAGTCGACGTGAATGCGGGCGAGCAGGGCCATCAGGTCGGTGACCTTGATGTGCTCGAGTGAGTGGACCGCGTCCTTGATCTGATTCGCGAGGTCGCTGTCGATGCGGTCGGCGGTGAGCTGGTCGAACTTCTGGACCACGTCGTTCCAGGTGAACGGCCGCGACGGCATCCCCGGATAGTCCTGCACCTCGTGCTCGAGCGTCGTGCCGTCCTTGAGCCGCACGGTGATCTTCGCGGGCATGCGGCGCGGGTACTGCGCGGTGTAGGAGGCGTTCGGCCGTGCGGACACTTTCGTCAGAAGGGACTGGACGTCCGGGCGGTTGATGCGGTCGTCGGTGAACTGAGCTGGCATGACGTTCCCGTCCAGCAGTGCTACGGCGAGCAGGTAGCGCAGGTCGTGGTCTGCTTGTTCCTTCGAGGTGATGGCCGCCTCGGTGCCGTACAGCCCGCCGCCGGTGAAGTCGTAGGTGATCTGCGGGACCTCGGCGCCGATCGAGACGATGGTTCTGGGGTCGAACCCGGCTGCGGTATCCAGGCGGGGATGGTTCGCGGCCGCGAGCTCGATGATGCAGTAGACCGCCGACTGCGTGTGGATCTGGGCGTTGTACTTCTTGATCGTGCTGGAGACGACGCCCTCGTAGCCCTCGGCGTCCCAGTCGACGCGCAGGGGCCTGCCGAGCAGGTGGTCGAGGCCGAGGGGTCCCTCCACGACGCGCAGTGGCCCTTGGATCCCGCGCCGGGCCAGGAACAGCGCGTTCATCGCGCCGAGCGCGGACTGCGCCGACGCGAGTCCCTTCCACTGCGACAGCGGCTTGGCGCGGATGACCGCGAACGAGGCGTCGCTGGCGGCGGCCATCGCGATCGCGTTCGCGATCTGCGCCTGGGTCATGCCCAGCAGCCGCCCGGCCGCGGCGTTGTGTGAGAAGGCGAGCTGCGCGGTGTGATCGAAGCCGCGGGTCATGAAGTTGCCGTGGTCGACCAGGCGCGACTGGACCGTGTAACCGAGCGCCACGCCGAGCATCAGGTCGCGGCCGCTCCCGCCGGCCAGCTGCGCGGCGGTCAGCGCGACGCCGAAGTTGTCCGCCGTGTGGCACGTCTCGGTCGGCGCGAGGAAGTTGTCCATGAAGTCCACGTAGCGGACGAGCACGGTGTGCCAGAACGCGGCGTAGACGGGATTGGCCGCGCCGCCGCCGATCAGCGTCACCCCGTGACCGCCGCCGAAGTCCCTGACCTGGTCGCGGCACGCGCTGACCGGGCCGGCTCCCAGGGCCGAGATGGAGCACGCGAGGCAGTCCAGGATATGGACCGGAAGCTGCTGGCGCGACTGGGCAGACAGGTCGCCGAACGTGGCCCGCGCCGCGTAGCGTGCGAGCGCCTGCACCTGCGTCTGGTGGCCGGCCGCGTGGACGGGTGGAGTGGACACGGTCGCCGGGCTGGGTTGCTGGTGAGTCGATGTCATCAGAGACCTCCGGTTGTCAGCTGGGTAAGCGGGTGTCAGGTCAGGGCGATGAACGCGGCCAGGGTCAGGAGCGAGCCGACGCTACTGAACAGCACCACTGAGGCCATTTCATGCTGTCCCTGCCGGTACTGGACGGCGAAGATCACGGCGGCCGCGGGTGCCGGGAGCGCATTGGCCAGGACCGCCAGGCGCAGGTCCGTGTGCGCCATGCCGATCGCCGCGAGGATCACCCACAGCAGCGCGGGCGCCACGACGTTCCGCGCGGCGACGGCGCCGACGACAAAGCGGCTCACGGTGATGCGCTGCGCAAACAGCACGATCCCGGTGGCGAACAGTGCGACGCCGGTGGTCGCCGACCCCAGGAGCTTCATCGCGTTGACGAGCACCTCCGGGAGCTGGACGCCGGCGAGGACGAGCACCAGCGCCAGGACCGGCGCCCACACGACGGGTGCCTCCACCGCCGAGCGGACATGCTGCCCCAGGCCCCCGCGGGCGGCGGCGGATGCGGCCGGCGGCGGGCCGGCTGTCGATGCGGGTGCTGCCTGCGCCTGCATCGCGGTGGCCGTCTGCCCGGCGCCCCCGGCAGCGAAGGCGGGCCTCAGCGGCAGCGCCGGCCGGCGCCCCGGCTGCTGTGTGACCGGCGTGGCGACTCGCGGCGCGGTCGCGCTGGCCGCCGCCGATCCCGCCGCGGCGGACAGCACCACGAGAGTGACGGGAACCTCGATGACGTTCAGCACCAGCGCCCCGACGGCAACCGGAACCGCAGTCACGGACGGCCCGTACAAGTAACCGAGCACCACAACGCCCGCAAACGGGATGGCCGGAGCGCCGACAGCAAGCGCGGTAAGCGCCGACACGCCAGCCGGCCGGTGCAACGCGAACCGGACGATCAGGAAGGTCACCAGATACGTGCCGAGCAACCCCGCGGTGATCGCGGCGGCCAGACCAAGATCGCTGGTCAGCGTGCTCCGCTTGATCGTCACCATGCCTGCGAACAACATCAGCGGCAGCGCGTACAGCAAGACCATCCGGTTCAGCACCGATGCCTGCGCCGGAGTGAAGTCGTGACGCCAGCCGGCAAAAAACCCGAGAGCCAACGTCACGATAAGCGGCAGAAGCGCGCCGACCACCGCATTCATTGCGGACCTGCTGCCTCCCGGCACCAGCCGGGAACGACGATTTCTGCCTGGGCCGCGCGACTGTCTGCCTGGGTCGCTCCTGTCTTCGTCAGGTCGATGGCGATCGCTGACATGGCTTAGCTCCTTTGACTGCTCCCGGCTGCGGAAGTAAGGGGGTACATGCTGCGCTTTAGCCGAGGGCAGCGCGGACGGTCGGACTCACACGCGGCTCGGATACTCGCGAGGGTGGCACCCAGCCCGGTTTCCCGTGTAGGGAGAGCAACCCGCCGCGGGCGTGCCTCCCCGCCAGGGAAGTTGGCTTACTCGCGGCTGACTGTTGCGTGGCCTGGGTGTCCCCAGCGTGGCGTCGGCCGCCGGGTCGACCGGGACCGGCAGGCGTTCGTCAGATCGGAGAAGTCCGGTTGCCGAGCTTGTCGGTAGTCTCCAGCGGCACCCTCGTGCCGTTGAGGAAGAGGCTGAGCAGGTTGAACCAGGCGATCATGGCTACGTATCTCCGGGTGGTGACCACGCCGAAGGTGTCCAGCAGCGCGGTGAGCGTCTCGTCGGTGAGAGTGTGGGCCTGGGAAAGTTCGTCGGTAGCCCGGCAGAGCAGCACGTATTCGGGGTGGATTCCGGTCACCGAACCGTCTGAGGCGGCGGCGGAGATGTCGGCGTCGCTCAGCCCTGCGTTGCCGGCCATCGTCGTGTTCGCCTGCCACTCGTAGGGTGTATCGAGCACTTTGGCGGCCCGCAGGATGATCATCTCGCGGTGCTTGGCGTCGATGTCCTTGGTCCCGAAGATGGCGTTTACCATGCCGATCAGTGCCGGGTACAGGTCCCCCGTGCCGGCGAACATCTTGATGACGTTCAGGGCGGTGCCGGGATCGTAGGTGTCGCCGACGACTGAACGGATGGCGTCATCGTCGGGAAGGGGAACGCTCACTGTCGAGGTGTAGCTGGTCGGATAGTTCATCGCAGGCTCATTTCTCGCTCGTGTGCCGGGTGTGTCACTGCCTGGCCGATCGTCGTGATCGGGTGATGGCGTCCCTGCGATTGTCAGCTGGGCAGGGCTGCGCTCGCCTCCGTCAGTGCACAGGTGCAACTGACCAGGATTGGCCGGCGGATGCTGGGTCCGGGCCAGGCTGGCGGAGCGGCTAGCGCGGTCCGGCGGTGTCCGGCCCCGCGGGCAGCGCGCGGTCGAGCTGGCTCCGGGAGCCGATGCCGAGCTTGGTGAACACGTTGCTCAGGTGATACGCGGCCGTCCGCGGGCTGATGAACAGCCGGGCGCCGATCTCCGGGTTGGACAGCCCGTCCCGGGCCAGCCGGGCGACCTGGGCCTCTTGGGCGGTCAGCGTGTCAGTGACCCTGGCGGTGCGGGCGGCCGGGACGGTGCGCTTGCGGACAGTCTCTCCGGTGGCCCGTAGCTCCCGCCGGGCTCGTTCGGCGAACGCCTGCATGCCCATCGCATCCAGCATCCGGTGCGCGGTGCGCAGCTGCTCCCGCGCGTCCGTGCGGCGGCCCTGCCGGCGCAGCCACTCCCCGTACAGCAGGTGCGACCGGGCCAGCTGGGCGCGGACCCGGGTCCGGCCCAGCCGCTCGACCGACTCCCGGTAGAACCCGTCGGCGGCCTCGCCGTCGCTGAGCAGGGCGCGGATGCGGGCCTCGATGCCTAGCGCCCATTCGGTCGGGGTCACCCGGGTGCGCTCGGACTGCCATTCCAGCGCGGCCTGAATCAGCTCTGCGTCGCCGGTCCTGGCCGCCGCCTCGGCCAGCTCGGCCACCACCAGGCCTAGCCCCATACCGTCGCGCTCGAAGGCCCGCCACGCGGCGTCACGCGCGGCGTCGTAGCGGCCCAGGCCGTTGTACAGCACCGCGCTCGCGAACGCCGCGGAGCTGATCAGCGCGCCCAGGCCGAGTCTTGTCGCCATCTGGACGGTGGCCTCGATCAACTCGGCCGCCTCATGCTCCCGCCCCTGCCAGGCCGCGAGCAGCAGCACGTTACTGGCTGTGGGCGGGTTGCCGGTCGCCTCCGCGATCAGGCGATCTTCGTCGATCAGCTGCTCCACCGCGGCCAGCTCGCCGGCGAGCACGTGGAACAGCCCGCGGATCCTGATGGCAAGCTGCAGCTGGACAAGGGCACCCATGTCACGGGCGATCTGAACGTGGCGGGCGGCCAGGGCATGCCCGGACTCGAAGTCCCACAGCTCCATCGCGATGAAGGTGCCGTCGGCTCTCCCGCCGGCCAGCCCGAGCCACCGGCGGGAATCGCCAGCGTCGGCGTCCAGGGTGACAAACAGCTCCAGCGCCCGGGTCAGCGCAGGCGCGGCCGCCGCGTGCCCCTCGGTCAACTGCAGCGCGAGCGCGTCGAGCACGACGTCGACCGCGCGCGGCGGGCCGGGACCGGGCGGTGCGGCCCACGCGGCCTCGGCCGCCTCCCGCACGCCGCCGGGCCGGCCCAGATCACCGGCAAACCTCGCGGCCGCGAGCGCCTCCAGATGCGTCTCGCGGGCCAGGGCGGCGTCCAGCGGCTCGAGGCGCCGGGCCGCACTAACCAGCAGCCGGGCCGCATCAGCGGCGCGAGCCTGGTCGAAGGCGATCTGCCCGCGCAGGCGCTCCGCCTCCGCGCCCTGCCGCGCGTCCAGCGGTCCGGCCTCGGCCGGGACCAGCAGCCCCAGCGCCGCATCCAGCTCACCAGCCTCCCGCTTGACCCGGGCCGCGGCCAGCAGCCGCCCCGCACGGCGCCCGGGCTCGGGGGTCAGCAGCGCCGCCCGCTCCAAGAACGCGGCCGCCGCGGCCAGCCCCCCGCGGCCCTGCGCCCGCCCGGCGGACCGCTCCAGCTCCGCAGCCACGTCCTCATCCGGGCCCGGCGCGGCCTGGGCCCGGTGCCAGGCCCGGCGATCGGGATCAGCCGACGGGTCGGTGGCCTCCGCCAGCGCCGCATGCACCTGTTGCCTCTGCTGCACCGGCACCGACCGGTAGGCAGCCGACCGTGCCAGCGGATGCCAGAACCGCACTCGCACGCCGAACTGCACCAGCCCCGCCCCCACCGCCGGCGCCGCCGCCGCAACCGTGATCCCGAGCTGCCCCGCCGCCCGCCACACCAGCAGCGGATCACCAGACGGATCCGCCGCCGCCACCGCTAGCAGCCGCCGTGTCTGCTCCGGCAGGCCTGCCAGCTGCCGCAGGAAGCTGTCCTCGATCCGGCCCGGCAGTGGCCCCGCCTCGGGCAGCCCGAACCCGCCCGCCAGCTCGGCCGGCGCAACCCCCCGCGGCAACTCCAGCAACGCCAACGGATTACCGCGCGTCTCGGCCACGATCAGGTCCCGGATCCGCGCATCCACCGGCCCGGTCAGCGCCGAGTCCAGCAGAGCACGCGCGTCCTCCTCGCCCAGCCCCTCCACCGCCAGCTCCGGCAGCCCGGCCAGCTCCGCGCCCGGCACCCGGGCCGCGAACACCAGGCCCACCGGATCGGCCGCCAGCCGCCGAGCCGCGAACCCCAGCGCCTGCACCGAGGCCCGGTCTAGCCACTGCTCGTCATCGACCACGCAGACCAGCGGCCGCTCCCCGGCCATCTCCGACACCAGCCCCAGCACCCCCAGGCCCACCAGGAACCGGTCCGGCACCGGTCCGGCGCTGAGGCCGAACGCGGTCCGCAGCGCCTCCCGCTGCGGCCCCGGCAGGCCCTCGGCGTGATCCAGCACCGGCGCCAGCAGCTGATGCAATCCAGCGAACGCCAGCTCCATCTCCGACTCCACCCCCGCCGCCCGCACCACCCGGCAGCCCGCCGCCCGCCTGGCTAGGTAGTCCAGCAGGGCGGACTTGCCCACCCCCGGCTCACCGTGCACCACCAGCACCCGGCTCCCGCCCGCCCGTACCGCGTTAAGGAGCTGATCAAGCACTCCGCGTTCGGCGTGCCGGTCCGTCAGCCCGCTCGCGCGACCTCGCCGCCGCGAATCTTCGCCCATCGGCCCGGTTCTACCCAGCGTCCATGGCGATGGCGCCCCGGCCAGCCGGACAACGCAGGGACACCGCACTTCGGCCGGCACCCGCGTTGATCCCGCAAGCCGACTGCCGACCCGCCGCGAGCTTCCAGGCCATCTCCACGGACGCCTCCAAGACCCGCTTGTCAGCGGGCAGGAATAGCTGCTGACCAGCTTAGCCAGCAGGCAGCCGTCGGCGCCACGCATGCAGCCGTCCCGGCCGAGCGGCGTGCCCACAGCGGCGATCATGGCCGCGGCGCGGACGCGGCGAGCTTCGCGAGTTAGGTCATGGTCTGGGCGAACTGCCAGGCCTAGTGTCCTGTGCCTCGTCATGTGAGACATGAGACCCCTCCGACCTGCGGTGCCTCGACTTTATTGGCAACGGTTTTCGGCCTGTTGTCACCGATCGCAAGACAACTCGGCGGATTCGGGACCCAAGTATCGGTGCCGGTCATAGTGAAGCCGCTGGTCAGGAGGCCGGCGGCAGACGCGTGCCTAAATTTCTTGGCAAGGACCGGACGGATGCCTCCGTATCCATGGCACTACCTCACCTTCTCTGGCACAGGACACCTAGCCGAGATCGGTCATGAACACCCCGTCAGCCACGCCTGTACACGTGCCGGTTATGTCTGATTGGCACCTTTCTCGTTTCTGATCTTGATCCACCGTTTTGTCACCCTTGACTGTGATCGTTTCGGTTTCCCAGGATCGTTCCAGCTCCACACCCATGCACCATCAGATGAGCATGGACAGTCCCGCCGTGCCCGCTGGCGGTGGATTAGCCGTTGGCGGTTGTCGCAACCCTGAGCAAGGGCTATGACCTTGACTAGATCTGGAAGCACGAGCTGCCCGCCACCACAGGGATTCTGGTAACCACATCGTGGGTGACCAAGGACGGGCATGACTTCGCCCAGCGCCACGGCCGCATCCGGCTTATCGAATGCGAGGAGATCAAATACTTGTGTAAGGAACATCTGGATCTCGACGTCCTGATAAGCCTGCCCAAGCCCCCGCCCAAGCGCCGCTGACCGGTCTGCGTAAACGTCCGTCCTCTCGTCAGCATCGTGTTGCTGGCCGAGGCCGTCTGTTCATGGGGAGTGTTAGCCAGCCCATGTAACGTCGAGGATGATGATCACGCTGGTGCCGTCGTTAATTAAATAAGTGATCAGGCCCGCTCCGCCGAACTCTACGCGCCTGATATACGGGTCGCTGGTCGGCAGGGTCCGCAGCGGGTCGTCGGGATAGTCGATGACTTCTGCCATGGCTTCGATGAGGCGGTCGAATGCCGGGCCCGGCAGCCCGTGCATCTGTTTCAGTGCCCGGCCGCTCAGTTCGGCCCGGTAGGTCACCGCCGGTCCCGGGCCGCGGCGACTCGTTCGGCCCAGTCCGGAATCGCATCGGTGACTGGCACAGTCGTGACCGTTCCCGCGCGTGCGGCTTCGAGTTCTTCGTAGTAACCGGGCTGTCCGGCGGCGACCGCGGTAAGACTCCACACGTGGAGGAGTCGCCGCAACCGCTGGTAACCCGCCGGGTCGTGCGCGGCGTCAACCGCACGATGGTACTGCCGGAGGAACTCCTCGTGTTCTCGTTCGGGGAGGTCTCTCAGGATCACCAGCGGATCGGCGGGGTCTTCCGTCGGCAGCGCGGTCACGGGACTCAGCTTACGCCCGCCTCGTCGGCCTAGCCTGGCTGCCACACGGACCGGGTGCAGGCACTGTGCGACAAATCAGGGCCATCCACCGGGACGGTCGGCTCGACCGCTGCCGCATCGATCGCGCTGAATCCCTGCCGCCTGGTAAGAAGGGAGTTGATTAGCTAGGCTAACCAGATTGCTGGGAGCCAAACGGGGAGCCAACGGAGGCAGACACCGGGCGACGCAGAGCGACGTCCAGCGACGATTAGTCCAGCTAGCTGGCGCTTCAGGCGATGGAAGGCGACGTCCAGCGACAGAGGAGTTGCGCCTTACAAGCGAGGGGTTCGTAGGTTCAAATCCTACTGCGCCCACCAGATTTATGCAGGTAGAAGGGCTGCCAGCGAGCTGGCTCAAAGAGCCAGCGCTCCGGTAAGAGCCAAACGAGCATTATCGATACGTGGCTGAATCCCGGCCGCGCCGCGGCCATGGCGAAGATTCGATCTACTACGACCAGGCCAACCACTACTGGGTGGCCGCCGTTTCCCTTGGTTACAAGGGCGGTAAGCGTGTCCGCCGGAAGGTGACGGGCCGGACGAAGACGGAGGTCCGGACCAGGCTCCGGGACCTGCGCCGCGACCTGGATCACGGCGTCCGGTCCAGCGCGACCTACACGATAGGCGATGCGCTGGACGACTGGCTGGCTAACGGGCTGAACGGCCGGTCTGACCGGGACCAGGGAGCTCTACCGGGATACTGTCAAGCTGTTGCGAGAGCGGCTTGGTGAGGTCAAGCTCAGGGAGCTGACCGCCGGGGACGTGCAGGAGACCCTGGACGCGCTCGCCGGGCGGCTGTCGACCCGCAGCCTGCAGATCACGCGTCTCTGCCTGGAGCGGGCCATCCGGCACGCCGAAGTCCGAGACCTGGTCGGCCGGAACGTTGCCGCCCTGATCAAGGCCCCGGCGGGACGGGCAGGTCGGCCGTCCAAGAGCCTAACCCTGGAGCAGGCGCAGGACCTGCTGCGGGCCGCTGTAGGTTCCCGTCCGTACGCCTATGTGGTGCTATCGGTGACGACCGGGCTGCGGACCGAGGAGCTCCGGGCGCTTCGGTGGAACGAGGTCGACCTCGACCTCGACGCCGGCACCGTCGCGGTCTACCGCGCCGTCCGAGTCACGGCGGACACCAAGACTCCGAGAAGCCGGCGCGTGCTGTCACTGCCACAGTTGGCCGTCCGGGCGCTCGGCGAGCATCGCGCTCGCCAGGCGGACGACCGGCTGCTGGCTGGCGCACTCTGGCAAGGTCACGATCTTGTCTTCGCTTCGGCCATCGGGACGCCCCTTGATCGTCATAACGTGCTCCGCGAGTTCAGGAAGATCACTCAGGCGGCGGGTCTGGGCACCGACTGGGTGCCGCGAGAGATGCGCCATACCTTCGTGTCCCTGCTCAGTTCCAACGGGACGGCGCTAGAGGACATCGCCGACCTGGTCGGGCACAGGGGCACGGCCACAACCGAGACGGTCTACCGGAAGGTGATCGTGCCCGAACTGCGCCGCGGCGCCGAGGTCATGGACCAGCTATTCAGCTGAGAGCAGCCAGCCTCAGCACCTTGGCTACTTATGGCTCCCATGCTGGCTCGCTGCCGCGTCGACCTGTTTGACGGTCAGGCGAACCCGTTGGGTAGCTTGATGATGGCCGGTGCGGCTGGACGTGCCATCTGAACAGGTACTACATGGCCTGGCTTCGCTGAGTGTGGCTGGACGACCGTGGCCGCTGGCAACCAGTAAGGCTCCCAATGGGCGATCCCGGCCGCCACATCATCCCGGCCGTCATCAACCAGATCTGCCGCTGCGATTTGCTGGTTCACCTCGGCCAGCAACGCCACGGACAGCACGGGCACCAGGTGGCGGCGGCGGAACCGGCCGATCTCGCCTTCCACGCCGCCCTTCTCATGCGAGCCGGCCGCACCGGGATGCAGGCGAACGAGTCGAACCCGTAATGCGAGCGCAGCGCGATGATCATTACTATCGTCGTCAGCTGGCGGCGAACCCTCGGCATTGTGCTCATCGTCGGCGCGGCCCTCGCGCTCGTGCACCACGGATGCCATGACTTGCGGGCTGTTTCGGCGCTGATAATCGCGGTCCTGGGATCTGTCGGGCTCATCGTGGGTATCGCCGTGAGACGGGGCGTGGTTCCGATTTGTCCTCGATACCGCCGCGCGTGCGGCCGCGGTTCAGCTGGCCTCTTATCATGCTGGGCTCGCTGCTGGTGGTGGAGGCACTGCTGATCATTACGGGCCTGGCCGCCAGGGCAAAGTAGGGACGGCCTCGCCTATCGGGGCCTGCGGCAGGCTGCACCGCGGCGGGCGGCACCGGTCGCTTCAGAGGTTTGCCGCCGCGTACCCCAGCGCGGCAATGAAGACCAGGGCTGCCCCTCCGAACATGATGATGACAGCAGCGTTCCCGTGCACCCTTGCTCGGTGGGAATCGGCCATAAGGATCTCGTTGATGTTCAGCTTGCCGGCGATCCGCTCTTGCAGCTTCTCAAGCGCTGGTAGAGCCTGTCGGCGGCGTTCGCGTTGACGCGCGCGAGCCAAGCTGCTACTCCTGTGAGTCCTAGCGCGGCGATTGCGAGGGCAACGGTGACGCTGTAGTGATTCCCGTTGATCGCGCTGGTGTATGCCGCGACGAGGATCACGTTCGCCACCAGGTAGTAGTTGACTACTTGCTTGAAGCGGTTTGCGAGCCCGTCGTACCAGGCCCAGGCGTGGTTGAGGGCGGCGGTGAGGAGCGCTGTGTCATCGTCAGGCAGTTGTTTACCGAGTTGTTCAATGGCAGTCATCCCCCCGATGCTCGCGTAAGCCGAACTGCGAGTAAATGATGGCGGTCAAGCTGTGCCGCGGCGGATGACGCGTGCGGCGCGCCCTCCTCCCGTGGTCATCGTGAGCGGCTGGCGAGCCTGGGCCTGCACGGAGGAGGAAGGCGAGTCGTGCCGGGCGGAAGCAGGTTCCCTGGGGCGCGCCCAGGGTCCAAGCCGCGGCTTGCATGGTTACGCGACTGGAGCAACTATGAGGGCGTGTCTCTTTTCCTGGTCCTGGTCCTGGTCGGGGCGGGCGCTGCTATCTGGTGGCGGGTCAGTCACGAGAAGTGGGGTCTGGTCAGGAGGGTGGTCTTCTGGGTGGCTCTCGTGGCAGTGCTCTGGGTGCTGATGAACTATTACAGCGTGCCGCATCCTGGGGTTTAGGCGCTGTTCTTTGAAGCTATCCGTTCTATTCTCGTCCGAGCTTGCTCCCTATTACGAACAGTTCCGGAGTGCTGAATTCCGCAGTGTTGAGCCGCGGGAGTAGTGTCGTTCCTCGCCGGAGTCTGCAGCGTGGTGGTACTTGGCACGATCAACGTCGCCAGAGGCCTTAGTGGCGCTCCCGGCGACCTGTTGAAGCGCCTCGCGGTGATGGTGGTTAACCGTGGCACGTTCACGGTTACCAGGATCGAGGCGCTGTCCAGCTACGACGGCATGAGCCTGATTCCCAGGCCATAGGCCCGCATGCGTATCGAGTTTCCAGCGCATCCCGGCGGACCTCCTTCCCGCGTCGACCGTGCCTCCGAGGTCCGGGGGGTTTCGCTAAGTACGAGGAGGCTGCTGAGGCTGCCATGTCCGGGGTCTTGACGCCGTGGGACGGCGGGATCCGTTTCGAGAGCGACGATGTGGCCGCCGGGCTCATGACGGGCCCGTATCCACTGATGCGGTGGACAGACCGGTGGGATACGCGGTGGGAGTACCGCCGCGGCGAGGTGCGCCAGGTCCGCGATGACGAGCCCTGGTCTCCCTGAGAGCCCAGGTGCAGTGGCCCTTGCGGTCGTCACCTGCGCCTCGGCGTGCTGGTCGGCAAGCGCCGGGACGGGAACCCGCCATGGACGTTCCCCGGGTGGGAAGATCGAGCCCGGCGAGTCGCCGGAGGACGCCTCAGTACATGAGACGCTCGATGAGACCGGGCTGCGGGTCCGGGTTACTGGGGGTCATCGGCAGCAGGGTGCACCCACGGACCGGTGTGCCGATCGTGTACGTGGCCTCGGTTCCGGCGGATGATGCGGATGCCGCCGCCGGCCGTCAAGACCGAGTGACCCCGGCACCAACGGTAAGTATGTCTTAACGGTTGGTCGGCATTGCCGGGACCAGCGGCTTTGCCCCAAGTCACGGCTGGGCAAGCTCAACCGTGCGGCTAGGTGGCCTCTGGCAGCTCACCGCGCCGGGCCTGACCCGGCCGGAGGCAGCGCGGCGGTGCCTGGCGGTGCTGCGGCTGCTGGATGCCACCAGGCCCGGCAGGTCAGGTAACTGTCAATTACCGGGGCGCCGCAAAAGACTGGGACCAGCCGCTTTGCCCGCGGGCGGTCGTGGCCGGGGAAGCTCGGCCGTACGGCTAGGTTGCCCCTGCTGACCCCCGGGGCCGATGCCCGCCCGGCGCAGCCGGCCGGGCGTGGCGCCGACGCGCAGCAACCGATGGTCGCGGTTGCCCGCACCCGCAGGCCACTGTGCGCACTGTCCCGGACGCCTGACTTACGGTAAGCGGCTGTTGTCGGCACCTCAACGCGTGGCCGGAGCTGCCGCGATGCCGCAGGTCACCGCGCGCGTGCACGCCCAAGACCGGTGCCTTCGCCTCCTCGTCGCCCTGCTCGAAGGCCGCGCCCCGGACAGCGTCGAGCCATATGTAAGGGGAACCTCGCCCTCGCGAGGCCCGCTCGCGAGAGGTTTTCTCATTATTTTCTCGCCGTGTCCGGGCAGCAAGTGCCAGACGACGAGTTGTGCAGGTGTTCGATTTAGGACGTTTACCAGAATAAACGACAATCACGAGGTGTTACTATGGGTGTAAGGTCGGTCGCACAGGGCGATTGAGCCTGGACTGAAGGAGACACCACGAATAAGCACCGCCCCGCCACGGCCGACCCGGCCGCCGCGCTGGCCGACACCGCCGATCAGGCTGGCTCCGTTGCCGCCGAGCTGACCGAGCAGGCCAAGGCCCAGCCCCCGGCCAAGGCCCCCCGCGCGCAAGGCCCCCGCCACCAAGCCGGCCCCGGCCAAAACCCCCGCGAAGGTCCCGGCCGCGAAGCCCCCGGCTACTCCGGAGCCTGAGCTGGCCCCCGGCCGCAGACGCCCCCCTCACCAAGGAGCAAAAGCGGGTCCTCGCCACCGCGACAGTCGCCGCCGCCACCAAGGTCCTCGGCACCGCCGCCGTCAAGGGGCTGCCCGCCGACACCACCCGCGCGCAGATCGCGCAGTGGATGGCCTACCTGCCGCACGGCGGCCAGTGGCCGGCCGCTTTGCCCCGCCCGCCACCCGCAAGTAGCCCGCCGCGAAAGGGCCCGGCCATCCCCACGGGGCCGGGCCCTTTCGCCTGCCCGGAGCCAGGGCGGCGAGCACCGCGGCGCACCCCCGGGCCATGTTCGCCGTCACCGAGGCATACCGAGCGTCGCGCCCGGTGCGTCCAGGTCATCGGCTGGCCCGGTGCCCGCGTTGGGCTCCGCCCGCACTGCCCGTGTCCCAAGCGCTGCCTGAGCCCACGACCGTGAAGGTCAGCTAGGTGATGTATGGGGCTCCTGCCGACCTGTTGTGCAGTCTGCCCACCAAGTCCCGCCGAATCTGGGCAGATTGCCGCACTAAAGCATTAGCGCTCGCGGTTGGCATTACTAACAGGCACCGCAGCCGTTCGCCGGAAGTCCCGTGAGCACCCGAAGATCCGCGCCGGGCCGTCAAGGGGCGACCCGCCGACACCGCCTGCGCGCGGGTCGCGCAGTGGCTGAAGTACCTGCCCACCGGTGGCTCGTGGAACGAGCTGCTGGGCGAGCGCCCCAAGTAGTAGCCCCTCGCGCAGCCCGTCACGGGCTGACCCGGCCAGAGTCCAGCACCGGCCCCCGTACGACGTCGGGGCGCTGGTGCCGAGCTCCGGCCCGGAGGGCACCCTGTCCCCGGACCACCTGGGCCCCGACGCCATCCGCCGGGGTCCTCGTCGCATCAAAGGAGGCCCGTCATGCCAAATGACACCAACCCCCGGCTGGTCCACGGCCAGCCAACCTCAACCCGCAACAGCACGCGCGGGTTCGACAAGCACGTCTGGCCGCCCACCGAGGGCTGGCCCGACGGCGTCACTATGCAGGTGTACGACAACGGCCGCATCAAGATCGGCGCCAAGCACGCGACGATCGCGGTGGACGACGTCAGCACCTTCCGGCCCGGCCCCGGCCACCACGGCTCCGCCCACGTCGGCTTCCGGTTCGACCCGGCCGACACTGGCACCGGCTGCACCGGCCACCAGCCGCAGCCCGAGCCGAGGCTGAACGAGGCGCAGACCGCGCTCCGCGACCACCTGATCGGCGTGGCGCGTCGACTGGACCCTGCCGCCGACACCAACACTCTGGTCGGGGCCCTGCCCGGCTACCGGGCGGTTCGCGACATCAT
>Ga0134121_10002377_pt1 | contig 16348 bp, 3 predicted proteins | sample KB301_FD_96463 | JGI IMG/M metagenome (GOLD analysis project Ga0134121, IMG submission 96463) | Terrestrial soil microbial communities without Nitrogen fertilizer from Kellogg Biological Station, Michigan, USA - KB3-0-1 | ecosystem: Environmental > Terrestrial > Soil > Unclassified ... | reverse complement strand
TCCTCCGCGATGGTGTCCCAGATTTCTTCGACCAGAGTGATCCGATCAGGAATGCTGAGCTTGCGGGCGGCTTCGGTCAGTTGATTTTGCATGGGCGGATTATACCAAACGAGAAATGCAGAAGGGGTCGAATAAATCTCAGACCTTCGGCGTGAAGGCCCGGTCGCCGTGCTTCGCACCCTCACCCAATTCCCCTTCCCTTGGGAAACCTCTGGTTCTGACCTCAATCACCCGACCACTTCAAGACATCATCAATAGTCGCGACGGCGATTGGGTGATAAGTGGGACGGGCGCGGCGGTAGATTGCTAAAGCGCGCTCTTTTCCTTCAGGCGTCTTCGCGAGTTCCTCGTAAAGTGGCTTGATGAATTTGCGGCGGCCGATGGTCAACAGGAATTCTTCGAGACGCGGATACGCCGGCTCGTAGCGATTGCGAATCGACATCAGGAGCCATTGGAAAGCGATCTCGGAATTCCCGGAGCGCGTGAGATGAAGAGTCTTGTCGAGCTCACGCATGCGATCTGCGGTAAGTCCCGTCGAAGACCCGGTCGCTACCGCTCCCGGTTCTGACACCGTCTTCAGAAGGTGCAGCCATTCCTGCGTGGTCCACTTCGCCGCAGGAATTTGCGCCGCTGAGATCTTTCCATCAAGCCAACGCTTCGCCTGCTCTTCCACTTTAGCGAACGCCGGTGACGCCGGGTGCGGTGCGCTCGCGGGAATGCCGGGCTGGTTGATCCACTCATCAACCGGAACTTTTGCGGCCAGCGTGGGATTCTCGTTCAGCAAGTGCTGTTTCAAATAATCGACAAACTGATCGGTCGTGATGCTCTGGAAGGCGAAGTGATTGAAGTAGCCCTTCAGAAATTGATCGAAACGCGCGCGGCCAAACGTCTGTTCCAGATGACGGAGGAACAGAGCGCCTTTCTCGTAAGGAATGTCGGTCGAACCGTCATCGGGGTCGCGACCCTGCAAATCGATGTGCAGAATTTCGTCGCGATCATCGAGCGAGGCAATCTCTTCATTCAAATCGCGTAAACCTAAAGCTGCTTCCATCTCTGCGCGCGGCCGGCCGTAGACAGCTTCCAAAATGCGGCGCTCGAGATAAGTTGTGAACCCTTCGTTCAGCCAGAAATCGCGCCACGTCGCGTTCGTTACCAGATTGCCCGACCACGAGTGCGCGAGTTCATGCGCGATGAGCGAAACGAGACTCTTATCGCCCGCGAGAATTGTCGGCGTCGCGAACGTCAGCCGCGGGTTCTCCATGCCGCCATAAGGAAAGCTGGGCGGCAGGACGAGAATGTCGTAGCGGCCCCAGCGATATGGGCCAAAGGTACGCTCGGTAGCCACGACCATTTTTTCCGTATCTTCGAGTTCGCGCGCGGCTTTTTCAATCACCGTCGGCTCGGCGTAGACACCTGTGCGGCGGCTCAACGGCCTGAATTGCAAATAACCAACGGCCAAGGCAATCAGGTAAGGAGGAATCGGCTGTTGCATGCGAAAGAAATAGCCAGTATCGCGCGACGGGTCGGCCAGCTTCTCTGCGCTCATGACTGCCACCAGACCGCGCGGCGTGTGGATATGCGCCGTGTAAGTGACGCGCACGGCGGGCGAGTCCTGCAGAGGAATCCAGCTGCGTGCATGAATCGCTTCGGATTGAGTGAAGAGGAAAGGAACTTTCTTGCCGGCGGTTTGCGCGGGATCGAGCCATTGCAGGCCCGAGGCGCCGGGTGAAGTCGAATAAGTAATCCGAACTCTTGTGGCTTTGGTCGGCAGCGTAATTGTCAGAGGCGCGCCCAGAATCTTGTCGCTCTCGCCTGGTTTGAAGGTTGTCGCTGAAAACTTGCCGACATCCAGCGACGTTTCCACTTTTTCGATCTTCAAATCACGCGTGTCCAGAATTAGCGGCGCATCGGGAGAGATGCGATCGACGGTGAGCGTCGCGGTTCCCTGCAGGATCTTTTGATCGAACCGGACAGTCAGATCGAGATCTACCTGGCGGACGCGGACCGCGGACGGGTTTGCATAAGAATGATAGTCCTGAGCATTCACAGTAGAGACGAGCGCGGCGACCACGACGACTGTGGCGGCGATGTTAGCAAGAACACGATAAACCATATCGACAGATTATAGAGGGGTAAGGGGCTAGGGGTAAGGGGGTAGGGGTAAGGGGTCAGGGGTTAGGGATAAGGAGTCGGATGTGAGTAAGGCCCTCGAGCGGCGAGATATCCGGTCGCTAGGTTCGCAGCCTCATGCTTCGCACCCTCACCCAACCCTCTCCCAACGGGAGAGGGCTCCGGTTCTGACACGTCGGGCTAAGCTTCGCACCCTCACCCAACCCTCTCCCAGCGGGGAGAGGGCTCCGGTTCTGACACGTCGGGCTAACTTCGCACCCTCACCAAACCCTCTCCCAGCGGGAGAATCGCTTCGGTTCTGACACGTCGGACTAAAGCTTCGCACCCTCACCCAACCCTCCCCAGCGGGACAGGGCTCCGGTTCTGACACACAACGGCGATCCAACTATTACATTTTCCTTGCACTGCTCTGAGTTCCCTTCCTCAACCACCTTCTCAAGGATCGCTCAAGTCTGACTCAAGCCTCGATTCGTAAGCTGGCGCACGAATCGAGGCAGAGATCAGAGGCCAGAGATTAGAGGTCAGAATTGAGCACTCAAAACTCAAAATTCAGAACTCAAACAGCCGCTGAACCTGCTTAAGACCAGCACAAAACCCGAGGAGGTTCCGATAATGTTTAGATTCATGCGATTTGCTGCTCTGGCTGCGGTTGCGAGTTGCGTCCTCGCATTACCATTTCTGAGATCTTCAGCCGTCGTTAGCGACACGACTGTCTCAGTAATTGTTCAGTTACGCGACGATCCGGGCGCGGTGTATCAAGCCAGGATTGCACAATCCGGGAGCACAGTTTCAGACAATCAGCTTCAGGCTTATCGCGATCAACTGAGTGCGAAGCAGGATCAATTTCTGAACTCTCTCTCAAGTAGTGGTGTGATTTACACCGTAATAAGCAGGAACGTCAAAAACTTCGACGGTAGCCTTGCGGCCACGGTACCGCTTCGCTACACGCTGGTCTATGACGGCATGGCGCTGAACGTTCCTTATTCGGCCATCGACGCGATCCGCGCGATGCCGGACGTAAAGAGTGTGCAGCCGGATGCGACGCTTCGCACGGAACTCAACCACAGCGTCAAATATATTCGCGCTCCAGAAGTCTATAACGGTGAGGAACAGGAAGTTTCGTCACAGTTCTACTCTTCGAATCCCAGTAACAACCTGGGCCAGGATATGAACGTCGCGATCATCGACACCGGGGTTGATTGGACGCACCCGATGTTTGGTGGCGATGCGACACCGCCCCGCTTGGCGGTCCTACCGCCGGGTACGACGCAGGACAAGACTAACAAGAAAGTAATCTATTACCTGCCGCTTGCCGATTCTGCTGCCGAGGACGGCTTCGGTCATGGTACGCACGTCGCTTCAACCGTGGCTGGATATCTGGCGCAGACGCTGGATGGCGTCCAACTGCACGGCGTCGCGCCGCAAGCCAAAATCATGTCCTACAAAGTCTGTAGCGACGTTGAGGTTGATCTCTATGAACTGAGCGCCGTGGCCGGCGCACCTGATCCACTCGGTGGCTGTGATACTTCCAACATCATCATGGCACTTGAGGATTCTGTGTCTCCATTCACACTGTCCACGGTGCAGGGAAAGACCAATCCGGCCAGCGCTTTGTTGCCAAAGCCCAAAGCTAACGTCATCAACATGAGTCTCGGCGGAGGCGGCGGCCCGGATGAACCGACCGCCGTCGCGGCCAGCAACGCAGCACTCGCTGGCGCCATAGTCGTGGCCGCATCAGGAAATTCAGGCCCACGCGAAGGTAGCACCGGCGCGCCGGCCGCAGGTGTACACGTAATCTCAGTCGCCGCATCGACCCAGCCGGGAAATGTCGGCAACGCTTTTCAGGCCGATGTAATCGGCGGGCCACAAGGGATGACAGCCAATCTGCTCGACGGGAGCTCGGCGCCGCCCGACAGCCTGACGAATAACTATGTTTTCTGCGGTTTCGCCGATACGCCTGATCAAATTCCGGACTCAGTGAGTGGACGGATCGCTCTCGCCTCTCGTGGTAGCACAGTGGATGCGAGCGCAACCGGCACGGGTGTCTTCGTTAATAAGGCCGCGCAAGCCGCAGCGAAGGGCGCAATCGCGCTTCTTGTTTACAACAATGTGGATGGAGAGTTGGCTGGAGTGACGGCGGAGAAGGCTGTGATTCCAGTCTATGGGATTTCGAAAGCGAACGGCGAACTCCTGAAGTCTCTAATCGGCTCTGATACGCCGGGTACGATTTCAGCTGCTCAGGTGCGTGTCAGAAAATCGACTGCTCCGTTTATGGGCGACATCGCCGGCTTCAGCTCTCGCGGTCCGGTACAGGGACTTGGTCAGGTCAAGCCCGATGTCTCAGCCCCTGGCGTCCAGGTGTTGGCCGCGTGTCCGGCCGGATCGTTCCTGGGAGCGCTGGCCGTAGCAGCTTCCCCGACCTCGCCGAATTACATCAAGATTGACGGCACCTCGATGGCGTCGCCCCACACCGCCGGCGCCGTCGCGCTTATCAAGCAGGCCCATCGTAACTGGACGGCCGACGTCATTCGCACCGTGCTCATCAATACGGCGACGAACATGCGTAGTGATAGTGGCGGGTCAAAAGCTGATGGACTAGGCGCTGATTCCGTTCTCGCTCAGGGCGGCGGACTGATCGATGTATTTCATGCAGTGAATGCTAAGGCCACGATGGGCGTGGCGGGTGACGGCATCGACAAGCCCAGCATTCTCGGCAGCTACTCGTACGGCGAAGTGCCGGTCGCCAACAGCCGCATTACTTACACGGCTCCGATCAAAGTGACCGTAAACGACCTTTCCGGACAGGGCGGCGTTTACAACCTGAACGTTGCCAACAACCGCGACCTTCAACTGGCGGGCATCAACGTTTCGCTTTCCCAATCGAATGTAAGTGTGGCAGCAAACGGTTCGACGACCTTTACCGTGAACGCGACGTTTGACGGCAACCTGCTACGGGATTCGAACATCGCTGAGGTCAACGGCAGCTCGGTTACCTTCCGTCCCATCCAGATGCAATGGTACGTGACGGCCCAACGGGCAGACGGCGGAGAGTCTCTGCGCATGCCGTTCTATTTCAAACCCGGTTTGAGTCTTCCGGCGCAGTCAACCGTGCAGACACTTACGCAACAAGCAATGGTGCCGGTGGGAACCGCCGGACAACAGAAGATTAGCGGCGTTGACTACGTCGATGTGCCGTTTGACGTCAGCGATAACACATACAAAATCGAGGCGCAGACTCAATGGTTTGACCTTCCCACTGGCCAGTTCCAGGACATCGACTATCAATTGATGGATCCGGACGGAAAGGTTATCGCCAGCTCGGGCAGCGGCGCCGGCGTAGCGGAGTTTGTGAGTGTGCGGGTGAACCGGGCAGGAACCTACAAACATCGCCTGATCGGTTTCACCAACGTAGCGCTGAACGCGACCATAACCACAAATCTGTCGAAGGGGCCCGCAGGTCCGGCGCTCCGAACGATTACGGGCGATTTCGTAAACGCGCAGGGACAGCAAGTCGATTTCGACGGCAACGTCAACATCAACTGGACACCAGTCGGCGGCGAGACGGGTTTCGAGATCGAGGAGTTAGCTCCCGGCAGCTCTGACTGGCAGTTCCTCGCCGATGTAGGCGCCGGAACAACCAGCTACGCTTTCAGCAATCTGCCGAATGGACAGTACTCGTTCCGAGTCTATGGCATTCAACCGGGACAGATCGGCTCGTACATCACCGCAGCGAGCAACGCTACGAGCGTGCTCGTCGCCACTCGCTCGAAGGTCGACATCACTAATCTCATCAGCTATCCGGTCTCGAATGTTTCGTTCGCGGGCGGTGTCTGGCAACAGGATGTCTCTCTCATCAACAACACAACCAACGCATATGTTCCGTTCGTCGACTTCAACGTAGTCGGCCTGACTTCCGCGACCGGCACCGTCCGCATTATCAACGCCGACAACGGCCAGAACGGCACGACGCCGGCGAACGCGGCGCTATTCAGCTTTACGAACAAGTTAGGTGCTGATCAGATCTTTGATCCGGCTGAGACATCTGCTTCACGCACGATCCGTTTCCAGGACAGCGCGGCGGAAATGTTTTCGTGGGATGTGCAGGTGACGGCTTATGTCCCAACTGGGGCCGCATCAAGCTCGAGCTCGCAAAGCTCATCATCAGGTGGGTCGGGCTCGAACTCATCCAGCGGATTGCCAACGGGCAATCTACCGCTGACGAAGATCTCGGCGGTAATGCGCTTCACGGCCAACCCGTTAACCAAAACAGTCACTTCAAAATTAATCAGCTTGAAGTAACGAAGAAGCTAGGGAGCCAGGTAGAGCAATCTGCCTGGCTCTTCTGCTCGTTCGAATTACGAAGCTCACTAGTAAGTGCTGATCATAGCGACGGTAAAGGAAAGAGGAGATAAGCAAATGTTGAAGCCCGCATACGCACGTTTGGTCTCGATCATTTTCCACTCCAGAGCGAGCCTGGCACTGGCGCTCTGTCTGGTTATTGGCTCGTTGGCGCTTGCGATAATTCCGGTTACTCGCGGCGAGCGAGTTACGCGGACTCAAAACGCGACCGCGCCGGCAGCTTCACGATCGGCTTCTTACTTGAAAGCAAACGCGCCCAACAAACGTGGCGTGTCGGCGGCGACCACCGCCCCCATGCTCGCGCCCGTCGCGGCCTCTGCGTGCGTGATGCCGGGCCTCGAGGTCCAGACGGATGCCAGCGCCGATGAGCTTGGCGATCCAACTACGTCGCAACTCGATCTCAATTCGGTCAGCATTGCCGAGCCTTATATATCGGCCGATGACCAATCGATCACCTTCACCGTCAAGGTCAACAACCTGACGGGCGGCCCGCAGATCAACTCGAACTGGGCGGTGAACATGAACGTCACCGACACCAACGGCACGGCCCGCACAATATTTGTCGACATGAACACGATCGACAGCGGCACGGGAACGGTGGGCTACAACTATGGTTACGACGACGGCAACAACACGACGTCGCAAGGCGCCGGCTCAGTCATCACCGGTTCGTTCAGCGAAGATGGCACGATCATTCTGAAACTGAGCACGGCCAGCGTCCTAAGCTTCAACGACATTACCGGCGCGCATCAGTTCGATGTCGATCTGCGCGGCGCGGGCAAACATCTCACCGCAATTCAAGGAGCGACGCAACTGTTCGTCGGCGCACTGGGTGACGGCGGCAGCTTAACGGCTGACACTACCGATTCAGGCAGCGGCACATACACGACGGTGGGCAATGCTTCCTGTAACGGCGGCGGCACCCCGACGCCAACTCCGACAGCTACGCCGACGCCCATCAGCACGCCGCCACCAACTGGCGACACGCCGCAATACACAAACTATTACGCGCCCGACGGCGTCGCCGATAGCTGGGGCGAGCCATCGATCGGAGCGAACTGGGTGAGCGGCAATGTGATGTTCTTTGGTGGACTGAGCGACTACGCGTTGCGCGTGACGTTCGATGATAACGTCTCGCCAACGCATGCGACCTGGGTCCAGACACCACTGCTGTCGAACACAGTGCCCAGAGCAGTTGGTGGCGATCCAATTCTGGTGACCGACAAAGATACCGGCCGGTCGTTCGTTTCGCAGCTTCAGGCCTTCACGCCGTCGGCCACGATGGACATTACAGACAATGACGGCGCGACTTACACACCTACCGCCGGCTTCGGAATTGGATCGGGTCTCGATCACCAGACGATCGGCGTGGGTCCTTATCATGCGCCGCTGCCGTCAGGAGTGGTCTACCAGAACGCGGTTTATTACTGCTCGCAGGAAGGCCTCAACAGCTCAGGTACTGGTGCCGCCAATTGCGCCTTGAGCGTTAACGGCGGACTGAGCTTTGGTCCAGCGGTTCCCGTCTATGCATTTTCCGCACTCAACGGGTGCAGCCCGCTGCACGGCCACGCGAAGATTGCGCCCGACGGCACGGTCTATTTGCCGAATCGTCAATGCGGCAGCGGGGCGGGCATGGTCGTCTCAGAAGACAACGGCATCACCTGGCAAGTGCGCACCGTGCCGAACTCTAGCGCCGGATCGAGCGATGCATCAGTTGGCATCGCTACTGATGGAACCGTGTTCCTTGGTTATCAGGGAGCTGATGGTCACGCGCGCATCGCGGTCTCGCATGACAAAGGCGTTACCTGGATCAATCACACGGACGTCGGCGCACCGGTGGGGGTTAACGATGCGATCTTCCCGGCAGTGGTCGCTGGTGACGGCGGTGTCGACACAGCGCGCGCCGCGTTCGCTTTCTACGGCACGTCGGGTTCCGGCGATCAGGACCAACCGGGATTTACCGGCGCCTGGTATCTCTACATCGCTTCGACGTTTGACGGCGGCAAGACCTGGACGACAGTCAACGCGACGCCGGGCGATCCAATGCAGCGCGACGGCATCTGCACGCGCGGCTTCCAGGGATGCGCGGTGCCGCGCAACCTGCTCGATTTCTTTGACGCAACTATAGATAAGCAAGGCCGCGTGCTCGTCGGTTATGAAGACGGGTGCATGGGTTCATGCGTTCAGGCGGGACCAAATTCGAATACCGAGAAGGGCGTGATCGCGCGCCAGAGCGCTGGTCGTCGCATGTTTGCGGTGTACGATCCGATTCCCAGCGGCTCTCCAACACCGACTCCGACTGCGACGCCGACGGCAACGCCGACTCCGAGCCCGTCGCCAACTCCGACACCGGGCGCGGGCGGGCCTCACTGCTCACTGCCGGGAATCTCAGTGCAGACGGACGCTAGCGGCGATACGGGCACAGGCACGTTAGGCACAGTTCCCGGCACGCCGGCGCAGGACATAACTGACATTTTGATCGCAGAGCCTTACCAACAGGACGGCTCAGCTCGATTGGCAGTGACAATGAGAGTCGCTGATCTCACGGCGCTTCCGACTAATGGTTTATGGCATGTGTATTTCAAGGTTGGCAGCACAACCTACTTTACCAGCGTCTTCAACAACCCGGCTGCCGGTCTTCAGTACGAATATGGACACGTTGGTACCGGCTCAGATTCGACAGATGGCGATGCAGATGGCGGTTCAGTTTCGGTCGCTGACAAGACAATCACCGTGTTTGTTGCAAATAGTAAGGTAGGCAGCCCCACGGCGGGGACCACGCTGAGCGGAATCTACGGTCGAACGATCACTCTGGCAGGCGCTCAGGTGCCCGGCGTCGGTGGCGGCGGCGGATATGCGACGCATGACTATGCTCCGAACGCTGGCGCATCTTCGACGACAACATACACGCTGGCTGGTAATTCATCCTGTCCGGCAACGGGTGCGACGCCGACTCCGACGCCCACGCCAACTCCGTCAGGAACTCCTTCGAACGCTCCGCCGCGCTACTACGCTTACGCGCCCGGTTTGGCGGTTGGGGAAAATTCAGGCGAGCCCTCGATTGGCTACAACACCACAAGTGGGCATGCGATGTTCGTCGCGGGCCTGCAAACTCTACGCGTGACTTTCCCGCAGAACTTCCTGCCGAAGGGTTCAGCTCCCGAAGCTCAACCGGCTTTGTGGGAAGACGTGTCTTCAGTAATCACCAAAACGCGTTCGCTCGATCCGATCCTGTTTACCGATCAAAGAACCGGCCGCACGTTCGTGTCGCAATTGAACAGCCTGACGCAGACGCAACCCGCGGGTGTGCTGATCGGATTGAACAGTCTGATGGCTTATTCAGACGATGACGGCGTGACGTGGACGCCGGCGCAGGTTAATCCGCCTGACGGCAGTTACGATCACCAATCAGTCGGCGCCGGTCCATACCCGGCCGCGTTGTCGGTTCTCGCGAATCCAATTAATAAGGGCGACGCCGTTTACTACTGCGGCCAGGCCGGCGTGGCGACTTTCTGCTCACGCAGTGATGACGGCGGTCTGAACTTTGGTCGCGCGATGGTGGTGAACTCATCGGTAAATTCGAGCGTGGAAACCAGTTGTGGTGCGTTGCACGGCCACGTGAAGGTCGCGCCCGATGGAACTGTCTACTTGCCGCACTATAGCTGCAACGGAAAGCAAGGCGTCGCGGTTTCGACTGACGCCGGGACCACCTGGACCGTTAGACAAGTAACCGGCAGCTTGCCGCCGGTCGCGGGCATTCTCGATCCATCAGTCGCGATCGCCAGCGATAACACGGTCTACTTCGCCTGGGTCGGCAAAGTTCCGAACGGCAACAACACCGACAACCACGTCTTCGTTTCGTCGAGTAAAGATCGCGGCGCGACATGGACCACTCCGGTCGACGTTGGCGCAGACCTCGGCATCAAGAACGCCGTATTCCCGTCGGCAGTCGCAGGTGATTCCGATCGCGCGGCGGTGGCGTTCCTTGGTACCACCACCGGCGGCAATCACGAAGACGCAAACTTCAAAGGCACCTGGTACGGCTATGTCGCGCACACTTACGACGGCGGCCAGACCTGGACAGTCGCCAACGCCTCGGGTGGCCCAGTGCAGCGCGAAGCTTGTATTTGGAATGAAGGCGGCAACAACCCGTGTCGCAACCTGCTCGACTTTAACGACGCGACGATCGATGAAAATGGAAAGATCCTGTTCGCCTATGCCGATGGTTGTATCGACGGATGCGAAACCGGCGGCGCGAATACCTACAGCTCAAAGGCGACCATCGCGCGTCAATCGGGTGGCCGCGGCGTCTACGCTGCGAAAGACACGCCTGAGCCGGTTCTACCGCAACGGCCATGGCTGTTGGGCCAGCGCGATGATCAGGCTACCTATCTCAGTTGGATCACGCCCGATAACGGTGGTTCAACGATCACTGCTTACAACATTTATCGCGGTACCAGCGCCGGTAATGAAGTGCTGATCGGTCAGACGACGGGCGACGACAAGAACTTTGTCGATCGGGCAATCAATCATTCGGTCAGTTCTTACACGTACAAGATCACCGCGACCAACGGCGTCGGCACCAGCCAATTCAGCAACACGATTTCGCTGACCGAAGGCCCGCGCATTGAATTTACCGGCTCATGCGGTTTGCCGGGAGTGCTCGCCATTTCCGATCCGGTGGGAGATGAAACGGACACGCTCGCACAACACGACATTTGGTGGGTGAAGATGGCCGAGCTGAAGGATAACAACACCACCGGCGCGGCCAGCAAAATCCAATTCACGATCAAGGTCGGCGATCTCTCAACCGTTCCGCCGGGATGGCGCTGGGCGGTGCGCTTTGGGGTAACCAGGAATGGTGTGCTGCAGAGGCCGCCGGCCGACGCGACGGGTGGAGCTTCGGAAGACTACTTCGTTTCGATGGTCACTTCGGACGGAGCGGCTCCGACATTCACCTGGGGCGTAACCAGCGTCCCGCAGAACGCCGCGCGCGTGTTCTCGACGTTGGGGACACTCGATCCGGCGAGCAATGCGAACGCCGACGGCACGATCACTCTGGTGATCGCAAAGTCGGTCATCAACAATCCGGGCCCCGGTGATTCGATCAGCGGCATGCTCGGCAGTGTGCGCGCGACGGTGCCTTCGGCTTTGCCGGGCACCGGCGGCACCAATGAAACCATTCCCGACAGCACGGGTGGCGGCGCGTACACGCTGCGCGCAGACAATCTCTGCCTGCAGAACACGGCGCCGATCGCGATGATCACGGGTGATGTGGATCATGGCGATAAGCCTTTGACTGTTCAGTTCGATGGCAGCGGCTCGCACGATGAAGATTCGATCGACACGATCGCGAGCTACACCTTTAACTTTGGCGATGGCGGCGATGACGTAACGCAGACCGCGCCGGTCATCGTGCACACGTTTACGCAAAGCGGCGAGTTTGACGTTAAGTTGGTCGTAACCGATTCGCGCGGCAAAGTCAGTTCGAACACGGCTCATTGGATCATTGAAGTAGACGGCGGAGCGCCCACGCCTACTCCGACTCCGACTCCGACTCCGACTCCGACGCCGACAGCCACGCCGACTCCGACTCCGACGCCGACAGCCACGCCGACTCCTACTCCGACTGCTACGCCGACGCCGGGAACGCCGCCACCAGCGGCCACGTTCGGACACAACACGCTGGCTGACTTCTCTGCGGTGGGTGGCGAACCGTTCATCCGCGTCGATAAGCAGGACAACATCTTCGTGTCGTCGCCCTTCGGCTTCAGCACGACGGTGAGTCTGCTGTGGAAGTCATCCGATCACGGACGCTCGTTCATTCCGCTCGGCACGCCGATCGTGCGTGACGCGGTCACTGGTCCGGGTGGGGGCGACACGCACATGGACTTTGACGACAGGAATCGTCTGTACTACGTCGATCTATCTGCCGCCTGCACGACGGCCGCGGTTTCCGAAGACAACGGGAACACTTTCCCGCTGACCAAGAACAACCCGCTGGTTTGCATCGGCCAGGGCGAAGACCCTGAAGGTGCGCAAGACGATCGTCAATGGGTCGCCGCTTTCGGCGATGGCATCGCTTACTCGACGGTGCGCAATCTGGCGGTGGCAGTAGGCAGCGGTGACTTCCATATCTCGAAGACAACCGATGCCGGCAGCACCTGGCACGCGCAGATTCTCGGCGACATCGGCAGCCAGTCAGGCCCGCTGCAAGTCGACAAGACGAAGCGCAGTATCACGGTAAACGGAACGCAGCAGGATGCTATTCTGCTCTACCAAATCCATTACTCAGGCAACACGCTTAAGCTGTATCGCATTGCCGACACCACCTTCGCGCAGAGCGGCACGCCGCAGTACATAGTCAACGATTTGACGATTCCGACCGGCGGCGGTGGAGTCGCAACTGTGTTCCCGGTTCTGTCGATTGATAAAGCCGGAAACTTGTATGCGGTCTGGTCGAACGGCAACACGATCAAGATGTCCGCGTCGACGGATCGCGGTGAACACTGGACCGCGCCGGCCGTAGTTAATCCGCCGGCGATGACGGGCATGAACATCATGCCGTGGATTGTCGCGGGTGATCCGGGACGGGTGGACGTCATCTGGTATCACACATTCGGCGGTAACGACGCGAATTCCCGCTGGGACATTCATATGGCCCAGACGCTGGATGCATTGAGCGGAAATCCGGCGTTCACTACGAACAAGGTCAACGAAAACACCATTCACACAGGTGAGATTTGTCTGGCCGGCCTCGACTGCGACCTGAGCACGTTGCAAGGCGTGCCGCGCGATCGCAGCTTCGCCGAGTTCCCGTCAATCGACATCGATTCCACGGGTGCGGCTTACATCACTTACAACGACAGCACCAACCAGTTGCCGGCGCCGTACGTGATGATTGCTCGACAAACTGGCGGCGCGAGCTTGTTCAATGCGGTCGGATCGCTGACGCCAAATGGCGGCAGTGTGACGATCGCTTCGCCCAATTCCAGCGACACGATTCGCACAACTTCGATGACCTTGAGCGGTACACAGACGCTCACGCCGAAGAACTTCGATCGTGACGATGCAGCCGACGCTAAGTTCCCGGATCACGGCGCTGTCATCGGCAGCAACATTCCGGCACTCGATCTGAAGTCGGTGTCGCTCAGTGACGACTCAACCTCGGTGACCGTCACAATGCAGGCCGCTGATCTAACGACCACCGCGTTAGCTTCGGCGCCTGCATTGTCAGGCGGTGACGGTGTGCTCTATCTGACGCAAATGCACTCAGGCAACACGGTTTACTGGGTCGGCGCGGAAGTGCGCGGCGGTGTCGCTCGATACTTGACCGGCACCCTCGGCTCGATCAATTCGAGCACTTCGAAGAAGTACATTACTTACAACCCGGACGCGATGACCTCGATGTCCGTCCAGGGTTCGATCAACGCAGCGGCGCCGGGAACGATCACGATGAAGATTCCGAAGTCGTTGCTGGGGAATCCGGCAAACGGCACGGTCTTCACCAGTGTCACCGGCTACACGATGACCGAACGTGGACCACTGGCTCCGTCCACGGGATCCGGCACGGCTAACCCGACTAGCCTGCCGATCCAGGTCGATGCGGCGGGCGCGTTGAGCTACACGATCGGCGATGCGTCGCCGCAGTTCAACGGTGTAGTCGAAGTTTCGATCGATGATCCGAACTTCACTGCTCCGCGAACGGCGAACGTCGGCGATCCAGTCAACGCAAACACCTGGTCGCTGCAATTAAGCGGCTCACAACTCGTTCCCGGCGCGCACACGGCTTACGTGCGGCAGCGAATTAACGGACTCGCTGCTTCGCCGGTCGTGTCGGTGTCGTACACGATTTCATCGACGCTCGAACAATCGGTGACTTCGATGGTCAGTCTGGTGACGTCAAATGCGAGGTCCTCGCTCGGCGTCAGCCAGTACGACATCAGCGTCAAGAACACGTCCGTCTCGACGATCTATGCGCCGATGCGAATCGAAGTGGCGAGCATTACTTCGGCGAGCGGTCGCGTCGCTGTCGCCAACTCTGACAACAGCAAGAGCGGCGTTGGAGCCTCGTGGGATTACAGCACGAAGCTCGGCACTGACAACCTGCTGACTGCGAACGAAATCTCGTTCCCACGCACGTTGAAGTTCAACAACCCGAACAATGAAGCGTTCACCGTCACCTTCAACGTTATCGGCAATGTCGATCGCGCCGCGGCCGGAGGTTCATCCAGCAGTAGTTCATCCGGCGGAGGCGGCAGCGGAGGCACCGCGGCCAGTGGTACCGGGCCGACCAGCATGCTCTACAGCCTGGTCTATAACCCGCTGTTGAACTCGATTACTTCGCAGTTAATCAAACCTTGACCCAGTCTGTGGTGACAGCGCGTCGACAACGAACGCGCTGTCACCACGAATGTAACCGCGGCGTCAATCGCAAACAGCTTTCATCGCGATTGTGATTCTCTTGCCGCGCGAACAATTCCCCCGGTTCAAGTCCTGCTCAAGGATTTCTCAAGCGAGGTTTCTTATACTGCGGCCATCGCAAGCTGAACAAATAATTCTTTGAAAGGGTCGACGAGATGAAACGAAAACACTATCGCGTGAAATTTCTCCTGGTCGCTTTGCCGATTTGTGTAGCGGCGCTGCTTACTTTTGCGTGGCGGCCATCGCGGGGAGCGAGTGGGGCGAAAATCGATTTGTCGAAAGGCGGTGCGCCGAATATTGATGTGAATAAAACGGTAGGCGCTGTGCGCAAAGCCACCTCGGCGCAAGTCGCCGCGCTCAATCAATTCAAATCGAATTACTCGAACTCGACGGTGCGTTGGAATTCCTTCGCCGGCTCTCCCGACGTAATGATGGGATTTCACACCGGCGCTTCGTCGGACACGCCAGAAAACGTCGCGCGGACGTTTGTCGCTGCCAATTCAACTCTGTTCGGCGCTGATCCGACGACCCTCAAGTTGGTCGATCAAAAAGAAGCGTTTGGCGGTTACATCGTCAAATTTCAGCAGAACGTTGGCGGCGCCAATGTCTTGAACGGCGGCCTCGGTTTAGTCATGACCGCGAACAAAGAGATTCGCATGGTGATGGGCTCAACGTTCCGTGACGTCAATGTGGCGAGCGCGCCTTCGTTAAGCGCGGATGCCGCGACGGCGGCCGCGCAAGCAGGATTGGCGAAGTACGCGGTCTCGCGCCCCTCGGGAACTGAGCAATACCTGACGCCGGCACTCGATGCTTTGCAGGCTGAACTCGCGCCGGCTCTGCGAGCACCCAGGCTGAACATCTTCCCGGCCGCTGACGGTTACAAGCTGGCGTGGAACGTCATCACCTTCTCGCGCAATCCGTTTGGCGTTTACATCACGCAGGTCGATGCCAACAGCGGACAGATCCTCTCTCGTGAAAATAAAGTGCTGGCCCAGACGCCGGCACTGCACTATACCGCCGACATTTATCCGAATCATCCGGTGATGGCTAACCCCGACACGGGTGAGTTGAAGCTGAACAGCAATGGCGAGCCGGAAGGCCTGTTGCGCGTCAATCTGCGCAACTACAACGAAGGCACGAACGCCACCGGCGTGTTGGGAACGATGACCGGACCGCACGCGCTGGTGAAGAATGTGCTCGCAGTTCAGCAACCTTTCGCGCAAGCGGCCCAGGGCACCTGGCACTTCCGCGCGAACAACGCGCCGCTCGAAGCGCAACCAAATGAAGCCGACGATTTGGCCGAACCGGCTGAACACATCGACGATGCGAACATCTTTTTCTTCGTCAACTATCTGCTGGAATACATCACTGACATTCACCGCCGTGACGATGCAGTTCACAACCGGATCGGCCAGGGCGATTTTCCCGATCAATT
>Ga0134121_10002376_pt1 | contig 16349 bp, 18 predicted proteins | sample KB301_FD_96463 | JGI IMG/M metagenome (GOLD analysis project Ga0134121, IMG submission 96463) | Terrestrial soil microbial communities without Nitrogen fertilizer from Kellogg Biological Station, Michigan, USA - KB3-0-1 | ecosystem: Environmental > Terrestrial > Soil > Unclassified ... | reverse complement strand
CGAGACGATGTGCATGACGTGGCTGTAGGCCTCGATCTCCATGTAGGCGTCGACGTTGACAGAGCCGTACTCGCTCACTCGCCCGACGTCGTTGCGGCCCAGATCCACCAGCATCACGTGCTAGGCGCGATGCTTCTCGTCGGCGAGCAGGTCCTCGGCGATGCGTCTGTCCTCGTCGGCGCTGGCGCCCCGCGGGCGCGTGCCGGCGATCGGGCGCGTCTCGATCCGCCCGCCGTGGACGGTCACGAGCGGCTCGGGGCTCGCGCCGGCGACCTCGAAGTCGCCGAAGTCGAGGAAGTACATGTACGGGCTCGGGTTCACCGTGCGCAGGCCGCGGTAGATCGAGAACGCCTCGATCGGGACCTCGGCCGACCAGCGCTGCGAGGGCACGACCTGGTAGGCGTCGCCGGCATGGACGTACTCGACGATCCGCTCGACCATCCCCTCGAACTGCGCGCGCGGCATGTTGCTCTCGAAGCTCGGCGCCGCGCGCCCGCGCGGATCGCGCGCGTGCTCCGGCACCGGCCCGTAGAGGCGCGCGCGCACCTGCGTGATCGTCTCGACCGCCGCCGCGTAGGAGGCGTCGAGGTCGTCGTCCTCGCCGTAGACGTTCGCGAGGATCGTCGTCTCGCGCCGCAGGTGGTCGAACGCGACGAGCACGTCGGTCAGCATCAGCGCGAGGTCGGGCAGGCCGACCGGATCGGGGTTCGGCTCCCCGAGCGGCTCGACGGTGCGCACGAGGTCGTAGCCGAACACGCCGACGGCCCCGCCCGCGAACGGCGGCAGGTCCGACAGCGGCGCCTGGCGGTAGCGCGCGACCTCCGCGGCGGCGAGCGCGTAGGGGTCGCCCGCGTCGCCGAGCGACCAGCGCAGCACGCTGCGCGGGCGGAAGCCGATGAACGACCAGCGTCCGACGCGGCCCTGCTCGGCGGACTCCAGCAGGAACGCCGGCCCCTCCCCGCGCAGCTTCAGGAAGGCCGAGATCGGCGTCTCGCAGTCGTCGACGAACGTGTGCCGCAGCGGGATCAGGTTGTGCTCGCGCGCGAGCTCGCGCACCTCGTCGAGCGCGGGCGTGACGTGCAGGGCGGCGGGGTCAGCGGCGACGGTCATCGAGCACCCGCTCGGCGTCGGCCAGGCTGAGGCCGCGCGAGCGCAGCAGCACCAGCAGGTGGTAGATGACGTCGGCTGCCTCCTCGGCGACGCGCTCGTCGCTCTCCTCGCGCGCGGCGCGCACGACCTCCTCCGCCTCCTCCTCGACCTTCGCGCCGGCGAGCGCGGGATCGGCGAGCAGCGTCGCGGTCCACGAGCCCTCGGGGCGCTCGACGGCGCGCGCGGCGATCGTGCGCTCCAGCGCCGGCAGCGCCTCGTGCGGCGCACCGGGGCTCAGGTCGCCGGTGAAGAAGCAGGTGCGCTGCCCGGTGTGGCAGGCGGGGCCGGCCGGCTCGACGAGCGCGAGCAGCGCGTCGGCGTCGCAGTCGAAGCGCAGCGCGCGCAGCCGCTGGACGTTGCCGCTCGTGGCGCCCTTGTGCCACAGCTCCCGGCGCGAGCGGCTCCAGAAGTGCATCTCGCCGCTGCTGCGCGTGAGCGCGAGCGCCTCGGCGTTCATGTATGCGAGCGTGAGGACCTCGCCGGTGTGCCAGTCCTGCACGATGCATGGGACGAGGCCGCGGTCGTCGAACGCGATGGCGGGATCGGTCACGGTCCGGGGGATTGTAGGCGGCCGATAGCGTGGCGGGCCGGATGACGACCCCGACCGCTTCCCGTGTCTCCCCGCGCGTGCTCGCCGCGATCCTCATGGCGACGGTGCTGAATCCGCTCAACTCGTCGATGATCGCCGTCGCGCTGGTGCCGATCCGCAACGACTTCGACGTCGGCCTCGTCGCGATCGCGTGGCTGATCTCGAGCTTCTACGTGATCGCAGCGGTCGGCCAGGGGGTCCTCGGGCGGCTCGCCGACCAGCTCGGCCCGCGGCGGATGCTGTGCGCCGGCTTCGTCGTGGTCGCGCTCGCCGGCGCGCTCGGGCCGCTGGCGCCGAGCTTCGGCTGGCTGATCGCGGCGCGCCTCCTGCTCGCGGTCGGGACCTCGGCCGGCTTCCCGGCGGGGCTCGCGCTGCTGCGCAACGCCTCCGGCGGCTACGCGCCGCCGCCCGGCACGCTCGCCCCGCTGACGATCGCCGGCTCGGCGACGGCGGCGCTCGGCCCGGTCCTCGGCGGCGGGCTCGTCCTGCTCGCCGGCTGGCACGCGATCTTCTTCGTGAACGTCGCGCTCGCCGTCGTCGCACTGCCGCTCGCGCTGCGCTGGCTGCCGCATGACCCGCAGCACCGCGGCGGGATCGACCTGCCGCTGGTGCGCCGGCTGGTCGACGTGCCGGGGATCGCGGCGTTCACCGTGATGCTCGGGAGCGTGCTCGCGCTGCTGCTCTCGCTTGCGCAGTCGCCTCCGCTGTATTGGCTGGCGCCGGTCGCACTGCTTGCCGCGGGCCTGCTGGTCGTGCGCTCGCGCCGGCGCGAGGACCCGTTCCTCGACGTGCGCATGCTCGTGGCCGACCGGCGGCTGCTCGCCGTCTACGCGCAGTACCTGCTCGTGAACGTGGTCGCGTTCGGCGTCTTCTTCGCGGTGCCGATCTGGCTCGAGGGCGCGCGCGGCGACGGACCCGGCACCACCGGCCTGCTGATGTCCCCGCTCGCCGGCGTGGCCGTGATCGCGACGCCGATCGCCGCTCGGCTGATCGCGCGCCGCGGCGTGCGCCCCGCACTGCTCGCCGGCGCCTGCGCGATGGTCGCCGGCACGCTGCTGCTGATGACGTTCGGACCGGGGACGCCCGCGGTCGCGATCCTCGCCGTCACCTGCGTCCTCGGCGTGCCGATCGGCTTCAACAACCTCGGCCTGCAGTCGGCGCTCTACGCCGCGTCGCCGCCCGAGCGCACCGGCGCGGCGGGCGGCCTGTTCCAGACGGCCCGCTTCACCGGCGCGGTGCTCGCGACGAGCCTGATCGGGATCGTCTTCGCGGGCGAGGTCACCAGCACCGGTCTGCATGAGATCGCGGCGACGCTCGCGGGGGTGAGCGCGATCGTGCTGCTCGCGAGCATGCGGGCACTGCGACGATGACGTCGATGCCTGCGCCCGTGGACGCCACCCTCCTCACCGCGCTCGAGCGCATCGTCGGGGCGGCGCACGTCGTCGTCGATCCCGCGGTGCGGGCCGCCTATGAGACCGACGTCTCCGGGCGCTACCGCGGCGAGGCGGCGCTCGTCGTGCGTCCCGGCGACACCGGCGAGGTCGCGGCGGTCGTCGCGGCGTGCGCGCGGGCCGGCGCGGCGATCGTCCCCCAGGGCGGCAACACCGGGCTCGCCGGCGGCGGCGTCCCGCTCGGCGGCGAGGTCGTGCTCGCCCTCACGCGGCTCGACGCGATCGGATCGCCGTCGGCCGACACGGCCCAGATCGTCGTCGGCGCCGGCGCGACGCTCGCGGCTCTGCAGGCGGCGCTCGCGCCGACGCCGTTCGAGTTCGCCGTCGACCACGCCGCCCGCAGCTCCGCCACGCTCGGTGGGATGGCGGCGACGAACGCCGGCGGCGCGCAGGTCTTCCGCTTCGGCTCGATGCGCGCCCAGGTCGCGGGCTTCGAGGCGGTGCTCGCCGACGGATCGGTCGTGCGGCGCATGTCCGGCCTGCTGAAGGACAACAGCGGCTACGACCTCGCCGGGCTGCTCGTGGGCAGCGAGGGCACGCTCGCGATCATCACCGAGTTGGCGCTGCGCCTGATCCCGCGCCGTCGGCAGCGGCTCACCGGGCTGCTCGCGCTGCGCGACGTCGAGGAGGCGGTCGCGCTGGCGAGCCGCCTGCGCGGCGCCGTGCCCTCGCTCGTCGCGTGCGAGCTGCTGCTGGCCGACGGGATCGCGCTCGTGTGCGCGCACCGCCGGCTCCCGCCGCCGTTCGCGCTGCCCGACGACGCCGTCTGCGTGCTCGTCGAGTGCGCCGACGACGAGGATCCGAGCGCGCAGCTCGCCGCCGCGCTCGCGCACGCGCCGCCGCGACTCGCCGAGGCGTTCGCCGACGACAGCGCCGGGCGGGCGCGGCTGTGGACCTACCGCGAGGCGCAGAACGAGTCGGTGGGCTTCGTCGGCGTCCCGCACAAGTTCGACGTCACGATCGCCCAAGGTCGCATCGCGGCGTTCCTCGCCGACGTGCGCGCCGAGATCGCCCGCGCCTTCCCGGCCGCTCACCTCTACGCGTTCGGTCATCTGTGCGACGGCAACCTGCACCTCAACGTCGTCGGCGTGCCGCTCGACGACGACGCGCGCCTCGAGCCGCTCGTGCTCGGCCTCGTCGCCTCCTGCGGCGGGAGCATCAGCGCCGAGCACGGCGTCGGGCAGACCCGCCGCGACTACCTCTCCCTCACCCGCTCCGACGTCGATCTCGCGGCGATGCGTGCGATCAAGCGCGCGCTCGACCCGCACGACCTGCTGAACCCCGGCAAGCTGCTGCCGGCGGAGTAGCCGGCTACTCGATCCCGAGGCGGTCGAGCAAACGCTCGTCGCTGCGCCAGCTCTTGCGCACGCGCACCGCGAGGTCGAGGTGGACCCGAGTGCCGAGCTCGCGCTCGAGCTCCTTGCGCGCGGCGGTCCCGATCGCCTTGATCATCTGGCCGCCGGCGCCGATCAGGATCCCCTTCTGCGAGTCGGCCTCGACCCACATCACCGCGCGCACCGCGATCAGGTCGTCGCGCCGCTCGTCGACGTCCTCGATCTCGACCTCGACGGCGTGCGGCACCTCCTGGCGGGTGCGGCGCAGCACCTGCTCGCGCACCAGCTCGGCGAGCATCGTCGACTCCGCCTGGTCGGAGCGCTCCTCGGCGGGGAAGTAGAACGGCCCCTCGGGCAGCAGGCCGACGAGATGCGCGACGAGCGCGGGGACCCCGGTGCCCTTGCGCGCGGAGATCGGGAAGACGTCCTGGGCGACGTCGAGGTCGGCGGCCGCCTGCAGCACCGCGACGAGCTCCCCCTGGCTGCAGCGATCGACCTTGTTGACGGCGATGATCACCGGCACCGACGCGCGCCCGAGCAGCTGGGCGATGAAGCGGTCGCCGGGGCCGATCCCCTGCTGGGCGTTGACGAGCATCAGCGCCGCGTCGGCGTCGCGCAGCTCGCTCTCGACGCGCCGCTGCATCCGCTCGGTGAGCGCGTCGCGCGGCCGTTGGACGCCGGGGAGGTCGACGAGCACGAGCTGGGCGTCCTGCGTCGTGGCGACGCCGCGGATCGCGCGCCGCGTCGTCTGCGGCTTGTCGGAGACGATCGCGACCTTCTGGCCGACGATCGCGTTCGTGAGCGTCGACTTGCCGACGTTCGGTCGCCCGGTCAGCGCGACGAAGCCGCTGCGCGTCACTCTTGAACCCAGCGCAGCAGCTCGGCCTGCAACGCGAGCATCTCGCCGTCGTCGACCTCGTGGTCCATCCCGGTCAGGTGCAGCGCGCCGTGGACGACGGCCTCGCTGAGATCCTCGGTGCACGGCGGGCAGATGACGACGTCCCCGAGCTCGCGCGGGGCTCCGTTGGCGCCGGGCGCCGCGTCCCCCTCGACGCCGTCGATCGGGAACGAGAGCACGTCGGTCGGGGCGTCCTTGCCGCGGTGGTCGCGGTTGAGCGCCTGGATCGTCGCCTCGTCGACGAACGCGACCGCGACGTGACCGTCCTCGATCCCCGCCGAGGAGAGCGCGAGCGCGCACAGCTCCTCGACGTCGAGCGCGGTCAGTTCCTCGAGCACGCCGTCGTCGAGGCCGATGACCTCCACTTCCAACATACGAGGGACTATGCCCGTCGGCGGTCGGCGGGACGCAGTTCCGGCGCAAGCCGTGACTGATGCTCGGCGTAGGCGGCGACGATCCGCTGCACGAGCTTGTGGCGCACGACGTCCTCCCCGCCGAAGCGGATGAACTCGATGCCCTCGACCTCGTCGAGCACCTCGCCGACGGCGATCAGGCCGGATTGCTGGTCGGTCGGAAGGTCTATCTGCGTGACGTCGCCCGTCACGACCATCTTCGAGTTGAAGCCCAGGCGCGTGAGGAACATCTTCATCTGCTCCGGGCTCGTGTTCTGCGCCTCGTCGAGGATGATGAAGCTGTCGTTGAGCGTGCGGCCGCGCATGAACGCCAGCGGCGCGACCTCGATCACGCCGCGCTCGAGGTGCTGGGAGACGCGTTCGGGGTCGATCATGTCGTGCAGCGCGTCGAACAGCGGGCGCAGGTAGGGATCGACCTTCGCCATCAGGTCGCCGGGCAGGAAGCCGAGCCGCTCGCCGGCCTCCACGGCCGGGCGCGTGAGGATGATGCGGTTGACCTCGCGCCGCGACAACGCGGCCGCGGCCATCGCGACGGCGAGGAACGTCTTGCCCGTCCCGGCCGGCCCGACGCCGAACGTGATCGTGTTGTTGCGGATCGAGTCGACGTAGTGCTTCTGGTTGACGGTCTTCGGGGCGACCTTCGTCGAGCGGTGGCGCCAGACGATGTCCTCGAGGATCCGCCCGGGCGACTCGTGCTGGTCGAGCGCGCCCTGCACCGCCTCGATCGTGCCGGGGGCGATCTCGTGCCCCTGGGCGATCAGGTCCGCCATCTCGCGCACGACCTGCGCGCCCGCCTCGACCGCGCGATCCTCGCCCTCGAGCGTCAGCATGTTGCCGCGCAGGAAGACGTTGCAGTCGAGATGGTCCTCCAGCGTGCGCAGCACCGCGTCCTGGGTGCCCGCGAGCTCCGCGGCGACGGCGTTGTCGAGCTCGATCTGCCGCTTCACTGCGATTGCAGCGCCCCCTGGACGCGCGCCGAGACGCGCTTCCCGTCGGCGCGGCCGGCGACACGCGCCATCGCGGCCTTCATCACCTGGCCCATGTCCTTCGGCGAGCTGGCGCCCGTCTCGGCGACGGCGTCCGCGACGATCGCGTCGAGGTCCGCGTCGGAGAGCTCGGCCGGCAGGTAGGAGGCGATCAGCTCGGCCTCGCCCTCCTCCTGGGTCGCGAGCTCGGTGCGCCCGCCGTCGCGAAACTGCGTGGCAGCGTCGAGACGGCGCTTGCGCTCGCGGCGCAGGACGGCGAGCTCGTCGCCGTTGCCCTCCTTCGCGTCCTTCTGCAGCTCCGAGAGGATCAGCCGCAGCGCGCCGACGCGCTCCTTCTCCCCCGCCTTCATCGCGGTGGTGAGATCGCTCTTGAGCTGGTCGACGACGGTCACGTGCACGAGCAAGGATAGCCGTGCCGCGACCCGCCCGGACCGCTGTTCACGAGAGCACCACGACTTCGATCATCGCAAGTCGCGATCGGCACGGATGCTCTCGACCACGAACGCGGTGGTGATCCCACCGCCCGAGCGCCGTTCAATCCGCTCGAAGACCTCTTCGACGGTCGGCTTGCACGCCGCATCGACGAGCAGAGCCAACACGTACGCCTGCTGCGACTGACCTGCCCGAGCCGCACGCTCGCGCAGCACGCGGGATACATCCTCTGGAACGCGTTTGATCCGGATGTTTGGCATCACCGGACACGCTAGAGCGGTCTCGCAACACAGTCCACCGCAGGGAACTTGCGCTCGGCTAAGCCTGTGTCGAAGCGTTGCGATCCGCGGGCGTGCCGTGCTCCTCCAGCTCCGGCGGATGGCCGAGCTGGCCGAGTTCACTCGTGTCGCGGCTGAACAGCAGCGAGACGGTCCAGTCGACGAGCAGGCGCGCTTTGCGCTTCGTGCCCGGCATGTTCGCCAGGTGGTAGGTGCGGGCGAGGAACCAGGCCGGGAAGCCGCGCCACTTGATCCCCATCGTGGAGGCGACCGCCTGGTGGCGGCCCATGTCGACGAAGACGCCGAGCGTCTTGTACGTGAACGGCTTCACCGCCCCGCCCGCGCCCAGCTCTGCGGCGACGTTGCGCGCCACGCGCCGGCCCTGGCGGATCGCATGCTGCGCCGTCGGCGGCGAGGGCTGGCCCTTGCGCGCCGGGTCGGGGACGGCGGCGGCGTCGCCGATCGCCCACACGTTCTCGTGACCGGCCACGCGCATCGTCGCGTCGACGTCGATGCGGCCGCCGTCGGTGAGCGGGAGCCCGAGCTGCGCCACGACCGGGTGCGGCTTGACGCCGGCCGTCCAGGCGACGGTGCGGGTGGGGATCGTCTCGCCGCTGCTGAGACGCACGGAGGTGTCGGTGACCTCCTCGATCGTCGTGTTGGTGCGGATCTCGATCCCGCGGCCGCGCAGCTCGCGCTCGGCGAACGCGGCAAGATCCGGCGCGACCTCCGTCATCACGCGCTCGCGCGCCTCGACCAGCATCCAGCGCATCCCCTGCACGCGGCAGCGCGGGTAGAGGTCGATCACGTCGCTCATGAAGTCCTGCAGCTCGGCGAGCCCCTCCAGTCCGGCGTAGCCGGCGCCGACGAAGACGAACGTGAGGTACTCGGCGCGCGTGGCGGCGTCGTGCACGGTCTCGGCGATCTCGAGCAGCCACAGCACGCGGTTGCGCAGCGTGATCGCCTCCGAGAGCGTCTTGAAGCCGATCGCATGCTCGACGAGTCCGGGAATCGGCAGCGTCCGCGACACGGATCCGAGTGCGAGGACGAGCTGGTCGTAGTGCAGCTCGTGCCGGCGGCCGTCGAGCGAGTCGACGACGAGCCGGTTGCGTTCGGGCTCAGCCCCGGCGACCCGTCCGAGCCACAGGTCGGTGCGATCGATCTGCTCGCGCAGCGGCACGACGACGTGGCGCGGCTCCAGCGTTCCGGCCGCCGCCCCGGGCAGCAAGGGCGTGTAGAGCAGGAAGTTGACGTCGCTGACGAGCGTGATCCGCGCGCTGTGCTCCGGGAGCACCTTCTCCAGCGTGCGCGCGGCGTGGTAGCCGCCAAACCCGCCTCCTGCGATGACGACGTCCCAGGCCATGGCGCTGACAGTACGCCCCGCCCGGCGAAGAGACCAATGTCACAAGCGTGTTACAAAGTCAGCAGCAGCGCCGCCCACTCCCCCCGCTCGCGGCGATCGCGCTCGCGCAGGCCGTGGCATGCGAAGGCGGCGGCGACCTCGTCGGCCTCGTGGGTCAGGAGGCCGGAGGCGACGAGCGTCGCGGGCGGCTCGTCGAGGCGGGCGGCGTAGTCGAGCAGCAGCGGGCGCAGGAGGTTCGCGAGCACGGTCGGCGCGGTCGGGATCGGATCGTGGCGCAGGTCGACGCGGCGGGCGTCGAGTGCGACGCGGTTGACCGCGGCGTTCGCGCGCGTCGCCTCGACGCTGAGGGGATCGAAGTCGACCGCGACGACCGGAGCGAACCCGCGCTTCGCCGCCGCGATCGCGAGCACGCCCGAGCCGCAGCCGAGGTCGAGCAGCGGGTGTGCCGGACCGGGCTCCGGCAGGTCGAGCAGCAGTTCCAGGCACAGCGCGGTCGTCGCGTGCGAGCCGGTGCCGAACGCCTGCGCCGGGTCGATCACGAGCTCGATCGCGGCCCCGACCGGCTCCTCCCACGGCGGGCGCACCGCGAGCCGGTCGCCGAGCACGAGCGGCCGGTGGAAGTCCTTCCAGCGCTCGGACCAGTCGTCGGGCAGCTCGCTCGTGCGCACCTCCACGAGCGCACCGCCGACCGCGGCCTCCAGGTCCGGCAGCGCCGGCAGCTCGCCGGGCGGCCCGTAGACGGCGTACTCGACCCCGGCCTCGCCGAGGTCGACCTCCTCCACCCCGCCCGGCGCCAGCTCCAGCAGCTCCGCCAGCGCAATCTCCGCATGCGCGCGATCGACGCGCAGCGCGAGCCGGATCATGGGAGGCCGAAGGCGGGGCCCGCCTCCGGCAGCCATGTGGCTGCCTCCGGCACCCGCTAGGCCCCGAACGCCCGCCGCAGCTTCGCGAAGACGCCTTCGTCGGAACGGAGGTTCTCGTCGCTGAGCGTGGCGGTGAGCTGCTCGAGCAGGCTGCGCTGCTCGGCGGACAGGCGGCGGGGGATGATCACGTTGACGACGACGACGAGGTCGCCGTGGCGGCCGCGGCGCAGCGCCGGCATGCCCTTGCCGCGCAACGTCAGCCGCTCGTGCGGCTGGACGCCGGCGGGGATCTCGAGCGGGATCGGGCCGTCGAGCGTCTCGACCTCCAGCGTCGTGCCGAGCGCGGCGAGCGGCGCCGGCACGTCGACAGCCGTCACCAGATCGTCGCCGTCGCGCACGAAGCGCTCGTCCTCGCGCACCCGCACGAGCACGTACAGATCTCCGGGCGGGCCGCCCTGCTCGCCGGCGTGGCCGCGGCCGCCGAGCCGGATCCGCTGCCCGTCGGCGATCCCCGCCGGGACGTCGACCGAGAGCGTGAGCCGCTCGACACGCCGCCCGCGCCCGTGGCACTCGCCGCACGGCTTCGTCGGCACGCGCCCGTCGCCGTGACAGGTGTCGCACACCGTCGCGCGCACGACCTGGCCGAACGGCGTGCGCGTCACCGCGCGCAGCTGGCCCGCGCCGCCGCAGCGCTCGCACTGCTCGATCGGCGTGCCCGGCTCGGCGCCGTTGCCGTTGCAGGCGCCGCAGCGCACGACGGCCTCGTAAGCGACCTCGACCGACGCGCCGCTGGCGGCCTGCGCGAGGTCGATCGCCGCGTTCACCGCCACGTCGCCGCCCTGCGCCGGACCGGCGCGGAAGCCGCCACCGCCGCCGCCGAACATGTCCCCGCCGCCGAAGAACGCGTCGAAGATGTCGGAGAAGGAGCCGAAGCCGGTCGGCTGGAAGCCGCCGCTGCGCAGCCCCTCGGCGCCGTAGCGGTCATAGGTCGCACGGCGCTCGGGATCGCAGAGCACCTCGTAGGCCTCGGCCGCGTGCTTGAACTTCGCCTCGGCGTCCGGGTCGTGGTTGTTCACGTCCGGGTGCAGCTCGCGCGCGAGCTTGCGGAACGCCTTCTTGATCTCGGCGTCGTCGGCGTCGCGCGCGACGCCGAGACGCTCGTAGTAGTCGGCCGCCATCGGCTCGGTGCTCATCGGGGGACGCTCACGACTCGTAGACGTCCTCGACGAAGCGCGAGAGCTCGCTCGCCGCCGCGCGCACGGAGTGGATCGCGCGCGCGTAGTCCATCCGCAGCGGGCCGATCACCGAGACGGTGCCGAGGTTTCTCGCCGGCAGGCCGTAGCCGGAGGAGACGAGCGCGAGCGACTGCAGCGCCGGCGACTCGTTCTCGCGCCCGATCCGCACGAACACGTCGCGCTGCGCGAGCGCGACCCGCAGCACGCCGAGCAGCGTCACGCGGCGCTCGAGCATCTCCATCACGTCGTTGAGCTGGGTGACGTCCTCGAAGTGGTAGCTGCTCACCAGCCGCGCGGCGCCCTCGACGTAGAGGCGCTCCTCGGCGGTCTCGCTCAGCTCCGTGAACGCCGGTGCGACGGCCGCGAGCAGGCCCCGCTCCACCGTGCCGAGCGAGGCGTCGGCGAGGCGCTGATGCAACACGCGCGCGCCGAGGCCGAGGCCGACGAGCTGCTCGTTCAGATAGCTCGCGCCCCAGTCGACGAGGCCGCTGTCGACGGGCGCGTCGAACGTCAGCATCCGCTTGGAGACGCCGCCGGTCGACGTGATGACGACGACCATCAGCACCTGCGGCTGCAGCAGCAGCATCTCGATGTGGCGGATCGTCGCCGTCTCGATCGGCGGCGCGGAGACGACCGCGAGCAGGTTCGTGACCTGCGAGAGCGTCTCCGTCGTCACGCGCATCGCCTCGTCGACCTCGCGCCGCACGAGCGAGAGCTCGAGCGGCCGTTCCTCGGCGCCGGGCGGCGTGGCGGGCAGCAGCCTGTCGACGAAGTAGCGGTAGCCGGCGTCGGTCGGCACGCGCCCGGCGGAGGTGTGCGGATGCGCGAGCAGCCCCTGCTCCTCGAGGATCGCCAGCTCGTTGCGGACCGTCGAGGGACCCCACTCGACGTCGGTCTCGGTCGCGAGCGCCTTCGAGCCGACCGGCAGGCCGACCTCGAGGTAGCCCTCGACGACCTTGCGGAGGATCAGCTCCTGACGCGGGCTCAACATCCCGTTGATTCTAGGCGCGGAGCGTGACGAGCCCGGCAGCCAGCAGCACGAGCGCGAGCGCGAGCGCCCGCAGCGCGCCGTCCAGCGGTGCCGCGAGCCGGGCCGCGCTCAGCGCTCGGACGGTGCCGTCGACGAGCCGCTGCTCCCCCGTGACCGCGAGCGTGCGCCGCCGCAGCTCGCGCACTGGGGTGCTGAGGCGCCGCTGCGCGATGCTGAGCATGAAGCACGCCGCCGCGACGATCAGGCCCGGCGCCTCGAAGCGCAGCGCGCAGACCCAGAAGCCCGTCAACGCCGGGAACGCGCCCCATGCGAGCGCGAACCAGGCGTCGGTGTGAAAGCGCCCGCCGAGCAGCTCGAGGTTGTACGCGAGCACGAGGAACGCGCCGACCAGCACGAACGGCACCAGCGTCCACGAGACCGTGATCGCACCGACGATCCCGATCGCGCACGCCCCGCCCAGGCCGGCGACCGCGAGCACGCTCAGGGTGCGGCGCGAGACGCGCGTGGCGAGCGGGCGGCCGTTGAGCTCGTCGAGCGCGTGCGCGGCGACGCCGACCGCGAGCAGGAACGCCCCGAGCGCCGCACCGAGCCGACCGAGGTCGAACGACGTGGCGGCGCACGCTCCGAGTGCGACGTATGACAGGTGCCAGGCCGTGTACGGCGGGTGCAGCAGCGTGACGAGATCGCGCCAGCCGCCGCCGGGCAGCGCGTAGAACGCCGGGCGATCGAGGCCGCCATGACCGGCGGAGGCGGATCCCCGCGGGGTGCTCACGCGCCGCGCACGGCCGTCATCACCACGCCGGCGCCGAAGCTCATCCGCCGCACGCGCACGTGCTCCAGGCCCGCCGCCTCCCACAGCTCGACGAGCCGCCCGAGCGGGTACTCGGCGTAGAAGCGCTCGATGCTCGGCCCGAGGAAGCGTCCGACCTCCTGCCAGTCGCGCGAGAGCAGCCGGCCCAGCGCGGGCATGAAGGCACGCGTGTAGAGCCGCCACAGCGCGCGCAGCAGCGGGCGACCGGGCACGCCGAACTCGAGCGTCGCGACCGTCCCGCCGGGCTTGACGACGCGCGCCAGCTCGCGCAGCGTCGCGGCGGGATCGTCGACGTAGCGCAGCAGGTAGGTGAACGTGAGCGCGTCGAAGGAGCCGTCGGCGAACGGGAGCCGCTCCGCCTCGCCCTGCACCGGCGCGATCCGCTCCGCGAGCTCCGGATCCGCCGCAAGCCGTGCGCGCAGGCCGCCGAGCATGTCCGCGCTCTGGTCGAGCGCCGTCACGCGACAACGGCCGGCGCGCACGAGCGCCGCAGCGACCATGCCGGTGCCCGTCGCGACGTCCAGCACGCGCTCGTCCGGCCCCGCGGAGATGGCGGCGACCGCCGCGGCGCGCCAGCGCGGGTCCTGCCCGAAGCTCAGCGCCGCGCCGGCGCGGTCGTAGTGGCGCGGCAGGCCGGCGAAGAGCGTCAGCGCGTGCTGCTTGCGCGAGGAGGCCACGACGGCAGTCTCCCCGCGCACCCGGCAGATCAGTCCAGCGCGATCTCCGCGATCCCGTTGCGCACGATCCGCGTCTCGCCCTGCGCCGCCTCGGTCGCGACCGTCGCGACGCCGTCCTCGACGGCGCTCACGCTGCTCGTGACCGTGATCTCCTGCTCCAGCGCGCCCATGCCGCGGAACTGCACCGACAGGCGCTTGAGCTTCTCCGGCCCGCCGGCGGCCTCGGTCTGCGCGCGCGCGACCTGCGCCATCGTCCACAGCCCGTGGAGGATGCGGCCCGGCAGCCCGACGGAGGTCGCGAACTGCTCGTCGATGTGGATCGGGTTGAAGTCGCCGGAGGCGCCCGCGTAGCGGACGGTCACGAAGCGGTCGGGCGTCACCTTCAGCTCCTGCAGCTCGGCGCCGGGCTCGTAGCTCGCCATCTCAGACTCCCCTCACGATCATCTTCCAGATGCCGGTGCAGACGACCTCGCCGGCCGCGTCCTTCGAGACGACCTCGAAGTCGTAGAAGCCCATGCCGCCCTTCTCCTCGATGCTCACCACGGAGGCCTGCGTCGTGAGCTCCTCGCCAGCGACGACGACCCGGTTCCAGCGCAGGTCCTGCCCGCTGTGCACCATCATCGCGAAGTTGATGCCGACCTCGGGGTCGAAGATCCCCGGCATGACGGCGCCCGACTGGTAGACGACGGCGAACATCGGCGGCGCGACGACGTCGGCATAGCCGGCCGCGCGCGCCGCGGCGGGATCGAGATGCAGCGGGTTCGTCTCGCCGACGGCCGAGGCGTACTCCTTGACCTTCTCGCGTCCGACCGCGTAGACGACCGGCGGGTACTGCTTCCCGACCGCGCTGGTGTTGACTGGCACCGGGCTCCTTCCTCGCTTTGCAGGTTCCGGCGGCCAGTCTAGGGAGCGCTCAGATGATGAGCGGCACCGCGCCGCCGTCGACCGACCAGGCCGCTCCGACGACGTCGCCCGCGCGCTCGGAGCAGAGGAAGACGATCACCGAGGCGATCTCCTGCGGCGTGCCGAAGCGCCCGAGCGGCACCGCCGCCGCGGCGTTCGCAAGCGTCTGCTTGCGGTCGAGACCGGTCGCGGCCGCCTCCTGGTCGGCGAGCCCGCTGCGGCCCATCCACAGGTCGGTGCCGGTGATCCCCGGCGCCACCGCGTTGACGAGCACGCCATGCTCGACGAAGGCCTGCGCGTACGCGCGCGAGAGCGAGAGCTGCGCGCTCTTGGTCACCGAGTAGGCGGCGTTGCGCAGCGACGGGCGCTTGCCGGAGGAGGAGGCGACGTTGACGATCCGCCCCCACCCCTGCTCGGCCATCAGCGGCGCGGCGGCGCGCATCAGCCGCTCGGGCCCGCGCACGTTCATCTGCCACTGCGACTCCCAGTCGTCCTCCGTCAGCTCCGCCAGCGGGCGCAGCCACGTCGTCCCGGCGCAGTTGACGAGCACGTCGATGCCGCCGAGGCGCTCGACGCACGCGGCGACGAGCCGCTCCCCGGCTTCGGGGTCGGTGACGTCGGCGGGGAGGATCTCGGCACCCGACGGCGCCGCCTCCGCGAGCCCGTCGCGGTCGCGCGCGACGAGCAGCAGCCGGGCGCCCTCGGCCGCGAGCAGCTCGGCGCTCGCGCGGCCGATGCCGCGGCTGGCGCCGGTGATCAGGCAGCGCTTGCCGGAGAGCCCGAGGTCCATCGCGCTATTTCGCGTCGCCCAGCTCGAGCACGGCGAGGAAGGCCTCCTGCGGGACCTCGATGCGGCCGACCTGCTTCATCCGCTTCTTGCCCTCCTTCTGTTTCTCCAGCAGCTTGCGCTTGCGCGAGATGTCGCCGCCGTAGCACTTCGCGATCACGTCCTTGCGGAACGCCTTGACCGTCTCGCGCGCGACGACGCGGGAGCCTATGGCCGCCTGGATCGGCACGTCGAACTGCTGGCGCGGGATCTTCTGGCGCAGCTTCTCGACGAGCACGCGACCGGCCTCCTGCGCCTTCGAGCGGTGCACGACCATCGAGAGCGCGTCGACGGGATCGTGCGCGAGCAGGATGTCGAGCTTGACGAGGTCCGATGGAGCCAGGCCGTTGAGCTCGTAGTCGAGCGAGGCGTAGCCGCGCGTGCGCGACTTCAGCTGGTCGAAGAAGTCGAGCACGATCTCGGCGAGCGGCAGGTCGTACTCGAGCTGCAGGCGATCGGCGGACAGGTAGTGCATGCCGACGTGCGCGCCGCGCTTCTCCTGGCACAGCTCCATGATCGTGCCGACGTACTCCTTGGGCGCGAGGATGCTCGCGCGGATCATCGGCTCGCGGATCTCGCGGATCTTGCTCGGGTCCGGCATGTCGTTGGGGTTGTGGACGTCGACGTGGTCGCCGTTCTCGAGCGTCACCTCGAACTCGACGCTCGGCATCGTCGTCATCAGCTCGAGGTCGTACTCGCGCTCCAGCCGCTCGCGCACGATGTCCATGTGCAGCAGGCCGAGGAAGCCGCAGCGGAAGCCGAAGCCGAGCGCGTCGGAGGTCTCCGGCTCCCATGAGAGCGCGGCGTCGTTGAGCACGAGCTTCTCGAGCGCGTCGCGCAGGTCGGGATAGTCGTCGGAGTCGATCGGGAAGAGGCCGCAGAAGACCATCGGCTTGACGTCCTGGTAGCCGGGCAGCGCCTGCGTGGCCGCGTTCGCCTTCGTCGTGAGCGTGTCGCCGACGCGCAGCATCGTCACGTCCTTCACGCCGGTTATGACGTAGCCGACCTCGCCGGGACCGAGGTGCGTGACGGGCGTCATGCGCGGATTGAAGAAGCCGATGTCGTCGATGTCCGCTTCGGTGCCGGCGGCCATCGCGCGGATCGCCTCGCCCTTCGTGAAGGTGCCGTCGACGACGCGCACGTAGGCGAT
>Ga0134121_10002375_pt1 | contig 16349 bp, 15 predicted proteins | sample KB301_FD_96463 | JGI IMG/M metagenome (GOLD analysis project Ga0134121, IMG submission 96463) | Terrestrial soil microbial communities without Nitrogen fertilizer from Kellogg Biological Station, Michigan, USA - KB3-0-1 | ecosystem: Environmental > Terrestrial > Soil > Unclassified ... | reverse complement strand
CGGCTCGGTCTCCTGGCCGTGTCCCGTGGCCACGTAGGAGAACATCTCGTCGCGGTACTCGGGGCCGCGCGGCACCGCCGCGCCGACGCGCACGGGGTCGCGCGCGGCGGCGAAGATCACGGTCGCCGCGAGACCAAACGCCCAGAGCAGCGTCGCGCCGACCGCCGCGGCGCGCCGACCGCGCGTCACGAAGAACGCGAACGACGGGTAGACGGCGATCGTCTCGAGAACCGGCAGCGGCCAGCGCATCCCGGTCGCGATGGCGGCGAACGCGGCGAGCGGGGCGAGCAATCCGGGGATCAGGATCGGGAGCAGGCCGCGGGTCGGGACACCGCCCGACCCCGTCATCCGCGGCGCGTGGGACCGTTGACGTCCATGGTGTCCCGGAGCGCCCGGGCGCGCGCCTCGATCGATTTGAAGGTGATCGCCGTCAGGCGTCTCAGGCTGAAGTCCTCGACGCAGAACGACGCGAGGACCGTCCCGTAGACCATCGCCTGGCGCAGCGCCGGCCCGGTGGTGCGACGCTCGCGCGCCAGGTAACCCATGAACCCGCCGGCGAAGCTGTCCCCCGCGCCGGTCGGATCGATCGGCCGCTCCACCGGGTAGGCGGGCACCATGAAGGTGTGCGGCCCGTGGAAGAGCGCGGCGCCGAACTCACCGCGCTTGACCACCAGGAATTTCAGACCGAGATCCATCAGGCGTCGCGCGGCGGCGACGGTGTTGGTCTCGCCCGCCAGCAGGCGCGCCTCCGAATCGTTGATCACCAGCCCGTCCACGCCGGCGAGGAGGCGCTTGACGCTGTCGCTCTTCCCCTCGATCCAGAAGTTCATCGTGTCACAGGCGGAGAACCCGGGCTTCACCTGCGCCAGCACGTCGCGCTGCAGGTCGGGATCGATGTTGCCGAGGAACAGGAAGCGGGCGCCGGCGTCCTCCTTGCGCAGCTTCGGGCGGAAGGTCTCGAAGACGTTGAGATGGGTCGCGTGCGTGGTGCGGTCGTTCAGGTCGACCGAGTACTCGCCGCTCCATCGGAAGGTGCGGCCAGGGGCCACCTCGAGCCCGGTGAGGTCGATGCCGCGCGCCTTGAGGAGCGCCCGCGGCGCCTCGCCGAAGTCCGTCCCGACCACCGCCACCAGGCGGACCTGGGTGAAGTACGAGGCGGCGACCGAGAAGTAGGTCGCCGAACCGCCCAGGACCTCGTCGACCTGGCCGAAGGGCGTCTTGACGGTGTCGAACGCGACCGAGCCAACGACCAGGAGCGACATCAGGAGAACCGCCGGCCCAGGATCGGCCGCAGGCGCTCGAGCACCGGGGCGGGGATCCGCCCGGGCTCCGTGAGGACGGCGTTGTCGAGCGCCCCGGCGCAGCCGCAGGAGCGCGCCTCGGGAAGCGCCGCCAGCAGCGCCTTGACGATCGCCTGCGCGTGCGCGGCGTTTTCGTTGAGCCGCGCCACCACCTCGGCGACCGTGACCGCGGCCTCCTCCTCGTGCCAGCAGTCGTAGTCGGTGACCATCGCCATCGTCGCGTAGCAGATCTCCGCCTCGCGCGCCAGCTTCGCCTCCTGCACGTTGGTCATGCCGATGACGTCGACGCCGAAGGTGCGGTAGAGCCGCGACTCGGCGCGGGTGGAGAACTGCGGCCCCTCGATGCAGAGATAAGTCCCGCCGTCATGCAGCCGCACCTTGATCCCGGCGGCGGCCCGGGCGACCTCCGCGCGCAGCTCGTTGCAGACCGGATCGGCGAGGGAGACGTGCGCGACGAGGCCGTCGCCGAAGAAGGTCGACGGGCGGTGGCGGGTCCAGTCGATGAACTGGTCGGGAAGCACGACATCGAGCGGAGCGAGCGACTCTTTCATGCTGCCGACCGCGCTGACCGAAACCAGGCGCTCGACCCCGAGCGTCTTGAAGCCGTAGGGATTGGCCCGGAAGTTGATCTCGCCGGGCAGCAGGCGGTGCCCGCGGCCGTGACGCGCCAGGAAGATCAGCGGTCGACCGTCGATCCGCCCGACCAGGTAGGCGTCCGACGGGTCGCCGAAGGGGGTGCGGACCCTCTCCTCGCGGACGTCGGCGAGCCCGGCCATCTGGTAGAGACCGCTGCCGCCGATGACGCCCAGCGGGGCGCGGCTCATCGCCCGGCGACCCCCGGCGGCACCTGCAGCAACCGGGCCCTGGCGGCCCGGCCGCGGACGAGCTGAATCTCGACCGCCCGGGAGCTGCTGGTCATCACCAGCTCAATCGCGCGGCGGACGTCGGTCCGTCCCGCCGACTTCAGCGCGCCCCGCATGCGGGTCTCCACGCGTCGCGCGTCGCGCTGCGACTCCTGGACGCCGCGGCCGTGCTGGCGCAGGAAATGGGACGTCGTGAGGCGCGTCAGACGCGCGTAGGCCGGATCGGGGGGCAGGGTCAGGACCAGGCGTTCTCGGCGCACGCGTCTCACCTCGGGTGGCTCGGAAAAATCGAATCGTAGTGCGGCCTCCCGCCCCTGTCAACGATCTGGCGGGGCGACGTTCGGGTGCATTCCCGATGCCGGGCGCGTAACCCTCCGCGCGCCTTGCGCCCGCGGTCCGCAGCCCCTAGATTCGCCCCGTAAGGAGCCCGATGCCAGGCCCAATCGACGAGCCCGGTCGCGACCGGAATCTGGACGCCGCCGAGTGGCGCTTTCGCGCTTATGCGCTGCTCCTGGGAGGGGTCTGCTTCGCGGTGGCGCTCGCGGAGATGGCGCGGGCCCGCGAGATCCTGGCGGACGGGCTCGTCCCCTCGGTCCTGTTCGGCTGTTTCATCGCACTGTCCTGGTTCTTCAGCTTCTCGCTCTTCCCGCGCGCGCGCCTGTCGGTGTCGCTCGACATGGCGTACATGCTCACCGCGTTGTGCGCGCTTCCGCATCCCTGCCCGATGCTGGTGGCGCTCATCGGCGGCCTGCTTGGCTCGGTCCTCCGCCAGCTCGATCGCGAATACCGCCAGGCGGCCTTCCTCGAGGGGATCGCGCTGAACACCGGCGGGCTCATCCTCAGTGCCCTCGCCGGGCAGGCGGTGATCGAGCGGCTGGGCGGCCTCTGGACCCCGCACCACCTGACCTGGTGGACGGTGGGCGGGCTGGTAGCGCTCTATGCCGGCTACACCCTGACCAACCTCATCGTCATGGGCGTCGCCGTCGCGTTGCGCGGCGAAGCGCTGTGGCCCTATCTGCTGCACTATCTGCGCTACGCGCCGACCATCGAGATCTTCGCCATCCCTCTTGCCCTCGGCCTGACCCTCCTCTACTCGGCCTCGGGCGTCTGGGGGTTCGCGCCCCTCGGCGGGACGTTCCTGATCGCCAGCGCGCTGCTCCGCAAGCTGAACCGCGCCCAGGCCGAGCTGAGCCGCGCCAACGAGCAGCTCCAGAACAGGTCGCGCGAGCTGCGAACGCTGAACACCATCGGCCGCGAGATCAGCTCGTCGCTCGATCCCCAGGTCGTGTTCGGCCGCATCGCCGCGAACCTGCAACGCATCCTCGACGCGCCGCTCCTCTTCCTGTCACTGCGTCAGCGCGGGGCGACCGAGGGGTACGTCGAGTTCCTGGCCCGCGGCGGTCTCATCCAGCCGCGACCCGATCGCCCCCTGGGCGAGGGATTCACCAACTGGATGTTCGAGGCGCGCCGCCCGCTCCTCCTCAGCGACGTCGAGGCCGATCGCGACGCGCTGCCATGCGCCCCGGTGATCCTCGAGCCCGGCGTCCGGGCCCTTTTGGCCACGCCCCTGAACGTGCACCACGAGACCATCGGCGTGCTCTCCGTGCAGAGCCCGCGTCCCGGCGCCTACACCGTCGATCACCTGTCGGTCCTGGCCACCATCGCGCAACAGGCCGCCATCGCCATCGACAACGCGCGCAACTACCAGATGGCGACGGTCGACCAGCTGACCCACCTCTACCTGCGCGACTTCTTCATGCGCAAGCTCTCCGAGGAGCAGGCGCGCGCCCGGCGCTATGGCAGCACGTTCGCCGCGCTGATGCTCGATCTCGATCGCTTCAAGACGATCAACGACCACCAGGGCCATCTGACCGGCGACCGGTTCCTGCGGCGGGTCGGTGACGTCATCCTCGATTCGATGCGCGCCGCCGACGTCCCGTGCCGGTGGGGCGGGGAGGAATTCTGCGTCCTTCTCCCCGAGACCGACAGCGAAGGGGCTCTCGCGATCGCCGAGCGCCTGAGGGCCCGCGTCGCCGAGCTGGAGATGCGCGTGGGCGACCTCAAGATCAGGACGACTCTCAGCGTCGGAATCGCCTGCTATCCTCAGGACGACCCGGGCACGCTCGCCGGGTTTCTGGAGCGCGCCGACCGGGCCCTGTACGCCGCCAAGCAGGCCGGCCGGGACCGGGTCGTGATGGCCGCCGGCCTGGAGCCGCCGGGCGCGGAGCCGGAGTCCGAGAGCGCGACGGGCTGATTCGACGGGACCGATCCGAAACAGTGCCGAGCGTCGTCCCCGCGCGGCGCGCGGGGCGGGCCTTCACCGCGCGAGGTGGTCGATGAGCCTGCGTCCGACGCGGCGCTCGAATTGCTGCGCCAGGGACGGATGGTCCCCCGCCGGCTCGTCGATCAGGATCTTCTCGATGCGCGTCATCGGAAAGAACATCGTCGAGGGGCCGCTGTTCGGCTCGCGCGCCACCACCTGCCGCAGCCAGTCCTCGAAGGAGTTCAGGTCGGTCCCCTGGAGCAGCAGTCCGGCGGCGTCGAATCCCCGCACGACGCCCCAGTACCGTTCGCGCGGCGCCTGCAGGTAGACGACGACCACGGCGGGCGGCTGCAGGAACGGCAGGACCTCCCCCATCTCACCCCTCCGCCATGACGCGCACGCCCTGCGGGTCGGGGATGAGGCGCGCCTCGGTGAGACGCGCCACCTCCTCGGCTGTGGTCTCGGGCGCGATCTCGCGCAGCACCAGGCCCCCCGGGGTCACGTCGATGACGGCCAGATCGGTGATGACCCGGTTGACCACCCGCGCCCCGGTCAGCGGGAGCTGACAGCGGCGCAGGATCTTCGGCTCCCCCTCCTTGGTCGTATGGGTCATCATGACCACCACGCGGCGCGCCCCCGCCACCAGATCCATGGCGCCCCCCATCCCTTTCACCATCTTGCCGGGCACCATCCAGTTCGCGAGGTTCCCCTCCTCGTCGACCTCCATGCCGCCCAGGATGCTCAGATCGACGTGGCCGCCGCGGATCATGCCGAACGAATCGGCGCTGCTGAAATAGGAGCAGCCCGGGGTCTCGCTGACCGTCTGCTTGCCGGCGTTGATCAGGTCGGGATCCACCTCCTCCTCGAGGGGGAACGGACCGACGCCGAGCATGCCGTTCTCCGACTGGAAGACGACCGCCATCCCCGGCGGAACGTGGTTGGCGACCTGCGTCGGCATGCCGATGCCGAGATTGACGTAGAAGCCGTCGCGCAGCTCAGCGGCCGCGCGCAGGACGAGTCGTTCTTTGCTCGATCCGCTTTTCATACTTCGGCCCCCGGAAGATCCGCTGCACGAAGATGCCGGGCGTGTGAACCTGGTCGGGATCGATCTCCCCCGGCTCGACCAGCTCTTCGACCTCGGCGATGGTGACGCGTCCCGCGGTCGCCATCATCGGATTGAAATTGCGCGTCGTGCGCCGGTAGACGAGGTTCCCCAGCGTGTCGCCGCGACGCGCCTTCACGAAGGCGAAATCGGCGGCGATGGCGCGCTCCAGGACGCAGAACCGTCCGCCGATCTCGCGTGTCTCCTTGCCCTCGGCCACCTTGGTGCCGTAGCCCGTCGGGGTGAAGAACGCGGGGATGCCGGCTCCGCCGGCGCGGATCCGCTCCGCGAACGTTCCCTGCGGCACCAGCTCCACCTCCAGCTCGCCGGAAAGGAACTGGCTCTCGAACAGCTCGTTCTCGCCGACGTACGTGGAGACCATCTTGCGCACCTGGCGGGCCTGGAGGAGAAGGCCGATGCCGAAGTCGCTCAGCCCCGCGTTGTTGCTGTAGACGGTGAGGCCCTTCGAGCCCTTCTCCACCAGCGCCTGGATCAGGTTCTCGGGGATGCCGCAGAGCCCGAAGCCGCCCATCAGGATGCTGGCGCCGTCGCCGATGTCCCGGATCGCCTCCGCCGCGCCGCTCACGACCTTGTTCAATGCGCCCCGCCTCTCGCGCGCAGCTCGATCAGGACGCCGCCGGTGCTGCGCGGGTGGAGGAACGCCACCCGCGCCCCCTCGGCGCCGGCGCGCCCGGTGTCGCCCGCCATCTCGATTCCCGCCGCGCGCAGCCGCGCCACCGCCGCGTCGAGATCCCCGACCTCGAAACAGAGATGATGGATCCCCTCGCCGCGACGGGCGATGTGCTTCGCGATGCCTGCATCGTCGCGCGCCGGCTCGACCAGCTCGACGCGCGTCCGGCCGGCCGGCAGGAAGGCCACCCGGACCCCTTCGCCCGGCACCTCCTCGCGCCCGGCGAGCGGCAGGCCGAGCAGGTCACGCCAGAGCGGCAGGCGCTCGTCGACCCGGCGCACCGCGACTCCGACGTGATCCAGCTCGACACCGGCGCCGCTCTCGAGCACGGCGCGCGCCGCCGAGTAGGGATCGATCTCGCGCGCCTCCAGGCGCTCCTCCCAGGCGCCCAGATCGCGCCCGCCCAGCCCCTCGGCGAGCAGCCCCTGGAGCACCCGATCACGCAGGATCTCCAGGAGCCGGCTCCCGAGACCGGCGCGGCGGCGCGCCGACCGCTGACCGCCGCCATCCAGGTGCGCCGCGTGCCGCGCGATCGCCGTCTCGAGCGCCTCGATGCCGCCACCGTCGTGCGCGGTGGTCTTGACGATCGGGGGCACCCAGCCGCGCGCGTCGCCCAGCGCCAGCATCCCTTCCAGGTCGGCGGCCAGGCGATCGGCTCCCTGGTGGTCCGCCTTGTTGATCACGAAGACGTCGGCGATCTCCAGGAGGCCGGCCTTGATCGCCTGGATGTCGTCACCCTGGCCCGGCGTCAGCACCACCAGCACCGTGTCGGCGACCCGCACCACGTCGACCTCGTCCTGCCCCACACCGACGGTCTCGATCAGCACCGGGTCGCGGCCGGCGGCGTCGAGCAGGTCGACGGCGTCGCGCGTGGCGCGGCTCAAGCCGCCGAACTGGCCGCGGCTCGCCATCGACCGGATGAAGACGCCGGGGTCGAGCGCGTGCTCCTGCATCCGGATCCGGTCGCCGAGGATGGCGCCGCCGCTGAAGGCGCTGGAGGGATCGACCGCGATGACGCCGATCGTCCGGCCGGCCCCGCGGTAACGGCCGACCAGACGGTTGACCAGCGTGCTCTTGCCGGCGCCCGGCGGACCGGTGACCCCGATCACCTGGGCCTTCCCGGTGCGGCGGAAGATCGCCGCCAGGACCGCCTCCCCTTCCGGACGGCCCTCCTCGACGAGCGTGATGGCGCGCGCCAGCGCGAGCGGATCCCCCGAGGCGACGCGCTCGGCCAGGCCGGAGGTCACGAGGCGCGCTCGTGCGCCCGCCCGATCAGATGGCGGGCGATGACGAGTCGCTGGATCTCCGAGGTGCCCTCCCCGATGGTGGTGAGCTTGGCGTCGCGGTAGGCGCGCTCCACGGGATAGTCCTTCACGTAGCCGTAGCCGCCGTGGATCTGCACGGCGCGATCGACGACCCGGAGCGCCGTCTCGGAGGCGTACAACTTCGCCATGGCCGAAGCCATGTTGACATCCTCACCAGCCTGACGCATGGCGGCCGCGCGCTGCACCAAGAGCCGCGCCGCATCGATCTCGACCGCCGAGTCGGCGATCATCCACTGCACCGCCTGGAAACCCGCGATCGCCTGTCCGAACTGCTGGCGCGAGCGCGCGTACGAGATCGCCTGCTCCAGCGCGCCCTGCGCGATGCCGGTCGCGAGCGCCGCGATCCCGATCCGTCCGCCGTCGAGGATCCGGAGAGCGTCGACGAACCCTTCCCCTTCCCCCCCGAGCATCTGCGAGCGCGGGACGCGGCAGTTGTCCATGACGATCTCCGCGGTGTCCGAGGCACGGCAGCCCATCTTGTCTTCCTTGCGCCCGGGACGGAAACCCGGCATCCCCTTCTCCAGCACGAAGGCCGAGATCCCGTGCTTCCCCTTCGTCCTGTCGGTCACGGCGAACACCACCGCGACGTCCCCCACCGAGCCGTGGGTCGCGAACGTCTTCGACCCGTTCAGGATCCAGCCCTCGCCGTCGCGCACGGCGACCGTGCGCGTCCCGCCCGCGTCGCTGCCCGCCGTCGGCTCCGTCAGGCTCCAGGCGCCGATCTTCTCGCCGCGCGCCAGCGGAACGAGGTAGCGCTTCTTCTGCTCGGGGCTGCCGGCCATGAAGATATGGTTCGAGCAGAGGGAATTGTGGGCCGCCACCGACAGTCCGATCGCCGCGTCGACGCGCGCGATCTCCTCGATGATCAGCGCGTACTCGGGAATCCCCATCCCGGCGCCGCCGTACTCGGGGGGAAAGAAGACACCCAGCATCCCCATCGCTCCGAGCCTGGACATCAGATCGCGCGGGAACTCCTGGCTCTGATCCATGGCCCGGGAGCGTGGGGCGATCTCCTTCTCGGCGAACTCACGCACGGTGCGGCGAAGCAGGATCTGGTCTTCGGTCAGGCGGAAATCCACAGGTGGGCCTCCCGGCTTTCGCGCAAAGTCTTGGCGAGCCGGATTTTATGCCACCCCCCAGGGGTGGATCAAGGGCGCCTGGAGAGGCGCGTCGCAGATTCCGATCCGATTGACGGATCGGATGAATCTCGATCCTGCTGCCCGTCGCCATGCGCGTAACATAAAGAAACAACTGCGTTTGCTATATTATCGTAACAAAGTCATAAAACTTGACATTACTACACTCAATGTATATATTGACCGGCGTCCATCGCACTTGCGAGACAAGGAGGGACAAAACAATGCTGAGCATCACTCGTTGGGATCCGTTCCGTGACATGTCGAGCATCGAGGGCCGCCTGGGCCGCCTCATGACCGAGGCCGGCGTCCCCTTCGCTTCCGCCGAAGGGGTCGGGTCGTGGCTCCCGCCGGTCGACATCGTCGAAGAGGCGGATCGGCTGGTGTTTCGCGCCGAGATTCCGGGCGTGGCGAAGGACGACATCGACGTGAAGGTCGAGAACGGCACCCTCATCCTGCGCGGCGAGAAGAAGCAGGAGAAGGTCTCCGACACCGAGACTTCGCACCGGGTCGAGCGCTTCTACGGCGTCTTCTCCAGGAGCTTCGTGCTCCCGACCTCGATCGCCACGGAGAAGATCCAGGCACGCTACAAGGACGGGGTCCTGGAGCTCGTGCTTCCGAAGGCGGACGAGGCCAAGCCCCGCAAGATCGCCATCCTCGAGTCGTAAGCGGACCACCGCAGCAGCCGCACGCGTCGCACGGGGGGCGCCGGGTCGCCAGACGATCCGACGCCCCGCTTCATTCAGGCTGAGCCGAGAATCGCCGCCAGCCTGTCGGCCGCGGCATCCACCTGTTGGGGGGTGACGTCGTAATGAGTCACCACCCGAAGGTGCCGCTCGTCGAACGACATCGCCAGCACGCCCGCCGCTTTCCAGCGCTCCGCCAGCGCCGCCGCCGTCGTCCGTGGGGCCGTCACCTCGAAGATGACGATATTGGTCTCGACCCGCCGAGGGTCGATCCGCACCCCTGCGAAGCCCGCGATCCGCTCCGCCAGCCGCCGCGCCAGCCGGTGGTCCTCTGCCAGTCGATCCACCATCTGGGTCAGCGCCACGATCCCCGCCGCGGCCAGGACGCCGACCTGCCGCATGCCGCCTCCGAGGCGCTTGCGGACGCGCAGCGCCTCATCGATGAAGTCGGCCGGCCCCGCGAGGATCGAGCCGACCGGGGCGCCCAGACCCTTCGACAGGCAGAACATCACCGAGTCGAAGGGCGCGGCCAGCTCGGCCGCCGGCCGGCCCGCGGCCACCGCCGCGTTGAAGAGGCGCGCCCCGTCCAGGTGCGTGGCGATGGTCCGCTCCCGCGCCCATCGCGCGATCGCCTCCGCATCGGCCTGCGGGTGGATGGTGCCGCCCGCGAAATTGTGGGTGTTCTCCAGGGTGACCAGCCCGGTCTGCGCGACGAAGTAGGTCGAAGGCCGCACCGCCTGGCGGACCGCGTCGAGGGACAGCGCGCCGTCGACGCCGGCGATGGGGCGCGCCAGGACGCCGGAAAACGCGGCCATCTGCGCCATCTCGTAGTTGTAGATGTGGCTGCGCTCCTCGAGCACAACCTCCTGACCCGGCCGGGTCCACACCTTGATCGCGATCTGGTTTCCCATCGTGCCGGTGGGGACGAAGAGCGCGGCCGCTTTCCCGAGACGCTCGGCGGCCATCTCCTCCAGGCGCAGGACGGTCGGGTCCTCGCGCAGGACGTCGTCCCCGACCTCCGCCTCCGCCATCGCACGGCGCATGGCGGGCGTCGGCCGGGTCACAGTGTCGGACCGGAGATCGATCGGCCCCCTGGATTCCGAGGCGGCGCCGCTCATCGGTTCATCCTACACGAGCGACCGCCCGGGATCGCCGCACGACCCCGAATCGCGGACCTCCCTCCCTGGCGCAACCCTCCCTCCATCGCGCGGCGCGCCGTGTCGCTATAATCCGCGGGCCATGATTCCACGCTCCCCGAGCTCCCCGCCGTCCGAACGCGCATGGCGGCCGTTCCCGCGGCGACCGGTCGCCGGGCTGCTGCTCGCGGGTCTCCTGCTCGGGCCGGCGGCCGCCTGTTCCCGGGCGCCGCGCCCCAGCGTCGTCCTGATCACCATCGACACGTTGCGCGCCGATCACCTCGGGTGCTACGGCTACGCGCGCGCCACCACGCCGCACATCGACGCGCTGGCCAAGGAGTCGCTGCTGTTCGAGCGCGCCTTCACGACGCTGCCGCGCACCACGCAGTCGATCGCCAGCATCATGACCGGGCGCTACCCCAAGTCGCACGGAGCGCGCGGCCTCTTCTCACGCCTGCCGGCGACCAACCAGACGCTCGCCGAGATCCTCAAGGAGCGCGGCTACGCCACGGCCGCCGTCGTCTCGAACACCTTTCTGCGCCCGGGTCAGGGGTTCGAGCAGGGATTCGACACCTACGACAATCCGGAGAACCGCTGGGACGCCGATTCGGCGATGGCGATCACCGCGGGGGCGATCAAGTGGCTCGACGCCGGCGGCGACGGCCGCCCTTTCTTCCTCTGGGTGCACTACCTCGATCCGCACTGGAGATACACCCCGCCGGCGCCCTGGGACCGGGCGTTCGATCCCGGGTTCGGCGAGCCGTTCACGCTGTACGACGATCTCGACCACCAGCGTGTCACGAAGGGGCAGGTGATCTTCGGCGACGTCCTCACGCCGCGGCAGGTCGCGCACGTCACGGCGCTGTACGACGGAGAGATCGCGGCGAGCGACGCGGCCGTCGGATTGCTTCTCGAACGTCTGTCGCGTGTGACCACCCCGCTGATCGTCGTGCTGACCTCCGATCACGGCGAGAGCCTCGGTGATCATGGTTACCGGTTCGCACACGGCGAATACCTGTACGAGTCCGGTCTGCGGGTCCCCCTGCTGATCCGCGTTCCCGGCGCCGTCTCGCCGGGAACGCGCGCTTCCGGTCTCGCCGAGAACATCGATGTCGCGCCCACGATTCTCGGTCTGCTCGGCGTCGACGCCATGCAGGGGGTGGAGGGACGTCCGCTCCTGGTGCCGCAGGCGGGTGGCGGCCCGCCCGGCCGGTTCGCGCCGGCCCCCGGCCGGCCGTTCACCTACGCCGAGAGCGACTACCAGCTGATCCATCCGGAGAACCCGCGAGCCTACGTCCGCGGACCGGCGGGGCGCTGGACCTCGGCGAGCGACGGACGCTACAAGCTGATCCTGATCCCGCGCTCGGGGGACGAGCTGATCGAGATGTACGACCTGGAGCGCGACCCCGGCGAGCTGCACGATCTCGCGGGCGATCCGGCCTTCGCCGAGGCGAGGAGCCGCCTCCTGCGCGAGGTGAAGCAGTATTCCGATTACGGCACGGGGCCGGCGGAAACCGGAGCGCCCCCGCCGGAACCGGAATCGATCAGCCCCGAGGAGCGCGATCGGCTGCGATCCCTGGGCTACGTGAACTGAGGCGGACGAGCGCGGGCCTCGGAAAGGTCCGCCGGCATCAGCCGCTCGAAGATCTCGTTCGACACCAGTCGACCGCGCCGGGTCAGCCGCAGGCGATCGCCCTCGAGCGTGACCAGCCCGTCCTCCGCCAGGAGACGAAGGATCGGGTCCGCGACCCCCGGGATCCCGCCGCCATACCGCGAAGACAGGACGCCGAGCTCGACGCCCTCCACGAGGCGAAGTCCGGCGAACAGCGCCTCGAACCCGCGGATGGCCGGCGGCTGCGGATCGGTCACGACGCCGGGCGCGCCCCCCCGCGCCAGATAAGCCGCGAGGTCGGCGGCGTTCGCCCAGCGCTCGGCGCCGCGCCGCGAGTGCGCCGCGGGGCCGAAGCCGAGATAGCCCTGATCGGTCCAGTACTTGAGATTGTGGCGGCTGCGATGACCGGGGCGGGCGAAGTTCGAGATCTCGTAATGCTCGAACCCGCGTTGCTCCAGGAGATCGGCGGCGCGGTCGTAGAGGTCCGCCACGCGATCGGGCTCCGGCGGCGTCAGGCGCCCGAGCGCCGCCTCGCGGCCGAGACGGGTGCGCTCGTGCAGCTCGAGCAGGTAGAGCGAGAGGTGATCGACGCCGCTGTCGGCCAGCCGCGCCACCCCCGCGAGCGCTCCCGCCTCGCTCTGGCCGGGAAGACCCAGGATCAGATCGGCCGCGACGCTGCGGAACCCCGCGGCGCGCGCCGCGTCGATCGCGGCCGAGGCGGTCGCGGCATCGTGCGGGCGGCGCAGCACCCGGAGCAGCGCGTCGTCGAAGGTCTGGACCCCCACGGCGACGCGGTCGAACCCGGCGCCGACCAGGCCCGCGGCGCGCTCTCGATCGAGATCCTCGGGATTCGCTTCCAGCGCGATCTCGGCGTCCGGCGCGATGGCGAACGCCGCGCGCAGCTCCGCCAGCACGCGGGCGAGGCTCGCGACCGGCAGCCGCGACGGCGTGCCGCCCCCGAGATGGATGGTATCGGCGGCGACGCCGGGGTGGCGCCGCCCGGCCGCCTCGATCTCCGAGACCAGCGCCGCGGCGAACGCGTCGAGATCCCGACCACGCACGGGGACCAGATAGAAATCGCAATAGCTGCACCGGACGGTGCAGTAGGGTATGTGGACGTAGAGGCCGATCACACCTTTTCGACGGAGGACGCGGGGACCCAGCCGCTCAGCCCGGTCGGAAGGCTGACCTGCACCCATGTGTCGAGACGGTTGCCGAGCTCCATGCGCGTTCCCTCGTGCACGGTGAACAGCACGGTGTTCTCCTCGCCGGGACCGCTGCGGACGTCGACCTTGTCGGGCAGGATGATCGCCACCGCGGCCTCCTCCATGCGGACCTGGTACGCGACGGCGGCCCCGGCGGTCAGGGCCAGAAGCCCGGCCGCCAGCGTGGCGAGCGCCAGAACGCGTCGCCGGTCCCAGGATCCGACCAGCGGCAGCGCGCCGGCGAACCCGGCGGTCACGAACCAGAGGACAAGGAAGGCGGCGTCCAGCGGTCCCGACGGCAGCATCTCGAGCGTGTCACGCGCCACCCGGATCGGGTACTGCAGCTCGGGCTCGGGCGGACGGTCGTGAATCTGGCCACGCGCCAGGTCCAGGTTGTCGCGGATCTCCTGATCCGACGGGGCCAGGCGGAGGGCGCGCTCGTACTGCACGATCGCCAGCCCGATGCGGCCCATTTTGAAGTAGGCGTTCCCCAGATTGTAGAGGGCGCGCGGATCGACGATGCCGTTGGCGAGAACTTCCTGGTAGGCCGCGACCGCCTGGTCGTAGTGACCGGCCTTGTAGGCGGCGTTGCCGTCCTCGAACAGCGACTGCGGCGTCGCCGCCCGTGCCGTTGCGACGCTCGCCAGGAGCGCGCCCGCCATCACGGCGGGCAGGAACGCGACAGGCAGGAACGCGGCGGGCCGCATTCGAGGGGCCGGAATCATGCGTCGAGACTCCGTTCCAGACCGGCGAGCGTTTCCTCGGCGGAGGCGAGGACGCGGCGCATCTCGCCCTCGTCGGACGACGACGGCGCGAAACGGGCGAAGTCGCAGGCCTCCAGGCAGTGGTGATAGGCGGCCCGGAGCTCCTCCGGGGCCCCCGACCCCGCCAGGAGCTCCTCGATCTTCTGGTGCGTCAGCCCGGCCCCCGCGGCGCCGAACTTGTCGCCCACGTAGTCCGTCATCGTCTGCGCGACCGAGGCGTAGAAGGCGCGGGCCGTGGGCGGCCGCATCTGCCGTCGCGCGTCGCGCAGCCGCCGCCGCGCCACGCCGCGCGCCCGGCGCTCGCGTCGCGAGCGCGCCGCCTCGGGCGAGTTGTCGCGACCGCGCGCCCAGCCCCAGAGCGTCAGATCGACGGCCACCGGGACGATCAGCAGCACCAGGAACAGCGGCGATCGATGGAACGGATGGGATCGGTCGCGCAGGCCGTCCGGCGCCAGCTTCAGATAGTGCATGTCACGGCGCAGCAGCCGCACGTCGCTCTGCGCGACCACCGGAAGCGCGCTGCCCGGCGTCTCATCCCCTTTCGCCACCTGAATCGAGACCGGCTGGCTGGCGACGGTGCGATAGGCTTTGGTCTTCGGATCGAAAAAGGAGAACTCGACCGGCGGCACGGTCTGCGTGCCGGGCGCCAGCGGGATCACGACGTAGTCCCAGGTCTTCTCCGAGCGCAGCCGATCGTCCGTGACGCTCGACGTGGAGCTGATCTTGGGATCGAAGCGCTTGAAATCGGCCAGCTCCGGGATGGGTGGGGCCACCACCGAGCCGAGGCTCCCCTCCCCCGCAATCTTGATCTTCAGACCGACGGCGTCGTTGACCTTCGAGGCGGTCCGATCGGTGCTCAGGGCGAGGGAGAAGCTGCCCACCGCCCCGGAGAATCCGGCCGGCTTGCCGGCCGCGGGCAGCGGCAGGGCGGTGACGGTCAACGTGTCGGAGCGCCGGGTCACCGTCTCGGTCGGGGTGAAGAAGAACGATTCGAACGGATCGCTGCTCCGCCGCCGGACCTGGACCTGCCACGCCATCGGCGGGATGCTCAGCGACCCGGAGGTCGTGGCGAACAGCGCCCGCTTCATCAACGTGATCTCGTTCCATGGCGCGCCATCGAGGGTCACGCGGCGCACCTCCGGCTGATCGGGCAGCTTGATCTCCTCGGCCCAGAACCCCGGGAAGGTGGGGTTGTCGAGCGGCCCGGCGTTGAGGACCTCGGTCTGGGTGTCGAGCACGAGCCGGAGCGTGATCTGCTGGCCGACGTAGGCCGATCGATTGTCGACCTCGGCCCGGAGGCGCAGGGAGATCGGCGCGGCCTGCCTCCCCTGGCTCCCCTGGCTCCCTTCGCGCGGTCCGGCTCCCCGCGGTGTGGCGGGCGGCGGCTGGTTGGGGGCGCGGATGGCGCCCCGGGGCCCCACGGTGACATCGATCGGGCGCGTTCGCAGCGTGCGCCCCTGGACCAGGACCCCCAGCGACGGGATGGTGACGTGGCCCAGCTTCTTCGGTGTCAGCGCGTAGGTGTAGCTACGACTCGAGGTGGAGGCCCCGTTGATCCACTGATACCGGGTCGAGACCGACGGGCCGGCCGACAGCTCGAAATCCTCCAGCACCGTCATGTCGGGCGGACCGACCTTGTCGAGCGACGGGCCGATGATCTCGACCGTGAGCCGCAGGTCCTCGCCCTCGCTCATCTCCTGCCGGTCGACCATGGCGCGGACCGAGACCTGATCCTGCGCGGCCACCGGCGACGATCCCAGCGCGACCGCGGCCGCGACCAGGCAGACGGAGCCCGCCAGCGCGAGCGCCCGCCGGTGCGCCGTCGCGATCACCAGTCCTCCTCGGGGTTCCGAGTCCTGGGAGACGCCGCCTGGGCATGCTTGCGCACGCCGTCCTTGTCGTTCTCCCGCAGCGCCTCGAGGATCTGCCGCGCCTCGTCCTCGCTCATCTGCCCGGGACGCTTCTGCGGCGGCTTCTGGTCGTTCTGCTGGTCCTTGTTCTGATCCTGGGACGGGGAAGGCTGGTTCTTCTGCTGCTCCTTTTGATCCTTCTGCCGATCCTTCTGGTCCTGCTGCTGTTGCTGCTGCTGTTGCTGCTTCATCAGCCGCAGGGCCAGCTCCAGGTTGCGCTTGGCGTCCGGGTCCGACGGGTCCAGACGCAGGGCCTGGATGTACGAGCCGACCGCGCTCTTCAGGTCCCCTTTCATCATCTGGGCATTGCCACGGTTGAACACCGACGCCTCCGACAGGTTTCCACCACTCTTCG
>Ga0134121_10002374_pt1 | contig 16352 bp, 22 predicted proteins | sample KB301_FD_96463 | JGI IMG/M metagenome (GOLD analysis project Ga0134121, IMG submission 96463) | Terrestrial soil microbial communities without Nitrogen fertilizer from Kellogg Biological Station, Michigan, USA - KB3-0-1 | ecosystem: Environmental > Terrestrial > Soil > Unclassified ... | reverse complement strand
TTCTGATGAGAACAAAGCACAAACAATAAAACCATGACTGAGAATTTTTGTAACCTGATGAAAATAAAACCCTTCATAAAAGGAAGCCTGTTATTTGTTGCCGCAATTGTGCAGCTTCATTCATTTGCGCAGCCGGGCTTCTCCGTCAAAATCGCGCGCCTCAAATACGGAGGCGGCGGCAATTGGTATGTCTCCCCCACGGCCTTGCCAAACCTGGCAAAGTTTTGCAATCAAAACCTCGGCACAAGCATCGCCCCTGAAGACGCCATCGTGGAACCGGGCAGTCCCGATTTATTCAATTATCCTTTTGTTCACATGACGGGCAATGGGCGTTTCTTTTTTACACAGGAGGAAGCCCAGAACATGAGGAATTATTTATTGGGCGGCGGCTTTCTCCAGATCAACGACAGCTACGACATGGATATGTATGTGAGGCCTGAAATGAAAAAAGTTTTTCCCGAACTCGATTTCGTGGAACTCCCTTTCAACCACCCGATCTACCATCAGAAATATGATTTCCCTGATGGGGTTCCCAAAATACATGAGCATGATAAGAAGCCTGCGCAGGGATTTGGGCTGATATACAAAGGGAGATTGGTTTGTTATTACGATTTTGAATCTGACATTGGTGACGGATGGGAAGATATGGACGTGCACCATGATTCGGAAGAAGCCCACCTCAAGGCATTAAAAATGGGAGCGAATATTATTCAGTACGTATTTGCAAACTAAGTTAAGATGCACGACGACCGCCAGCATCAACACGGGGACGAACATCACCATCACCATGCATTGCCGTTGAGTAACGTGAGCCGCTCATTCATTATCGGCATTGCACTTAATTTTTTATTTGTAGTCATAGAAGTCATTGCAGGATTATTTATTCACTCGCTCTCTTTATTATCCGATGCAGGTCATAACCTGGCGGACGTTGCGGCGTTGGCGCTTTCGCTCCTGGCATTCCGGCTGGCCAAGGCAAGGCCGACGGAGGAATATACTTACGGATACAGTAAATCAACAATCCTCGTAGCGCTCTTCAACGCAGTCGTATTGCTGCTGTCCATTGGCGCGATTCTCTATGAAGCCGCGCACAGGCTGCTGAACCCCGAACCTCTGCCGGGAAAAGTAATCGCCGTCATTGCCGCCATCGGCATTGTCATAAATGCAACGACGGCTTTGCTTTTTTTTCGGGAAAAGGAGAACGACCTGAACGTCAAAAGTGCTTACCTGCATTTGCTCAGCGATGCAATTGTTTCGTTGGGAATTGTAATCGGCGGAGTAATCATGTTTTTTACAAGCTATTTTTGGATTGATGCCGTATTGAGTATTGTTATTGCCATCGTAATCCTGTTCAGCACATGGAATCTGTTGAGGCAAAGTTTACGTTTATCTCTTGATGCAGTCCCCGAAAACATTTCAGTGGAGAATGTAATACGGGAAGCGGAAAAAGTTCCCGGTGTTAAAAATATGCACCATGTGCACCTGTGGGCGATCTCTACGACCCGCAATGCAATCACTGCCCATATTGTCGTTGACAATCAAGCTTCATTTGAAGAGATTGAAAAAATCAAACATCTGGTGAAGAATGCAATGGAGCACCTTAACATTCATCATTCTACGCTGGAGGTGGAACCGGAGCAGGAAAATTGCGAGGCAAAAGATTGTTAAGGAAATTTCGTTATGATGAGTAATCAAAACGGTTGTCGGATTTAAGGACAACATTAACCACTGATAACAATAAAATGAAAGCACAATTAGTAATCACATTCTTCACAATTTGGGGAATTTCCAATGGCCAGGCTCCAAGCTGGCAATGGGCTCACAGCGGTCATGGTCCTCTTCATGATTACGGCAACAGCATCAGCACTGACGGCCATGGCAACTGCTATGCAACAGGAAATTACCAGGCTCCTTTTATTGTTTTTGGAAATGATACGATTGCTTCGAACACCGGTTTTTATTTAGTCAAATATGATAGCCTGGGTAATGTGTTATGGTCCCGCTCTGCCGGAGGACAAACCGGTTCAAGCGGCAGTTGCGTCAGCACGGATATAAATGGAAACAGCTATGTGACCGGATATTTTAATGGTGCGGATACACTGAAATTTGACAACATCTCATTGGTGGCCGGCGGAGGCGGCAATGAAGTATTCGTGGCTAAATTTGATTCGGCGGGAAATGCGCTTTGGGCAAAAACTGCCGGCACCACTGCAGAAACTTCTGCTTACAATGGAATAGACGGTGATGGCAATGTATACGTGGTAGCAAATTTCACAGCGGACTCTTCTCTGGTAAAGAATTTTGTAAAAAAATATGACGGGTCAGGCAACCTTCTTTGGGAATCAAATGTTTCGGGAAATTATAATACTCCTAACATCTGTACAGACATCAATGGAAACAGTTATGTAACCGGAACTTTCATGGGCTCAACGATGACTTTCGGAACAGACACTGTTTTAAATACAAGCGCCGGCTATATTATTTTTGTTGTTAAATATGATCATACAGGTAACGTAGATTGGGCGATAAGTGATGGAACATATCCTTCCCAATATGTTCCCAGCATTAGCACCGATGGAAACGGGAATTGTGTTGTGACGGGTTACTTTAATGGAAACTTTGCTCAATTTGGAAACGTCCTTTTGACAAATGCAGGATTCACGGATATCTTTATTGTAAAGTACGGATTCACGGGGAACCTGGAATGGGCGAAAAGGGCAGGCGGAGCCAGTGATGATCAGGCTTATAATATTAAGACAGATGCGACTGGAAATAGTTACATGACAGGAATATTCAAGTCCCTGTCAACTTTTGGAAGTATAAATTTATTCAGTGCAGGAGGGACGGATGTTTTTGCAGCAAAATATGATTCTTCAGGAAATGCGCTATGGGCACAAAAGGCGGGCGGCATCAATCCCGATGCCGGCAATGGGATTGCCATAGACGCCAATGGAAACAGCTATGTGACCGGAATTTACTTCAGTCCATACATGCACTTTGGAAGCTTCACAGAAATCAATTGTGACACCATCAGTAACCCGGCTGAAGTATTTATTGCGAAGCTGAATGATATTCCGACAGCGATCGATGAAATGAATTTGTCAGAAGGTGTGCAGGTTTTTCCCAACCCTTTTTCAGTGCAGACAACTATTTACACAGACCGAATTTTAAAAAATGCAAGCATGATAGTCTACAATTCTGTTGGTGAGCAGGTAAAACAGTTAAGAAATATTTCCGGGAAGACAATCCGCTTCTATCGCGATAAATTAGCGGCCGGGGTATATTCCTTTTGTTTATTACAGGATGATAAAACTTTGATGGCGCACAAACTTGTTATGATAGACAACTAACATACTTTGCGGGACTTTAGCATCTCTCCAAAATAGGTATGTCGTTGAATTTAAAGTGGCATTTTTTATTTGTATATCATTTAGTGATGATGATGTGGAGCAGAAATAATTTCCTGAGCAGGCTTGCTTCCGTCAATTACATCGAAGTGTGCCATCATTCCTGCAGCATGGTGTTCCAGTATGTGACAATGATACATCCAGGTACCTGGCCGGTTGTCGGGCATCCAGGCAATTTTTACTTTACTTCTCGGGTCTAAATTGATAGTATCCTTCCAGGCCATGTATTCCGGTGCTTTTCCATTCTCTTCAATGACCTGGAAAAAATACCCGTGCAGGTGAAACGGGTGATCCATGAGACTGGTATTGGAAATTTCCCAAACCTGTAACTCGCCAACCATCACAGGTTTGTCATTGACGTGAACATCATTATTAACAAGAAAGTTCATTCCATCCTTCAAACTTGGGCCAACTGAAAACTTTACTTTCCTGTTTACCGCAGCGTTTTGTTTTGTCAATGGCACAATCGGCCGCAATGATTCGGGAATGAAAGCCACGGAAGGTTTATGCCCGCCAACTTTTACGGTGGCAAATTTCTGACGCTTCGGCCGGAGAAATGTGCGCCGGCTGTATCTCAATGATTCTATCGCAAATGTTTCTCCTTCATCAAAGGGACCGGCAGCGATATCAACCCGCTCGCCGGGCGTCATTAAAACTTCAGTTACAATTCGCGGGCGCTCCAGCAGGCCGCCATCTGTTCCGATCATTTTAAATTCTTTCCCGCCCAGGTGCAGCACAAAATACCGTGCGCTGGAAGAGTTGATAAACCGCCATCTTTCCGTCTGGCCGGCATTCATAGCTATCACTGAATTTTCTTTCCCGTTGATTAATAGCGTATCACCTTCGCGTCCGTCATGACGCTCAACAATGCGGGGCACAAACCATCCGGGCCTTGTAAACTCATTGGCTGCGTTAAGCTTCATGTCATCAATCATAAATATTTTTTCTCCGTCGATAACAGGGTCTGCTTTGTCTTCAATAATTATTGCGCCATACATCCCTCTTTCCAATTGAACGGTTTCATTTGCGTGCGAGTGATACCAGAACGTTCCCGCTTCAGGCACAACAAAGCGGTATTCAAATGTTTCACCGGGGGCAACTGGTTTTTGAACCGCATCTGTACCATCCATCAATGCAGGAATGCGCAATCCATGCCAATGAATCATGGTAGGCTCCTGAAGGTTATTGGTAAACCGGACGACCAGCGTATCGCCTGCCTCAGCTCTCAACGTAGGTCCGGGCAGTTGCTTATTAAAGCCCCAGGCTGCAATTGTTTTGCCTGCAGCGACGTCCCAGTTAAATGCACTTGCTTCAAGATCGTATGTGATAACTTTAGTGTTTTCCATTTTGCTTGTTTATATAAGTTAGTTTAATAGCCGGTATTTTATTTCAGCCGGATTCCGACTCCGACTTCCACTGAGAAATTTGCCATGTTGCCGTCAACAGAATTAATATCCCGTGACAATACAGGATATGGGTATAATGGAATATACATTCGGTAACTGAAGAAAAATTTCTTCTGACCGATTTTTAAATTGTACATCAGGCCGAAATCGGGGCTTACGGATTTTACGGACACTGTTACTTTTTCAAAGTCGGGGTTGTTCAGCGTCTCTTTAAAAGCCTCGTAGTTTATTCCTCCCATGAGGGAGAATGTTTGAGAGAAGTGCCTTGAGTAAAACGAAGTACCGATGCCTGCTTTCTGGTTCAGAGAAAAGTTATAATTCGTTTTGATATAATTAAAATTCCGGAGGAATGCATTGTTATAGGTGTACGAACTGTTCGACACAATGCTCAGGCGCTTTTTAATATTCCACTGTACAAGGTTGCTTATCAGCATATCTGACATTGGCCATGGATTAATGCCGATGGCAGGCTCTATGGTCAACTTACGGACAGGGTATTTTTCGCGTGGTGCTTGCTCGTTGTTGTTTTGCGCACCTTGTGCTGAAAAATTCAGGAGGGAAATCAGAAGGAGGATATAGGAAGTAGTTCTCATTTTGTTAGTTATTTCTGGTTTTGGTTTTTTTTAGCTGTTATGTGTATTACCTGTTTTGAAAATAAAAATTGAGACCCGCTTCTATATTCGGGTTTTTTGAGCCGACGTGGTCCATGTGCGGCACGAGATGATTTTTGATTTCCATGTCTGGATAATTGTCGCGCAGGCGTTGGTAAAAAGCGATGTATGGGGCCAGCATTCTTCCGCTGCTTTCTGTTTCACCCAGTCCCATAAATACAAGCTGGTGATTGCTCTTGTTGAAGTTGCGGTTCTGCCCTTCAAACTTCAACAGGATTTCATTGTCGTACCAGAGGGAAGGGCTGAGCAGGATGTAATTTCCGAACACGTCATTGTGGTTTGTAAAGGCGTATGCGCCAAGCAGTCCGCCGAATGAATGCCCGAGTATGGTCCTGTTTTTCCTTGAGGTGTCTGCACCAAATTCATTTTCCATGCGCGGCAATAACTCATTTGCAATGAAGCGCATGAAGTTTTCGGCCCCGCCTTCTCCTTCATCGGCTTTGGATGGTGTATAATCGACTGTTCTGTCATTTCCGTAACCAATACTGACAACCAGGACATCGCTGCTGGCTTTTTTTGTTTTTTCAGACACGAGTGTGAAGTTCTCCTCGCCGTCCAATACATAGATGGCCGAATACTTTTGAATCTGCGGGTTGTAATTCTCTGGAATGGCAACTTTGATAGTATAGTCGGCGCCTGCTTCTTTTGAATGGATTGAAAATTCCTTGGTGAGGTTTGGATTGAATTCTTCCTTCTTGCAGGAAGCAATAGCGAGGATCAGTAGAATTGAAATCAGGTTTTTCATTTTGTTTGTTTATTTCTGTTGTTGTTAAAAATCAAAGCGGTCCCGTCTCGAAATTTCGGAGCCGGGACCGCTTCATTAATCAGCAGCTGCATGAGTTACAGTTGCACGAATTTCCGCAAGTGCAATTACCGGATTTGGAAGTACCACAGGTACAGGTTTCGCACACACAGATTTCGCAGGTGCAATTTGCATTGCCACGGGTGGCTTTGCTTTCAGGAGCGCTTTGGCTCATCGTTGTCTTTTTCATTTGATTTATTTATTAATATTTATGAGGCAAAAGTATATCCGCCACCCTGGGAGGGTGTTACATTACTTTGGGTAAGGATTATATAATCTTGGGATTACACTTTGTCGAGCGCTTTGCGCTTCGCAACGCCTACTTCCTTGAAGTAAGAGGGTGTGAGACCTGTTATTTTTTTGAACTGGGTGGAAAGGTGAGCCGTGCTGCTGTAGTCCAGTTCAAAAGCGATCTCAGATAAGGTCATCTGGTCATAGATGAGCAGCTCTTTGGCTTTTTCTATTCTCTGTTCTATAAAAAAGTTTTCAATGGTTCTCCCTTCTATTTCGGAAAATAAACTGCTCAGATGCGTATACTCGTAATGAAGTTTTTCTGAAACATAGATGGAAAGGTTCAGGTTGATTTCTTTTTTATCAACTTCATTCCTAGCCTTCTTAATTACGAGCATCTTGATTTTTTCAATCAAACCGCTCACATGGGTATCAATTAATTCAAACCCGACTTTTTTTAACTCTGCAGACAGCTTTTCCCTTTGCTCCCGGTTTATCCCGTTTATTAAATGAATCTCACCAAAGGTTACTTTATGAAATGGTATGGCGGCCTTGTTTAAAATGCCTTCAACCGAAAGTACACAGCGATGACACACCATATTCTTAACAAGAAGTATATCAACTGACATATAAAAGAGAGTTTTAAAAAAAACGAAGTTAATCTTCCTGCTGTTATTTGCATCTGGATTGAAAATAAATCATTTTCCTTGACTTATATTTGTACAGTCAGCAGAAGATTCATGAGTTCCAACCTGGTCAGGATATTACACTTCTAATATGGCAGCTAAACCCAAGGTCAACCGCGAAATACTCAAATGGGCACGCACCTCGGCGCGCATCTCACCTGAAAAAGTTGCGAAGGTCATTTCCAAAACGTGCACAGCCGACCGCATCAGGGAATGGGAAACGCCGGAGGGTAAAGATTCCCCTTCGCAGGCACAGCTGAAGAAGCTGGCGCGCCTTTACCGCCGACCCATCGACGTTTTCGGATTGCCGTACATTCCGAAAGAGTTTCCCAGGCTAAAAGATTTCCGCAGCAACAAAGACGAGCTGGATACGGCTGTCATATTCATCATGCGTGAGATCCAGGAGAAACAGGAGTGGCTCCGGAATTTTTATATGAAGCCAAAGGGTTCAAAGCTTCCATTCGCCGGAAAATACAATATCAAGCATGACCCAGGAGTTGTTGCTGCCGACATCAGGAAAACGCTTGGTATTTCACTGGCTGACAAACCTGACAAGCCGTTGAAATACTGGATCACCAAAGCGGAGGAAAAGAGGATCTTCATTTCTCTGAGCAGCAACTTTCATACACGGCTGAAGCTGAACAGTGACGTATTCAAAGGCTTTGTCATCGCCGATCAATTTGCACCGTTTATTTTTCTGAACAGCGACGACTGGGACCAGGGGCAGCTATTCACGCTCGTGCATGAGCTTGCACATATCTGGATCGGCGTATCGGGAATTTCAAGTGATACAGGACTGATCACCCCGGGACAAGGGATCCATCCCGTCGAAAAATTCTGTAATGAAGTCGCAGTTCGCGCATTGGTTCCGGAAGAGGAAGTGAAAAAATTGATGCCTGAAAAAGGAGAAGTTGCATTTAAAAACATTACAAAAGCGGCGCGCCGTTTTGGCATTTTCAACCGGAGCATGGTGCTGCGAATGAAATCAATTGGGTTGATCGGCGATCAAACCGGCGAGTTGCTGAAAACAGCCGATGATGCATGGAAGGAATTCCTGGAGAAGGAATCAAAGAAACCAAAGTCTTCCGGGGGACCGAATTATTATATCATGGTGCTGCGACGGAACAGCAAGTCCTTCGCCAACGTAGTGATGGATAATTATAAGCGGGGCAGAATTTCAGGCGATGTGGCAAGCCGTCTGCTGAATGTCCGTGAAGCGAATTTTGGCAAGCTTGAAACGTACGTTTACAAGTAATTCTTTTAATCACGAATTTTATTGATGAGCCAAGAGCCGCCGGGATCTCGCAGCCTCAGGAGACTTCTTCATACCCGCTCTTAATAATAATAGAAAGCATTTTACAACGCTGAATGGCCTTTATTGTATTGCGCGAATGGGCAGGTACAATGATGGCTTCTCCCATTCCGATTTCGTATAATTTTTCATTAATGAAGATCTCGGCATTCCCATCAATGACCTGCAGGAAGGTATCGAACGGAGAAATTTTTTGTTTCAGGGATTCACCGGGATGGAATGCAATGGCGTTAATGATCCCGGTTATCTTTTTAACGATGGTCCTGTTGATGATTGCACCCGGCAGGTAGTCAACCGTTTCCGCAATACTAAAAGGAGTTGATTTTTCAATTTCAGAATTTTTCATTGGGAGAGCCGGTAACATCGTTAGGAATAAACTATTTTATTGATTTCAATCTTTGGCAAAGAAAAATAGTCTGCCTGGAAGTCAATTCCCGATTTGGGTTCTACTTTCCATTCTGAATAATAATACGCATGCTGGTTACAGCGGGAGCAATTTCGCGATGCCTTGAAATCATATTTACTGCCATCGGCCTGGATGTAGTTCGAGTAATCCTTGTAAAACCAGCGATGTCCGAAGAAATTGCAAAGGCCTTTTGCAATACGGGTAAGAAGTTGGTCAGCGGGCAGTGCTGGTTTCTTCATTTGCATCCTGATCCTCCTGTTATTTCCTTTTATGTCCGTAAAACATGTTCCATCCTGCATTGCGCAGAGCCGGATTGTACACCGGAGATTTTTTTAGAATCACCGGGAGATCGAAACTGCTCACGATAAAAAAAGTTATGAAAACGGAAGCAATGATGATAGAGGCTGTCATACGGTTTTGATTGAATTCAGTTTACGCAAAGGTGGTGTTGGTGATGAGAGAAAACGTTACACAATAATGAAAAATAGTTACATGATTCACACATTCTCCAGCGTGCTTCGCCGTTTGTGCTTCAGGGATTTAAAAAAGGAAGGCGTTAAACCGGTCATCTTCTTGAACTGGTTGGAGAGGTGACTCACGCTGCTGTAATGGAGCTTCTCTGCAATTTCAGTCAGGGAGAGCTCGTCATAAATAATAAATTCCTTTACCCGTTCGATTTTGTGACGAAGGATGAATTGTTCAATGGTCGTTCCCTCTGTCTCTGAAAAAAGGTTGGCAAGATAAGTATAATCATAGTCCAGCTTTTCGCTGAGAAAATCGGAAAAATTTATTTTCGGCAATTCTTCAGTGTAGTGGATCATTTCAACGATCGCATTTTTTATTTTCTCGATCAGCATGGCTCGTTTGTCCGTCATTAATTCAAGGCCCGATTTCAGCAGCGCTGTTTTTATTTGTGCATGTTGCTCATCCGTAATATCTTCCATCACTTCCACTTCTCCGAGGTCAACGCTTGCGTACCTGATGCCGAGTTTCTTCAGCTCCTCCTTTACCATCATTTTGCAGCGGATACTTACCATGTATTTGATGTAGAGTTTCATTCGATAAATTGGAGGTCAGGCAGTTCATTATTCTTCGTACCCGCTTTTAATAATGGTAGAGATCATTTTGAACTGTTCCTTCGCATTGAACCTGTTGGCGGCATGTGCGGGAATAACGATGCCCTCTCCAAGTTTTAACTGGTATTTTTTATCCTTGATAATTACTTCGGCGGTGCCATCAATGATCTGGATATAAGTATCAAACGGTGAAGTTTTTTCGGCGAGCTCTTCTCCCGAAGCCAGGGAGGTAACAGTCACGTTGCCGGTTGTTTTTTTAATGATCGTTTTGCTCAACACGGCATTGGGTACATATTCGATAATCTCCACGATGATGTGAACTTTTGATTTTTCCATTTCTGTTTTGTCCGCGGAACCATTCCCGGCAGCCTTATTTTTTTTCATCGCGATTTTTTATGAGCAGGTAACTGCGCTTATAATTAAATGTTTGGAAACAAAATTCATCAATAACAATCCCTGAACTGTTACACAATTCGTAAAATTTGTTACATGATTCACACATTCCAGGCGCATCTCCCGGGATGCCGAAAGGAATGTTTGCTTAGAGCTTCTCCAGGGCCGTGAGCCGTTTGTGCTTCATGTTTTTAAAGAAGGTGGGCGTAAGACCTGTCACTTTCTTAAACTGGTTCGAGAGGTGGGCCACGCTGCTGTAATGCAGCTTGTCCGCAATTTCAGTCAGCGAAAGTTCATTGTAGATAAGGAGCTCCTTCGCGAGTTCAATCTTGTGTGCAATGATGAAATGTTCGATGGTAATGCCCTTTACCTCTGAAAAAAGGTTAGAGAGATAATTGTATTCGTAATTTAATTTCTTGCTGATGTAAGTAGAAAAGTTTGTTTTGGGAAGATCATCTGTGTAATGGATCATTTCCACAATTGTATTTTTGATTTTTTCAATGAGAATGGCCTTCTGATCGTCCATCAGCTCCAGCCCCGATACGAGCAATGCCGCCTTGAGCGCTTCCTGCTTTTTACCGGAAATGCTTTCGAGGATCTCCACTTCCCCCAACTCCACCACGGTATAGTGCAATCCGAGGTTTTCAAGTTCCTGCTTCACAATTATTTTGCAGCGGATACTCACCATATTTTTTATGAAAAGCTTCATCGGCATGTGCCTTATTTTGTAAAAATAAAAAAAACCAGGGTGAAATGTAAAAATGAAGCCTGAAGCTCAGCCTCACTTCACAGATAAATAATGCCACGCGGTTATAAAAAGTAAAATTAAGCGGGTATGCCTGTAAAACGGTTACATAATTTTTCTGAAATGTTACATAATTTACAGATCGCACCGGTCGCCAAAAGGAAAACCCCGAAGCGTTCTACTGCCCCGGGGTCTCTCACGTATTGGAAATCAATCCTTAACCACTACAAGATATTTTGAGGCGCTCCAGAACTTCTCGGGGTTGGTAATGACGATACTCTTCACCATGTCCTTATGCTTGCCGTCCTTTACCAGTGTATAAGAATCAGAAGGGTGGCTGGTGATGATTTTGATTTCACTGTTCACGGCAATATTCGATGTTTGCGTGTAGTCAATCCGGGTGAACATGCTGTTGTCAAAATTTGCGCTGAGTTGCGATGTTCTCCCGATACCCAGCAGTCCGCCCTTGCGGTCAATTATTTTCACATCCTGCAGCTCACTTGATTTGCCTATTACATAATAGGCCAGGTGTAATGCCGCTGTTTCATTCTCAATTGTTTTGGATTGCTCATCATTTTCCGCCGTCAATGAACTTACATTCGTTTCAAGCTGCGCGACCTGTGCGTTTAGCGAGTTGAGCTGTGCATTCAGGTATTCCAGTTCCATGTTCTTCTGGTTGAGTTGCTCGGAAAGTGTGGCCAGCGTTTTTTCAAGCGTTGCATTCTTTGCGGATGAATTTTTCAACTTGTGGTTGAGCGCGGTGATTTGCTTCCGGTTTTCCTCCATCAGGCCATTGATCGCCGCAATCTCATTATTGATGCGGGACTTTTGGTCTTTATTCATTTCTCCCGGCTTATCAGTATTCATTGTAATAATGTGCTGTTTCACCGCCACAGCATCAAGGTTGCGTTCCACTTCGTTGAAGGAAGCAATAAATTCGTTCAATGATGCTTCGCGCTCTGACACGACAGAAGCCAGGGAGTCGTTCGCATGATTTGAATCAGCCAGCTCCTGCCGGTTACATGCTGAAAGCAGCCACGCGGCTGCTGCAAGAAGAAAATAATTTTTCATAGAATAATTTTATTGGTTTAGGGTTATTGTTTGCCCGGGGGAATAGCCTGCAAAAGAACGCTTGTGCAAGGCCTTCCGTGTTACATAATTCTGAAATTATGTTACATGATTCTCACATTTTCAAAAACAGGTTAACCTGTTCCTTCAATGAGCTAAAGCTTTAATTGAGAAGGTGTGAATCATGCAACTTTAAAATTAAATTATGTAACAGCCCTTGCTTTAATTCGGGCCACCTTTGCGCCAGTCAGAAGCAACTTTGTAAGACCTTAGGAGCCTTAGTCGAAATTTTTCTGGAAAACGTATACACAGGCATTGAATTAAAAAATGAGGAGATTAATTTCATCACTTGGCATAACTACTATTCTGACCGGGCTATTGATTTTTGGTTGCCAGTCTCAGGTTGAAAAATTTGACATTGCGGAAAGCAAGTTATTCAATCAGGACCATGATATGAATGCTGTAAATGCTGCAAATATTAAAGCCAACAGTATCGAAGACGATAACCAGCGTATCATCTTTCTCCATATGACGGAAGTAAAAATAAAAAGCAATGAAGACCGTATTGCCGGCTTAAAGAAAAAAAGGAAATTGGCTGGTAATTCATTTGACGTGGTTTCCTGGGAATTAATTGATTCACTGGAATTGAAAAACAAAGAAATGAAAGCTGCAAAGGAAGCCTATGAGCAAAGCCAAAATGACGGTCTACTGTTTCAGCGGGAATTTACTTCGACCCTCGATGCGCTCACACAAGCGATAAAGGATGGTCATTAATTTCTTCCGCTTTCGCATAAGCAAGTGGAGGATGAAAGGAATTTGCGGCCGCGTGTGCCTTTTTGATACGTGCAGGGATACACGGATTTTGAATTACAGCAGGCTCTTGCGGCTACAATGCACCAGGGGTGTTCCCCGGAACGTGGGTTTCTCCCAATTGAATTCTTGTGCCGCTCTTCCATATCTGCGACACGTGCAATGAGCTTGTCATATTCCGATTTAAACTGAAGCCATTCAGGGAAATACTTTACGTTGTGAATTGTACCTGCCATGTAAAAAATGGAAAAGGGATTTAAAGGGGCTCCCTCGCTGGTACTTCCATTATAAAAAGTTTGCACCGTATAAAGCAGCCCTCCTATTAATTTTGAAAGGAAGCGAGGCTCTTTCTTTTTCCATTCCGATGAATGCCATTCCTGGTATTCAGGTTCACCTACCTGTCCGAATGCGTACCCGTCATAAACATAAAAGTCCGGCGCTCTTGAAATCATGTGGTAGATTTAATTTTCTTATTTCCGGTCCTCTAAGGATGATGGATTCCGGTTTTCAACATCTGGTGGATTTTTCCAACAAGAACAAAAACTGAGAGAATGATAAACGGGATCAATACCACGAACAAAATAATATGCAGGATAAATTTCATTTAATATTATCTGCGCTCATCATGCCGCAGAACTTAGCGCATAATGGCTGACAACGGGGAAACCTGCAGCAACGACAACATCCTCGCTAATGCATTTCCCGATTTGCCCGCACAGTTCGTTAAAGCTGTTCTGTTTATTAATAAAGGCCCTGGCGCCAAGTGTTGAAGCAATGATTGATTCTTCTTCAGCAGACGATAGAATGATCACGGGAATGCGCCGGAAGCGTGGATCGGTTTTTAGTTCCGCAAGGCACTCAATTCCGTTCATCACCGGCATGTTGATGTCAGAAAAAATGAGGTCGGGAAGAATGTGTGAATCCCTGAGAATTCCAAGCGCCTCCTTTCCGTTTTGGGCAATACCATACAAGGTTGCATGTCCAATTCTGCTGAGGGCTTCTCTAAAAAACTCCTGGTCATCAGTGTCGTCTTCAATCAGCATAATGCTTTTTGATTGTTTCATTTCAATAAGTTAAGATTGGTTTATGTGGACCTTTGCTTTTTCTGTATCCGGGGGAAAAACGGTATGATTGGTTTGCGGGGAAAGTCTTGTGCGCTTTTCATTTTCTTAATTCATTTTGGGGGAGATTAGGAATCTCCATGCAAATGTCATCATGCACTACAGAAGTCGCGTTACACAATTAAAAAAATGATTTACATCATTCACACATTATCACGGTTTCACTGCATTCCCAGCTGCTTCATAAAACGGAAATGAGAGCGCAGGGCAGCCGTCATGGACGGATAGTCATTATGCCGGATCGAAAATTTCCGGCATGCCTCCTTTACAAATTTGTGTATGACAGGATAATGCACATGGCTTATTTTTGGAAACAGGTGATGCTCTACCTGGAAATTTAAACCTCCCGTAAACCATGAAATAATTTTATTGCCTGTTGCGAAATCAGCCGTCGTTTCAACCTGGTGAATCGCCCATTCATCGTTGATGACAAGATCCTGGTTATGTGCATCCACAAAATGTGTGGCCTCCACAACGTGAGCAAGCTGAAAAACCAATGCCAGTGTAAAACCCAACGTAAGATGCATAATTGCGAAGCCGACGATAAAGGGAACGAAACCCACCAACATGATGGGTAATGCAATGTAAAAGAAGCCGTACATTAATTTACTTATCCAGAATATGAAATGTTCCTTCGTATCCATGCTGCGAAGTTTTGTAAATTGTATTTTCTGCCCGAAATATTTGGTAAAATCAGTCACAAAGGTCCATGCAAACGAGGTCACCCCATAAAGAGGAATGCAATAGAGATACTGGTAACGGTGCAATCGCAGGCGTTTTTGCGAAGGGCTCATCCGCAACAGCGGCATCTTGCCGATGTCATCATCTACCCCGTTAATATTGGTATACGTATGATGAATGATGTTATGCTTTTGCTTCCACATCCAGGCATTAACGCCCATCATGTTGGCTGTTAATCCAAAAGCATTATTGATCCATTTTTTTTCCGAGAAGCTGCCATGGTTTGCATCGTGCATTACATTGAAGCCTATCGCTGCCTGGATAAAGCCAAACAAACTACACAGCGCCACAGCAATAAAAGGGTTCAGGTGAACAGTGAGCAATACAATGTAAGTGATGACCCCGGCGGCAATCAATATTCCTGACTTCAAATAGAGTTTTGTATTGCCCGTTTTTTTCAAGGCGCGCTCCGTGAAGTATTCCTCTACCCGAACATTGATGTCATTGAAAAATACTTTATCCCGGTTGTTAAACGTTACTTTCGGCATTGCTGTTTGCTGAAACCAAATACCGGTTTCAGGAAAGTAAAATTAAGACTGCTGTAAAAAATAATGTTACATAATTCCGAAAGGGATTTACATAATTTACTGTTTTGCAGACTTGAATATTTTCACGGTTTTATTTCCCAGGCCAGCAGTTCTCTTTCAAGATATGCAAGATCCTGCCGGGATGGATTATCCGGGAACTGGCAGTAATAGATGCTGTCAATGAATCGCCTGATGATTAATTTCCTGCCGGGATTTATGATTGCGTAAACAGCCTCTCCTTCTTTAAATTTACTTTCGATGAAGGTGGGAATTATTTTCATAAGGCGTCTTAAATTATTTCAAAGATTCCAATCCATTCTTCCCTTGTTTTTCCAGGTACTATGACGCTCTTTTTCCCCTGGCCTGTCCGGGAGAATGTTTCTGTTCATTAATTCCAGCCACTAAGCAAACGTACGCAACGATGTTCCCGGCGCATTTGTGCGAAGGAGTAAGTCAATGTTATTTTTCCCGGGCGCCAATTGTAATTTTTCCTGGTTCAGGTTTTTCTTTAAAATATTTATCGCCTTGTCGAAATCGTCCAGCAGCGTTTTCAGGAATTGGCTTGAGGATTTCTTTGTATCATACCTGAAGGGCCGGTCGGTCAAAAAATAATTAAAGACGAGTACCAGGTTTTCCCTGTTGGATCTGCAAAGGCTTAAAAAAACGGCTGCATTATCCTGTTTTTCCAGGACATCAAACTGGGTAGACCGGCTGCTGAGGAATGCCCCTATCGCATGAAGACTGGCTGTCAATGCTGTTGGAACTTTTTTGCAGGGTTTGGTTGCAATTTCGAGATTGGTCATCAATCGTTGGTAAAGATCGTGGGCTATCATAATTTTGTTTTTTGTTGGTATTGGTATCTGGAAAGATTTTTTTATAGTCTGAAAAGGAGCCGCTGAAAATTTCTTTTCTTTTAGGGGATGATGTAGCTGACATTTTATTTAGTCCTG
>Ga0134121_10002373_pt1 | contig 16364 bp, 16 predicted proteins | sample KB301_FD_96463 | JGI IMG/M metagenome (GOLD analysis project Ga0134121, IMG submission 96463) | Terrestrial soil microbial communities without Nitrogen fertilizer from Kellogg Biological Station, Michigan, USA - KB3-0-1 | ecosystem: Environmental > Terrestrial > Soil > Unclassified ... | reverse complement strand
TTACCTGGTGGCCCGGCATCGCAACACCACTGGTTTCCGCGTGCCGCAGGCGGGCCTCTTGTTCGTGCCCAATGCCCACAGCACCGCGCCGCAGGCTCATCACGAGTTGATTCGCAACACCTACAAACGCACGCACCGCTGGGACAAAATTTTGCGCGATCAGGACGAGCTGGAATTGCTCACCCGCGAGCATCCGCTGATGCACGTATTGTTCAGCAGCATTCCGGACGATTGCGGGCTTTATGACAAACCCATGGCACGCAATGCCCAGATTTGGACGCTGGACGGTCATTTGCTTCTTGACGGCCCGTCGGCGCGGCCGGAAGAAATCAAACATGCGTTGCGGACCGTCGAAGCGGGCGGTCTTTTTGGTTACCGCTTTCATTTTCCGGCCATGCGCGTGGGCACGCACGCCATTTATTGGCACCGGCCTCTGGCGGCGTATCGCACTGCCGAAATGGAGGAACCTGCTTTGCTTAGCGACGCTCCGTTGGGTTACTTCACGGCCTATCCGACGACGCCCAAGGAAGCTGACGGCGCGGAGGATAAAGCGCGTGGTTTGTGGAGCATTAGCCGTGAGGCACTGGAAAATCCTGTTGAGATGTGGCCGCGGTTGTTGCAACGGCCGCTGCCGCTGGCGACCTTGCCGATGTTTCACGAAATGGGTAAAGGGCCGACCACCGCTCGCAACATCCGCAAGCTGATCGATGCGTTTCACCTTCGCGGCAATCAACCGCTTGCGAGGAGTTTTGCCCGCAGTTTGCTGACTTTGGCACATGAGGAGACTTTGGATAAGTGGCTTGCATCCCTGCCGCCGGAACTCGCCGCAGGCGTGCAGCCGCTGATTGCGACTCAGGACGAAAGTTGGCCGCGCCGGTCCGGAGCGAAGACCCCCGATTCCTTGACCTACGGGCGGACCGCCAAACGTGCTTTCGAAACCACTTACTGGAAAACCATCGCGACGCTGGCGGAAGGCAAGTATCTCAACAAGAACAACGCCGACTGCATCCGCGATGCGACCACACAGCGGGAGTTGCCTTATTTTGACCGCCATCTGGACGAGCTCGGTGATTATTTGCTGGCTTATTACGACAAGCAAATCGCGCTCGCCAAGTTGAAGGGCAGAGCTTTGGCCGGCTCGTTGCCGTTTCAATGGCAGACTGACTTTGATTTTTCCTGGATGAGCGGTTGGATGCAAAATCAAGAGCGGCCCGCCGAACGCAATTTGTTGACGGTCATTCCCGGCAAGGATCGCGGCCGGGCCGTCATCATGGCGGACCATTACGACACCGCTTACATGGCCGACCGCTATGAGAAAACACTGGGCGGCCGCGGCGCACGTTTGGCGGCGTGCGGGGCCGATGACAATCACTCCGCGACCGCCGCGTTGATGCTGGCGGCGCCGATCTTTCTGCAAATGAGCAAGCAAGGTAAGCTCGGCTGCGACGTGTGGCTCATTCATCTCACGGGCGAAGAGTTCCCCGCCGATTGCCTTGGCGCCAGGCACCTGACGCAAGCATTGATCGAAGGCAAGCTGGTGCTGCACCGCACGGACGGCAAAAAAGAGAACCTGTCCAAGGTGCGCATTCAAGGCTTATACGTGTCCGACATGATCGCCCACAACAACGACCATGACCGCGATATTTTCCAGATTGCTCCAGGCACCGGCAAGGCATCGATGTGGCTGGCGGAGCAGGCTCAAGTTGCGACGGAGATCTGGAATGAATCGGTTCCCGTTTGGAATCAACAACCCGAGCGTGTGAGCTGCCCACCGGGCCGGCGCAGTCCGCACGGAGCGGCGCTACCGCAGGTGGCGCCTCACCTGTCATTGAACGGCCAGGTCCGTCCCGTGACCGACCCGCGCAGCACGCTTTACAACACCGACGGCCAGATTTTTTCGGACGCAGGCGTGCCGGCGGTTTTGTTCATGGAGAATTACGACATCAACCGCACGGGCTACCATGACACGCATGACACAATGGAGAACATCGATCTGGATTACGGGGCGGCACTGGCGGCGATTGTGATTGAATCGGTGGCACGCGCGGCCACGGAGCAACCGGACCGTCCATGAGCAGGAGCAAAGTTGTCAAGGCGGCTGGCGACCCCCGAGCATCTGTGCCGACGCCGGGTCGAGATAGAGCGTCGTTGCCGCGTGGCGCTGGAGGATCGAAGCTGGCACGTCCGGCGTGACAGGTCCCTCCACGGCCGCTCGCACCGCGACAGCTTTGCGGGCGTCCGGCACCGTGCAAACGATGGCTGACGCTTTCATGATCTGGCGAATCGACATCGAAATCGCCTGCGTGGGTACATCCGCCAGCGTCGGAAACCAACCCTCGCCCAGCTGCTGCCGGCGGCAGGCCTCGTCCAAATTGACCACGATGTAGGGAGCTTCCGTCTGGAAATCGGCTGGGGGATCGTTGAAAGCCAAATGTCCGTTCTCGCCAATGCCGACAAAAGCCACGTCGATGGGATGTTCCGCGATCAGGCGGCTGAGCCGCCGACATTCCGCTTGCGGGTCGGTTTCGGCGTCCAGGAAATGAAAAACCCGTGGCGGCAATGGCAGCCGGCTGACGAAACGCTCCCACAAATAACGCCGGAATGATGCGGGATGCTCGATGCTCATGCCGACGTATTCGTCGAGATGGAAGAAGGTGACGCGGTTCCAGGCGATTTGGGGGGCCTGGACCAAGGCCGCGAGCATTTCGAATTGTGACGCGCCAGTGGCGACGATTACATTGGCCTTGCCGCGCGCGGCCAAGGCGTTGCGAATCCGCTCCGCGCCGTCTTCGGCTGCGCGTGTGCCTAGCTCCATCTTGTCGCGGGCAATGACAATTTTCATGGTAATGTCGCCGAAGCAGCCGTTCTATTTTGCCCCGCCTCGTTCGCGCTCCTGCTCTTTTTCTTCTTTGGCGGCCTCAAGTAATTCGTCGAAACGCTGAAGATACGTCGCGTGCACATTACTCAGGTGCTTGCGGATTTTCCGCATGGAAGCGGGAGTGGTCAATTTGATGACTTGGACGATGTCGGCCCGGTCTTGCACGCGGAACGAACCCAGCTTGGTCTCCATCCACCCGGTGATCCCCGCATAGTCGGCGCCTTCGCGAACGCCCAACTGCTCGGGGCTTGGGATGGCAACAGGTGCGTCCTTGCGCGGCTTGCGACCCTCGGGAACGACATCAATGGCCACGCCTTCGCATTGCAATTTGTGCCATCCGTCCGGGTCATGCCAGATTACTTTGATGCCGTAGTGGGGAGCGACGCGGGTCAGGATGTCCAGATTGCCGCTCCGAACCACTATGTCGATATCCTTGGTAAAGCGCTCGTAGCCATGATGGATTGCCGCCATGCCGCCAACGATGGCCACGGGGATGCCTTCTTTGCGAGAGAGTGTTTTCAACGTCGCAAGAGCCTTGGCAAACTTTGATTCCTGCAAATCGTGGCCCTTCACGGCGGCGACCGTCCTTTCGAGGGTGGCCAGTGATTTGGCGGCGTCAATGATGTTCATGGGCGGCTATTATCTTTGGGCGAATCATGTGTCCGAGCAAACGAATTACTTCTTGGCCTTGGACTTAATCATCATTTCCTTCAACTTCCCGAGCCAGTGCTGTCTCGGTGTTACTTTCCAATCTTTGTCCACTGCATCGTAGGCATCTTCCTTGAAAACGCTGAGAACTACTGAAGCCACGGCGGGACTCTTACCCAGGGCAATGGCGAACGAAGCCGCTATCATCGAGTCCGTGGGCCTGCCGCCTTCGGTGATTGCCAAGAGCAACTCAATTGTGGCATCGGGGTGATCCTTGTACGCGGATTCAACCTTCTCCGGCACCAAAACTATCTCCATAAGCGCATACTTTCCGTCCACCGGATGCGCCAACAGTAGCTTGCCCGAGTAAACGGCCTCGCGAACGGCCTTTTCGACTTCCGGCGGGAGGCCTTGCTTAGCCCCTTGTTGCGGACCGCCCGCAGAAAGGGGCATAACGAGGAGAAAGCACCCGAAGCTAAGCATATTTCTGACCATATCAAGATCTCGCTTTGAGGCGTTTATTCCCTTGTTTCCGTCTGGCTTTTTTGCGGTCCGCCTCGCGAATTCTCTGGGCCTCGGCAAAAAGCTCCCGCATCTGGGGGTCGTTGGTGAACATGCCTATGGTGCGCCGCCAATCTTTCTTCGCCGCGCCGTTCTTTTCCTGGGCCAAGATGTTTGCCACTTGCATTTCCACCGCGGCGAGACGTTTCTCCAATGACAATTCGGCCATGGTTGATGTCCTCCCATTGAGAACCAGCTTGTAAATCTCTTGCACATCGACATCTTAGCCTGCGACGCTGGAGACGGGCAATGGCACTCCGCCTTTCCCCAAATTCTCAAACAAATGCGCCAGCGACGCCGTCAGCCTGCGGAAATCCTCAACATTTAGGCTCTCATTCGGCGCATGGGCATTGCTGCGCGGATCTTCAATGCCAAATAGCAGTGCCGGCGCCCCGCCGAATAATTCCGCCAGCGGACCCACGAAACCGATCGACCCGCCGCAGCCGATGCTGGCGGGTTTGGTGCCGAAACCCTGTTTCATGGCCTTGGTGGCAGCCTCGAAGGCCGGCCCGTTGGGATCAGTCATCCACCATTTGCAGACGCCTTGCTCCTTCACCGTCACCTTGACGCCCCAGGGCGGATCCTTCGTCAGAAAATCGGTGAGTTGCTTCTGCACCTCGGCGGGATCCTGGTCGGGCACAATGCGGCAACTGACAATGGCAGATGCCTTGGGCAGCACCTGGTTGGACGCTCCCTTGATCGAACTGGCCTCCTGGGCGATGATCGTCACCGCCGGCAGCCGCCAGGTTTGCTCGCGCGGGTGGACCTTTTTCTGATTGGCAAACTCGACGCCCGGCAATACGCCCAAGTCGCGACGCCAGGTTGCATCGTCGCCGGGCAGGCGTTTGAGGGCATTGCGTTCTTTCATCGTCAACTTGCGGACCTTGTCGTAAAAGCCGGGAATGGGCAGCTTGCCGTTTTTCCAATAGAGCCGCGAAAGGATAACGTTCAGCGCCAGGGCCGCGTCGGCGAGCAAGCCGCCTGCCGCTCCGCTGTGCACAGGCGTGGTGCCACTTTGCACTTCGACCAACAGCGAAACGATGCCGCGCAGTGAATAGGTAATGCAGGGCAGGCCGACTTCGACGTTTTCCGTGTCGCACACGACGATGACGTTGGACAGCAGCTTGTCCTTGTGCGTCTTGAAAAACAGGTCGAGATTGCGCGAGCCGACTTCTTCCTCGCCTTCGCACAGCACTTTGACGTTGACCGGCAATGAGCCGCGCGTCTTGAGGAACGCGGCCACGGCATGCAGCTGGGCGGGAATGGCGCCCTTGTCGTCGGCGGAGCCGCGGCCGTAGAGACGGCCTTCGCGCTCGGTCAGCGTCCACGGCGGCGATTGCCAGTCGGCCTCGAAATTGACCGGTTGCACATCGTGGTGCGAGTATAGAAACACCGTCGGTTTGCCGGGGGCGCCCAGCCATTCGCCGTAGGCATAGGGGTAGGAGTCGCCGCAGCGCAGGATCTCGACATTATTGAGGCCGGCCTGACGCATTTGATCGCAGGTGACGGCGGCACTGTGGTCCAGCTCCTTGGCGTGTTCGCCGTCGGTGCTAATGCTGGGGATGGCGACCAGGTTGAAGAGGTCTTGGACTTGGGTAGCTTGGTTGGCTTTGAGCCAGTCGAGGACTTGCCGCATGACGACTCCGCAATGAGGAAGGCGATTGGAAACAGGGTATGCGTTACCAAATGAGCGGGCACGGTGCTGCCGTATGCATTTCGTAGGACGGCCTTCCCAGGCCGTCTTGGACGGCCTGGGAAGGCCGTCCTACGAAATGCCGGGCTGCCGACACACACTGATTTAACAGTGGCTGTTGTATCAAATCGCGGATTGGCGTTCACGGTGGCGCGTTCAGATCACGTCGAAATGGCGCAGAAAGATGGCAGTGAAGATGACGATGCCGATGATGGCCGCCGTGATGCTGGCCAGGAGCACGGCGCCGGCGGCGATGTCCAGACAGGGGGCCAGACGCCTGCGGTCCACTTCGTCGAGGCCGCGGACCAAGGTTTCAAGTGCGCTGTTGAACAACTCGGCGGCCAGCACCATGCCGATGCAGCCCAGCAGGATGCACCATTGCTCAAGGCTGCAGCCAAGGACAATAGCGCCGGCGATGACCAGGGCGGCGAAAAAGAAATGGACGGCGAAGCTGGAGTGGCCGCGCATGCCAAACTTCAGGCCACGAAAGGCGTCGGCAAACTTGTGGCTCCAGGGCCGGGGCGGTTTGCCGGACGGCGCATTGCCGAACTGTTCAGACATCATCGGTGGACGCGGCAGGACCGACATGGCTGTCTCCTTGGCCGCTACAGTAGCACGACGCGGCGTTGGCGTCGAGACTGCTTTGCCGTCCGCGGCTCAGCGCTCGCCCGCCGCCTCCAGGCTCAACGTCAAAAGCACGCCGCAGAAAATCGACAGGGCGATGTTCACCCAGTAGTAGTCCTCGACCCGCATGGTAAGCCAGCTGCTAGCCCCCCAGGTGTGGCCGATGGTCAGACACAGGCAAACGCATCTCGCCGCAAGCCGCGGCAAATTCAACAGCAGCCAACCAAAAAAGAGCGTCCAAACTAAGGCCCCGGCCCCGAAAAACAGCAGCGGGTGGATTTCCATGAGCCGCGAAAAAAGGGGATTGGCTTCCAATGCTTTCTTGTAGTCCCCGGCCCAGTAGGCGGGATCTTGAAACCACATCGTCAACGCGTAATCGAACAAGCCCATGACCGCGGGAGGCAAGCAAAGCCAAAGGCGTGCTCTTTTCATGGCGATCATGAGGGGAAGCCCCTGCCAGGCAATCACTTAGCTTACTCATCCGCCTCGCCGACCAGCGTCAAGCCAAAGCCGATGGTGCCCTTGGTGCCGCCAGACACCGCCGGGCATGCGACATTGAGCACCCAGTGATCGCGCGGCCGGCTCTCAAGGGCGGTCTTGCCCGGTTTTTCATTGGGGAACAGCATGAACACTCCCGGATGGCCGCTGTTGATGCTCTTGGCGCTGAGCTCCACCATGCTCTTATGCGACATCGCCTCCGGGCCTTTGTCCCTGGCCGCGGCGCACAGCACTACAAAATCGGTGTACTGCGATTTGCCGGCGTGGTCGCCATCCTGCGGCTGGAACCCAACGCGCATCGTGTAAACGCCCTTTTTGACCTTTTGCTTACGATAATCAAGCCAATCCTGGTCGAAACGCACGGCCGCGATGATTTGCGATTCTTTCAGCTCCCGGTAGGTCAAGCCGTTTTTGAATTGCTCCGGCGTGGCGTCAACCGGGACTTCCTTGCCAAACCACAGCTCGCAGATGAGCGTGCCGGCCGGGTCGAAGAACTGGACCGTGTTATTGCCAAACAATTTGCGAATCGGGTCGTTCAATTCCTTGGGCGGCTCGGCATTGGCGGCTTTCACCGTGAACTTTTTGTCCTGGGCCATGGAAGGGGTCGCAGCTGTCAGCAGGACCAGCAAGGTTGCCCAACAAGCGCGGCGCGGCATGGTTTTTCGCTCCACAAAAAAGGGTCTGCAGCCTGGCGGGGAAGAGGAAGCCAGACTCCAATCATCCGCCATTCATTGTATTGCGCGCCGGCCCGTTCCAAACAGGTCAACAGGGCGATCTCAGTCAAAGAAAAAGAAACCACGGATAGCGCGGATGACACGGAAAAAAAATCGCATTTGGCATTTTTTATCCGTGTCATCCGCGCTATCCGTGGTTCAAATTCCGCACGGTGCACGAACAATGCTTAGCGGACCGCAAAGGTGCCCACATAGGCCCCGCGGCGTTCGGCTTCGCTCCAGTTGGAAGCCAAACCGTCGCCATTGTAGCGATGTTCGGCAACTGCCGGGACGCAGTCAACGCCCAGGGTCAACGGCGGATAGTAGGCAAACTCGTTGCCGCAGATGGTGTCGTGATGGTCGAGGCAGCGGGTTTGGATTTTAAACGTGCCGGCATCGATGGAAGCGCAGCCGTGGCCCTCGCAGCAGCACAGGTCCGTGGCAATGCTGGCCGTCTGCACCACGGCGATGTTGGCAAGCAAGTCGCCGCCCTGGCGTTGGGCCAGCTTGATCAGCGCCTTGCGCTGCGCCTCGGTGGCTTTGCTATCGACAATGACAACGGCCTTGGCGGCCCCGTATTGCTTGGCGCCCAGCGTATCGCTGGCTTGGACAATCGCGACGACGGTCAAACCGTCGAGCTTGGCGCCGTCGAGCGTACCTTGTTCGATATGCCAGACCATGGCGCCGTTGTTGCCGGTGAGGTTGCCCTCGGCATTGGCGAAGCAGGGGCCGGTCCAAACATCGCAATTGCGAACTTCCACGTATTTCCCAGTGATCTGGGCGGTCGACGACGGCGGGTCGAGCCGGCCGTTGTCACTGCCGGGAAGCTCTACGGGCGTGAACGGCGCCGCCAACAGAGCGACTGCCAAAACGGCTATGATGCGCGAGCGTGACATGGATGGTAAACCTCCCTTTGTCGAGTTCGTTGATAACGAAATGGATGTTTAATGCTGTTCTCTGGACATTCTCACATGGGGGCGCGGGGTCGTCAAGACTATTCGGGGTGGATTGTTCGGTGGCTCCTAAAGTGCTTGATTCAGCAGCATTGGAAATGTGGGACGGCCTTCCTAGGCCGTCCAGGACGGCCTAGGAAGGCCGTCCCACGAATCCAATTGCCGATTTCGCTGTCACTTAGCTACGGCGCCAACACCCGCACCGGAAACGACACCTTCGTGGATGTCCCCGTCATCACATCGGTGGCCGTCAACTCCAGTGTAAATGATCCCGTCCTGTTCAGCGTGATGCCAAATTGCATCGGCACCACCGCCATGCTTTCGGGAACGTCGCTTTTCGCTTCGCCGGTCATCTTGGCGGAGCCTGTCGGCTGGCCCTTGTCGTCCAAAACACGCATTGAAACCTGAATGTTCGGATGCTTGGTGGCCTTGTCCCGAGCGAACCCCACGGCCGAGAAGTTCAGGTAAATCGAATCGCCTACCACCCCGATCGGCGACCAGGCGATGGTGGCATTGGCGTCCGCCGAGGTGCCGACATGAACCAGTCCAAAACCCTTGGGCAAAATCTCGATCTTACGCTCGACGGTGACGCTGCCCTTGCTGGCGTTGTCCACAACCGTGACGCAGAAGGTGTAGACGCCGGGCGGCGTTTCCAGGGGCACTTGCAAGTTGGCGGCGCAGGGCACGCTGGTGCCGCCGAGATAGTTGCGCGTGCTGGCGGTGCGCGGCTGTTGTTTAAAAATGCCAGCGCCTTTGGGATCGGCCAGGTCCAGGCCAACGGAATAAGTCGCCTTGCCGTTGGGATCGAACGTCATGTTCTCCACCTGGAAGGAGAGGAATACGACATCGCCGGGAAGAAATTTGTTGGAATCGCGGACTGGCCCCAGATGGCCAAAGGTGAGACGCTCATTGGCGGCCGACAGCTTGCCGGGTTGAGCGGTGCTGAGGCCCATGACAATGACGGCGACGGCGGACATCCACATGGTTGACTTTCCTCTTCGATGTTAGCGCTTACAGAGCCGGAAGCGTAAGCGACAGTCTCTTAGTTTCTTAGCATTCAACATCTCCGTTAGTTGCGGAGGTGTTTTGTAGGCCGGCCTTCCCAGGCCGGCCTGCACTGACCTGGCCGGCCTGGGAAGGCCGGCCTACTTTGCGGCTTCGCCGCGTTAAGAAGTTTCTGCAGTTAGCTTTTCTTGGGATCGACAGTCACCAGGTTGGTGCCGACACGCATGCGGAAGCCGGTGTCCGGCGTGCCGATGGCCAGGCCGAGATTGACGAACGCCCGGTGCAGCGCCACATAGTCGGATTCGTGTCCCGGCGTCGCGGGGGCGAACTGCAGGCCCTTGGAGGCCATGCTGTAAATCACTTGCTCGACCGTGCTGCCCTGCGGGCCTGATTGGCCGCTCAAGCTTTTGCCGACATTGGGTTGCCGTAGGGCCTTGGACGCTTCCTTGACGCGATCCAGAAAGCGGGTGGCCAACAAATAATCAGTGGTGTCCACCTCGTCTTTTTGAAAGCGCTTGCGGACATCGTCGTTGACAACGTTGATCTGCTTGTCCAGCGCGGTCATGGTGAGAGAGGGCACCTGGCCTTTCATCGCCTCGTTGGTGGCCTGTTTGAGCAACGAGTCCAGCTTTTGCTGGTCCGGTCCGATCGTGGCGGTCGGCCAGTCCAGGGTGTTGAGTTCCTTGAGCACGCCGGTGTTGCCCTGGTCGCTGCCGCTGGTGATGTTGATGGCGCTGACGATTGCTGGATCGAGCGGAATGTTTGGACCGCTGGCGCCCTTGCTCATGAGTTGATCGAGCCAGGGCAACAGAACGTTGAGCGAGCGGCCGGAGACGACTTCCGACATCGGCGGCTTGTTCATGGCGAACTGGATTTGCTTGGCGTCCACATCGACCATGAAATCGGTGTACCAGTATTTGTTGGCCCGCTCATAGGCGACGGTGTCCACGGTTTTCTTTTGGGTTTCGAGCTTGGCCTGGTTGGCTTGCTCGCGGATGACGCGGGCTTTCTCCATGTCGATGCCGACGTTGCCGTAGGCGTCAAGCATGTCGGCAGCGCCGGACCACGGGCCGCCGCCGTAGGGGCCGTAGCCAAAGGGGTAAGCGCCGACGGGTGGCGCGACAACAGCGGGAGCAACCGCGGGACGCGGCGCCGCGTAGTAGTATTGCGCGGCAGCGGAGCCGGCGGCGACGTGCCACAGTAAGGCAATTACTAACAGCGATATTGTGCGTTTCAACATGGCGAACCTCTAAAATTGGAGGGCGGCGCGCCGCACTCCAAAGGATTATTTCCCTTTTTTGACATCATCTTTCTTGGGCGGCGGCGGCGGCAGTTGGCCGCTGGGGATCAGTTGCCGCCATTGCTCGGCTGCTCGGCGGCGAGCCGCCTCGTCAGCGCCTGCGTCATAAGCGATCTTTTGGCCGGCAGGGGCCAAACGTTCCAGGTGCCAGTGGGCCAGCTGACGAATCGGCAGGGGCGCCACCTCCAAGGAGTCAATCAGCAATTGATAGATCACCGGTTCCCTGCGGTCGGTGTCGTCGAAACCACGCAGCAGCGTCGTGATGGTGCGGATTTGCACAGCCGAGTATTTCTTTTCCTTGGTGAGCTGATCCTGAAGCTTGGTGAGTTGGCCGGGCTTGCGGCCGATCCAGTTGCGCATCGTGTGGATTGCCTGCTCACGCACGTCTTCATGCTTGGCGTTTTCCATTGCCGCCCACAATCGTGGCAGATCGTCGAAAGCTCCCATGCAGGCCACAGCGACACGGCGTTTGCTGACGTTGTCGGAAGCCAGCAATTCATCAATGCCCTTGCCGATGTCGCCGGACGCCAGCTTGGAGGTGATAACACAGATTTCTTTGAATTTCTCCGTTTCGGCGGGTTCGAGATTGCGCACCTCTTCCGGCATGCTTTCGAGCCGTTTGATCTCCAAACCGGTGGCGGAATCCCAGGCGGCCATCGCGGGCCCGGGCGGGGCGGTCATGGCATAGGTGTGAGTGCCCGTGTTGACAACGGCATGGCCCTTGACCACCAACACGCCAAAGTGCATTTGCGGCTCGTCCACGAACTCTTTCTTGGGACCGCCCTGAAATAGCTTGGTCCCCGGCTCGTGCCGGCCGAAACGAGCCACCAGCACTTCGCTGCCTGGATCTCTTAGCGTGATTTCCCAGCTCTGCTTACCGGCGCGGATGCGGACCACAGCAACGCCCTTTTCGGCTTTTACGACATTCTTCACAGCGACAACGCCGCGGTCCAAAGTAAATTCAGGAACCTTGTCGACACTGGTATGGAAGATAACGGCCGCCTCGGTGACAGGCAGCTCTTCGCCGATGTAAACCAGCAACCTGATCTCGCATTTGCCGTCGCTCGTGACCAGGTCGGCTTCGGGCAGGCCCACGACAAGCGTCTCGGCCGGTATTTTCTGGCCGGGCTTGATCTGCTTGAAGCCAGCTTTGGTTTCCTCGACCAGCGCTCCTTCAACCTTGACGCAGGTGGCCAGCCCCTCGCCCTGGACAAGCGTGTCGGCCTGGACCGTGAATGCCAAGAAAGCTGCCGTGGCAATTCCTGCGAGGGTGAACCAGATAATGCGACGCGGCATGATGAGTGTCTTTCGCCGATTTGATGAAGCATGGAGTGGTGGAAAAGACAAGGACGCTTGCAGTACAGTATACGCACCCGAAAGCGGGTTGCAAAGGCAGTCGCCGGGTTATTCCGCCGGTTCAATTGTCGCCGTCATCGAGCCCTGGCAGCGCGGCAAGCGATGATCCGGCCCATAAGCGTGGATTTGTTCCTGCTTCAACTCTGCCCGCTCTCGGCTGGTGGTGTCCACAATCACCCGCCCTTGCGTATGGACCTCGTAGGCCATCAGGAACCCCTTCGGCTCCGGGTGCCCAAAGAGCTTCTTCAGCATTTCAATTACATAATCGAAGCTATGGTCGTCGTCATTGTGCAAGATGACGTTATAGGGTGGCTGCCTTTTGACCTCCTCGCGCTCCCGCTCCTTGAGCCTGCGCGAAGTATCGGGAAGCGTAATGGTGTCCGACATAGCGATTCTCCAACGCCTTACCCGGCGGCTTACGCCGCTCGGCTCGCCGTTCAATTGCCCCGCCCCACAGTCTTCCGCGCCCGCCGGCCGCTGACGAAGCTGTCCAGCACATACTTGCCCAATTCCCCGGCAGTGCAATATACCGCAAGTCCGCGGCTATGTCGTGCCATTTGATCGACGAAATTCATCAGGCCCAGGTAATAGTAATCCTCGATCAACGCAAACGTGCTGAGCCGAATGCCTTCGTTGGTGCAAGCGTGGACCTCTTCCAGCGTATGCCGGGCCGTCCGTTCGCTGGGCGGATAGACCAGCAGCAAATCACGACCCTCCAGATGGGCGGTAGGTTCGCCGTCGGTAACACAAATGATCTGTTTGTTGACGGCCGCTTGCCGCCGCAAATGCTGCCGGGCGAAGCGCAGCCCCGCTTGAATGTTGGTGAAATGCTCCGGCACAAACGGCGGCGGATTGTCGAGACTGATGCGCAGGAACACGCGGCTGTCAAAAATGCTGACCGGCTTCGGAGCCGCCCGCAATAGCTCGCGTTCCGAAAGCGGCGACGCATAGGTGTAAAAGCCGATGATCTTGAGCGAATCCTCGGAATGGCGGCTGCGGATCAAGCCTTGCAAAGCGAGGGCCACCTTCTTGGCATGGTAAAACTTGCCATAGCGGGCCATCGAACCGCTCATGTCGAGCAGCAGCACCGTGGCACAGCTGGTTTGATACTCCGTCTCGTAAACGACGAAATCTTCCTCGCCGACGTGCAGCCGGCCCGATGGCGAGCGCTCCTGAGCCTCACGGTGCATGGCGTTCTTGAGCGTTTCGTGCAAGTTGAGATTGGCGACGGGATCGCCATACTCGTAAGCCTTGCTGTCCTCATGGCGGACCGTGCCCGGCCCTTTGAAATCGGTGGCGTGTTTGCCGAGGCTGTCCTTGCGGTTGATGGTGAACAGTTCGCTGAGCGCTCTTTCCTCGATGCGTTTCATGCCGCGCGGCGTCACCCGGTATTGGCCCTTTTCGTCCTTTTCCAGATAGCCTTCCTTGATGAGCATTTTGAGAACGTCGGCTTCTTCGGGGTCGAGGCGTTCCAGCTGGCGCAGCACGTATTCGCCATGCTCCAGCAGGTATTCGCTGAGCTTGTCGAACATGGCATCGGCGGACAGGGTGCGGAACTCTTGGGAACCGTCAAATTCGGCGTATTCGAAAAGGGGCATGGTGCTTCTGTGGTTGTTCGGTGTTGGGAATTGCGCAACCGACGATTTATTCTTCGTGCCGTCAAATCGTGCGTTTCCTCAATGCCTCGATTGCATTTCGGACTCTTAATCGGAACCGACTTACATCTTGTTCGTCTCCATCTAACACACAAGACGGCAACATTGCCCAGTCTTCATTTGTTTTGGGTGATTTTTGGACAAACCGCTGAATTGCTTGCCGCATTTCAATAGAGGCCAATTGCCAAACCTCATCGACTTCACAAGGATCATCAATTGCATAGACGAGTTGGCCAGCAGCCTCGTCTAATGTAACAAGTCCCCGATTGGGCCGGCTCAAGATCTCGCGGAAGACCCGTACCCTGCTGTGTTCTGGCATCGGAAAAGTCCTCCGAAACTGGGCACTGGCGTCGAGCAATTGTCACTCCGGCGCTCTGCCAAAACACACCACTGTAATATCATCATGCTGCTTACATCCCAACGCATGCTGCCTGACCGCGGCGACAAGCCGTTGGCCCATCACCTGCGCATTGGACACCCCAGACCCCAGCACCGCGCGGGCGCCTTCCCATTGAAACTCGACTTCTTGCTTGTTTTTAGCTTCCGTAATGCCGTCGGTGAACAGCGCCACCGAGTCGCCTGGCCCCAGTTCGACGGTCACCGCTTCGTAAGGAATGCCCTCCGCCACACCGAGCGGGAAGCCGCTGGCGTCCAGTGAGGTGCCTTCTTCGACCTTGCCGGTGGCTGCTCGGTAAATCAACGGCGGCAAATGGCCGGCGTTGACGAAGGTGACCTGATGCGTGGACGGATCGAGCAGCCCAACCGCGAAGGTCACAAAGCGATCGAGCATGCCGGCTTCTTGCATCAAGGCGTTGAGGCGGAACACGGCTTCGGCCGGCCCTTTTTCGGTGAGCATGCAAAACCGTGCCTCCGACGAGACCTTGGCCATTAACAACGCTGCCGGCACACCCTTGCCCGCCACGTCGCCCAGCGCGATGCCGAGCCGTGGTCCCGGCAGCGGGATGAAATCATAGTAATCGCCGCCGATTTCCTGGGCTGATTCATAATGAGCGAAAAACTCGTAGCCCTCAAGCACCGGCGGCTTCTTCGGCAAGAAGCTCATTTGCACCTGATGTGCCAAACGCAAGTCGCGCTCCAGGCCCGCCCGCGCCACCAGGTTGTCGTGCAGCTTGGCGTTTTCCAATGCAATTGCGGCTTGCCCCGCCACGGCCATAAGCAATTTCAGGTCTTCGGCCGTGAATTTCTTGTGCCGGTCTTGGGTGTCCAACTGAATAACACCGAATCCCTTGCCCGTGGAGCGCATCGTCAAAGGAGCGCACATTACCGAGCGAATCCGGCAATCGGCAATCGATTGGCTGAGATCGAATCTCTTGTCCGCGCTGGCGTCTTCACTCAGAAGGGCCTGGGCCGTCTCCATGCACTGCTGCACGATCCGCCGGCTAAAGCGGGCCATCGACTCCTCCTGGGCACGGCGAGTCTTGATGACCTTGGGGATCAGCTTGTTCGGATTGTCCTCATCGGCAAGGATGATGAAGGCCCGGTCGGCCTGGCGGAACACTTGAAAAAGGCTATCGGCGATCTTGGGCAGCAATTTGTCCAGGTCGAACGTCTGCGTCAGGTCCGAGGTCACTTCCACCAGAAACGCCAGCTTCTCCGACGATTGCATCTCCAGCAGCACCTGCTTGCTGCCGCTGGCGATGGTGGCCTCGACGGTGCTGGAGCTTTCTTCGCCATCGTCGGTGTCCGCTACCTCGTCCTCGACCACGTGGCCGAAAATCTCCTTGGGCAAGGCCGGCTTGGGCGGGCAGACGAAGGTGAAAAGGCTATCGCAGATCTTGATTTGATCGTTGTGGTTCAGCTCGGTGCGGACCTTGATTTCGGCATTGTTGACCGTGGTGCCGTTGCGGCTTTTAAGATCTTCGATGAAGAACTTGCCTTGCATCAGGCGGATAATGGCGTGCTCGCGGCTGACGGACGGCAAATTGATGACGACCTGGCAATCCGCGTTGCGGCCCATGACCCATTTGTCGCCCTTTTCCAGGGAGACCTCGGCGCCTTTATTGGAGCCTTTGACAACTTGCAAGGATGCCATCGCCGTTCCTCCGGCGGCGCTCAGACGCCGGCCACCTGTTTGTCCCGTGGGGCACATTTCAGATGGGGCCATTGTAACCGCGTGTTCAAAGGCTTTCAAGCAAAGGCTGCCCGCCGTCCTCAAGGGCATGGGCGCGGGGGCGGAATTCTGTGAATTGTCTTGACGTTTTTGACGCACGGATGGAAGATAATGATTGATTGGAAGCGTTTTTCCCCATGTCTGTGAATTGGCAGCGCCAATGGCATACTTTGTGGCTGCTCTCTTTCAAACAATGGTTTGTGACGTGTCGGCGCGGCGCCACCCGGCTCCTCGGTCGGCGCGGCCTGCCGGGCGAGTCGCACCTGGCCTTTCAACCTCAAGAGGATAATGGCATGCACGCTGGATATTTCGCAAACCTCAGCCCGGTTCGCGTCCGCAAGGGCTTTAC
>Ga0134121_10002372_pt1 | contig 16366 bp, 16 predicted proteins | sample KB301_FD_96463 | JGI IMG/M metagenome (GOLD analysis project Ga0134121, IMG submission 96463) | Terrestrial soil microbial communities without Nitrogen fertilizer from Kellogg Biological Station, Michigan, USA - KB3-0-1 | ecosystem: Environmental > Terrestrial > Soil > Unclassified ... | reverse complement strand
CACGGCGATGGACTTCGAGAGCGCGAGGACCGGCGATATCGCGGGCTCCGCACGGTACTGCGCCATCCGCTCTCGAAGTGGGCATACCGCCTGCTCCATCCGGACATCGGCATGTGGCTCGCGTTCAGAAGCTCGCACACGAGCCGGGCAACGCGCCCGCGCGACGGCGGTGCGGGCCTCCGATCGGTGGCGCAGAACGTGCTTGCCGAACGGCGCGACCTCGATCTCGTCGTGCTGGGACACTCGCACGTCCGCACGCTCGAGCGCGTCCCCACCGGCGGCGTGTTCGCGAACCCCGGATGCTGGCTGGACCTTCCCGCGTTTCTCGCCATCGACGACGCGACGATCGAGCTGCGCGAGTGGAACGGTTCAGCCGAGGGTCACCGTCTCGACGCGCTCGATCGCGGCGCCAAGAAAGCGCTGACCAACGCGTAGGAATTGCGCCGGCGCGTCGGATGCGACGAACCGGTGCGCCGGGTGATCACCGTCGGGCGCGCGCAGGTGCTTCATGTCGAGCACGCGCGCGACGGCGTCCGCGGTCGCCTCGGCGCTGTCGATGAGCGCAACGTCGGCGCCGAGTATTTCCCCGAGCAATCCCCGCATGAGCGGGTAGTGCGTGCATCCCAGCACGACCGCCTTCACATGTGCGGCCATGAGCGGCGCCAAATACTCGCGCGCGATGAGCTTTGTTGCCGGATGATCGACCCATCCCTCTTCCACGATGGGAACGAACAGCGGACACGCCTGCGACACGACGGTGGCGTCAGGCGCGTGCGTCCAGATCTCCCGTGCATATGCCCCCGACGCGATCGTGCCGGACGTTCCAATGATCCCGATTGGTCCGCTGCGGGTTACCGCGAGCGCGGCCTTCGCGCCGGGCTCGATGACACCAATGATGGGAAGCTCGAAGTGCTCCCGGAGATCCGTGAGTGCGTGTGCGGTGGCGGTATTGCACGCGATGACCACGACCTTTACGCCCTGCGCACGCAGCCAATCCGTGATCTCGCGCGAATACCGCCGCACCGTATCGGGACTCTTTGGTCCGTAGGGCACGCGCGCTGTGTCGCCGAAATAGACGACGCTTTCTTCCGGCAGCCGCCGCGTGAGCGCACCGACCACCGTCAGGCCGCCAATACCGGAATCGAAAACGCCGATCGGCGCCGGACTGCTCACCGGTCCGTCACCAGTGGACCCGCGCAGAGATCATCGCGCCGGCCCCGAACGGTCTGAACTGCACCTGCGCCGGCAGCTCCCAGAGATGCGCCGCCACGAGTGCGTCGATCGCCGCGAACATGTGGTTGAAAATGAGCAGCGCCTTCCAGTCTTCGAGGTGCGTTTTCCGCGCACGCACGCGATCGGTGTTGTAATGATTGAACGACCACGTCGCCACCGCGGGCAGGCCGGTCTTCTCGTCGATCTGCGGCAAGCCCGTCGCCGGCTCGATGACGTACGTGAGCGGCGTGGAGTCGTTGTGGAACGCGCGCGCGATCTGGAGATCGTGCCGCGACTTGGCGTACATCACGAGGCCCACCGATTCCGCGAACATGAAAATCGCACCGGTTCCGCGATGCAGCGCCGACTGCGCGATACCGGGAACGATCGCAGACGCGATGAACGCATGCTTCGGCGAGATCGGCGGCTTCGAGATGGCGCGAATGCCCGTATCCGCGGGTGGTTTTGCGGGAACCTGGGCGGGCAGGACTGACGTCACGCACGCGAACGCGAGCAGCGCGAGGAGCGTCGGCAACATGCGCCTCGTACGCGGGGAGAACGCGCGTGGCGGGAACGCGTGGGAATCGAACCCACCCAACCCGACCAAGTCAGGTCGCATCAGTTTTGAAGACTGAGAAAGCCACCAGGCCTCATTCGTTCCCATCGCACGCGTCGTTCACGGCTCTCTTCGCTACCGGACGATGAGGAGCGCGTCACCGCGCGATCGCACGCGTCCGACTTCAGCGGCTTGCGGAACGCGTGCGCGAAACGCCGGGACGTTATCCCGCGCGAGCGCGACGAGCAACCCGCCGGAGGTTTGGGGATCGAGCAGAATGTCGCGCTGAGCGGCGCCCGCTGTTCCCCAATCAGTAGAATCGCTCACGAAGCGGTCGTTGCGATCGGCGCCGCCGGTATGCACGCCGTCAGCGAGAGACTCGAGCACGCCCGGGAGCACGGGCAGCGCGGCCGCGTCGATCTCGATACTTACGTTCGAGGCGCGCGCAATGTGCAGCGCGTGCCCGAGGAGACCGAAACCGGTGACATCCGTGGCGCAGCGAACCCCGCACTCCCGCGCCGCGCGGCTCGCGGCGGCGTTGAGCGTCGTCATTGACGCGATGAACGCGCGGTGATGCGCATCATCAAGGCGCCCGCGTTTTGCCTGCGTGGCAAGAATGCCGGTGCCGAGCGATTTGGTGAGCAGGAGGACATCGCCGGGGCGCGCGTTGGCGTTGGTCATGATGTGCGCAGGATCGACGCGTCCCGTCACGGCGAGCCCGAACTTCACCTCGTCGTCGGTGATCGTGTGGCCGCCAACGATGAGTGCGCCCGCTTCGTGCACCACGGCTTCGCCGCCGCGCAGAATGTCGGACAGCACAGATGTGGGAAGCACGTCCGACGGGAACGCGCTGATCGCAAGTGCGGTGAGCGGTTCGCCGCCCATTGCATATACGTCCGAGAGTGCGTTCGCGGCGGCGACGCGGCCGAAATCGAACGGATCGTCGACGATCGGCGCGAAGAAATCGACGGTTTGCACGAGTGCGACACCCGGCGCGGCGAGAAACACCGCGGCGTCGTCGAATGTGCCGTGTCCGACGAGCAGCCGGGGATCCGGCCGCGGCGCGAGCGCGCTCAGCGCATTCGCGAGATCGGTCGCACCCATCTTCGCGGCGCAACCTGCGCAGCGCGCGAACTGTGTCAGTCGTACGGCGCCCGGAGCCGCTTCCCGCAGCGCGACGGTCACGGTCAGGCAATGCGCGCGATGAGGTCGATTTCGACGAGCACGTTTCGCGGAAGCCCCGCTGCCTGCACGGTCGAGCGCGCGGGCCGCGAATCGCCGAGGTGCCTGGCGTAGACCTCGTTCATCGCCTTGAAGTGCGCCATGTCGCTCAGGTACACCGTCGTCTTGACCACGTGCCCCCAATCCGCGCCGGCGGCCTTCAGCACGGCAGACAGATTCTGCATCACGCGCTGCGTCTGGCTCGTGACGTCCCCCGGCACGATTTCCATCGTTGCGGGATCGAGCGCAATCTGGCCGGCGGTGAACAAGAATCCGCCGGAGACGATGGCCTGGGAATACGGGCCGATGGCGGCGGGAGCGTCCTTGGTTGCTACGGTCGTGAGGTCGGCAGACATGAACGGCAAATAGAAGAGGAAACTGAAATGGAAGCGTCAAATTCAAACTGAAGATTCAGACTGAGAACCGCTCACCTCGAAGCTAGGCGGACACCTTCTCTCGATCCAGTCCGAAGATCGCCCGCGCGTTCGCGGCAACCAGCGCACTCATCGCCTCCACGCTCGCAGAGCGCGCGCGTGCCACGTGCTCGAGCGTCTTCGCCGCGTACGCGGGCTCGTTCCGCTTTCCGCGGTACGGCACCGGCGCGAGATACGGCGCGTCGGTCTCCACGAGAATGCGATGATCGGGCACCATCCGGACGAGTTCGTCGTCCGCCCATTTCTTGAACGTGATGACACCTGCGAACGACACGTACCAGCCGGCGGCCAGCGCTTCTTCCGCGAGCACCGCGGGCCCGGTGAAGCAGTGGAGGATTCCCTTCACTCCCGCGGCGGCCGCGTCGCGCACGGCGCCGCGCATATCGGCGTCGGCCTCGCGCGTGTGCACCACCAGCGGCCGCGCGCATTCGCGGGCGAGGTCGATCTGCTTTGAGAGCGTCCGTCGCTGCACGTCGCGCGGGGAATGATCGTAGTGGTAATCCAGCCCGCACTCGCCGATCGCGACCGCGCCGGCCGCGACCGCGGCCCGGATCTCGTCGGCAGTTCGCGCATCGTCGAAAGACGCCGCTTCGTGCGGATGCACACCGCACGTGAACCACACGAAACCCGGGTGCGCCGCGGCAATGGCCGCCGCGTCGTGTGCATCAGCGGTCGTCGTCGCGATACACGTGATGCCGCTGCACCCCGCGGCGCGCGCCCGTGCAACCACCTCGTCCCGATCCGCGGCGAACGCGGGATCGGCGAGGTGGGCGTGCGAGTCGAACATGGCGAGTGCCCGATGACGGGCAATCGTTCAGTTCGCGGGCGACTTCTGCTGGCGTCCCCGGGGAGCGGGCTTGGCTGGTGATCCCGCAGCGGCCGGCGCCGACGCCGCGCGCACCCGCGCCGCGCCTTCGGCACGCGGGAACTTGTGCTCGATCCAGAGCAGCACCGGCGAGGCGATGTACACGGAGCTGAACGTGCCCGTGAAGATGCCGAACGACATCACCCACGCGAACGGCCGGATCGTTTCGCCGCCCCAGATGAGCAGCGTGAGCGTCGCCGCGAGCGCCGTCGTGTGCGTGAGCACCGACCGCGGCAGCGTTTCGTTCACGGAGCGGTTGAGCAGATCGTAGAGCGACTCGCGGCGCGTCTTGTGCAGATTCTCGCGTACGCGGTCGAAGATGATGATCGTGTCGTTCAGCGAGTAACCGATCACGGTCAGGATGCCGGCGATGACCGTGAGCGAGACTTCGAGGTTGAGGAGCTTGATGAAGGCGAGCGTCGCGAAAATGTCGTGAGCCGTCGCGGCGACAGCAGCGACGCCAAAGCGCCACTCGAACCGCCACGCGAGGTACGCGAGCGTGATCCCGAATGAGACGAGGATGGCGATGAGCGCGCCGCGCGCGAGCTCACTCCCCACGCGCCCGCCGATGGCATCCGTCTGCTCGACGTGGAACTTGTCGCCGAACGCCGCGGTCAGCGCGGCCTGAATCTTCGCCGCGACACCTTCCGCGCCGCCGCTCTGCGTGGTCTCGGCTTCGCGAGCCTTGATCACGTATTCCGATTCGCCGCCGAACTGTACGGCTTCGGCATCCGGCAGCCCGCCCTGGCGCAGCGCCTCATGCAGCTTCACCGATCCCGGCGGCTCCGCGAATTTCACCTGCACCACCGTGCCACCGGTGAACTCGATGCTGTAGTTGATGCCCTTGAGGACGAGCGGCACCATTCCGGCGAGCACGAACGCGACGGTCAACCCGACGGCGATCCGCCAGTACCGGATGAAATCGATCTTGGTGTCGTGAAGGATTCGAAACATTTCAGATACTCAGTGTCTGGGTCTCTCCCGCACGGGAGAGGTAGATCATGTAGAACGTCCGCACGACGAAGATCGCGGTAAAGAGCGACGCCGCGATACCGGCGAGCAGCGTGACCGCGAATCCCTTCACGGGCCCCGTTCCGAAGTTGTACAGCACGGCGGCTGTCAGGGCGGTCGACACGTTCGAATCGATGATCGCGCTCATGGCGTGCCGGAAGCCTTCGTCGATCGCAAGGCGCACGGTCTTTCCGCCGACCAGTTCCTCGCGTATGCGCTCGAATATCAGAATGTTCGCGTCGACCGCGATACCGATGGAGAGCACGAAGCCGGCGAGACCGGGCATCGTGAGCGTTGCGTCGAATCCCGCGAGAATCGCGAGCGTGAACAGGATGTAGAACATCAGCGCCGCAACAGCCAGCAGCCCCGAGAAGCGGTAGTACACGAGCATGATCAGGACCACGAGCACGACGGCCGCGATGCCCGCGTGCATGCCCGCGTCGATCGAATCCTGGCCGAGCGACGGACCGATGGTTTTGAGCTGCTCGATCTTGAGGGGCGCCGGCAGCGAGCCGGCACGGAGCACGAGCGCGAGATCCTGCGCTTCTGAGATCGACCGGCCGCGGCCCAGCTGGATTTCGCCGCGCGCGCCGATCGCTTCATTGATCGTCGGCGCCGTGACGACCGTGTTGTCGAGCACGATCGCCATGAAATCGTGCACGTGCTTTGACGTTTGATCGCGGAACCGGCGGCCGCCTTCGTTGTTGAACTGGAAGTTCACAACGGTGCCGCGCTGCGGATCCTGCTGCGGGCTCGCCTTCTCGAGGTACTGGCCGTCGATGATGGCGCGCTCATCGAGCACGTAGAAGTAGCGAATGGGCGATCCCGCCGTGTCCGCGGACCAGCGAATGACCTTGCCGGGCGGAATCACCGCCTTGATCGCGGAGTCGTTGAACGCACGGTCGAAGAGCGGAAAATCCTTCGCGTCGATCGCGTATTTCCCGGGCATTTCAACCGCGTGCACCTTCGTCGAGAACGGGCCGTTGCCGACGGAATCCTTCTTGGCGGTGGAATCTTTCTTACCCGTGTCCGCCTTCGTGAAGAGGGACTTGGAGCCCGCCGTCGAGGCCGTGTCTCCCGGCTTCGCCGCGGTGATCCCGCGCTCCTTCAGCACCGCGTCGAGACGCCCAGCCACCCGCTCCAGCGCCTGGGTTTCATCGGTGATCTGGAACTGAAGGTGCGCCTGCTGCTGCACGAGCGAGCGCGCCCGATCGGGATCGTTCAGACCGGGAAGCTCGACGATGATGCGGTCGGTGCCCGCCTTCTGGATGATCGGCTCGGACACACCGAACTGGTCCATGCGGTTGCGCACGACCTTGAGGGCCCGGTCAATCGCATCGGCCTTGTTGTCGACGGTCCCCTTGGACTCGTCGATGCCGAGCAGGATGTACATGCCGCCCTGAAGATCGAGCCCCCGCTTGAGCGGAACGGCCCGGACGGTATCGTACGTGAAATTGCCTTCGGCGTTGCGGACGCGCTCGACGACGTGTCGGGGAAACAGCCAGAAAAGCGACGCGACGACGCAGAGCCCGATCGTCAGAAGGCGGTATTTGAGTTTTGCCATCGGCTGGAGCTGGTCAAAGACAGACTGGGAAAGTTAGCAGCTACCGGGGGGAGGAGCCAATGCCTGTGGGGGCATCGGCGAGGGCTTTTCTGGCCGCCGCGTCGTCCCGGGACAGCTGCTCGGTGAGCTCGGCGGGTGAGGAGAACTTGCGGGTTTCGCGAAGTCGCTGGACCAGATCGATGCGGACGCGCGCTCCGTAGAGATCGAGGTTCGCGTCGAAGAGGTGCGCCTCGAGCCGCGGCGTCGAATCGTCGAACGTGGGCCGGGGGCCCAGATTCATCATCCCGCCGTAGACGCCCTGCGGCGTCTGCACCCGGACGGCGTAGACACCGCCCGGCGGCAGGAGCTTTCGCGGCGATTGTGCCGCGAGGTTGATGGTGCGGAACCCGAGCGTGCGGCCTCGCCCCGCCCCGGCCTCCACGACTCCCGACACGGAATAGCGGCGCCCGAGCGCCTGCTCGGCCCGGTGCAGATCGCCACCTGCGATCGCGCGACGGATGGCCGTCGACGAGTACGGGTGCCGGTCATCGGTTCCCACGGGATCGATGACGTTGAGCGTGAATCCGCGCGAGGCAGCGAGCGTGCGCAGCACGTCGACGTTTCCGCCGCGATTGCGGCCGAATCCGTGGTCGTGGCCAATCAGCAACTCGCGCATGCGCGTGCGGCGGATCAGCACGTCATCCACGAATTGCTCGGCGGAATACGTCGCCAGCGTTGGCGTGAATGGCAGCACGACCACGTAATCGACGGGGCACGTCGCGAGCGCTTCGAGTTTCTCGTCACCGACGGTTAGGAGCGGCGGAGCGGCAGATGGGTTTACTACCTCGAGCGGATGTGGATCAAACGTCACCAGCACGGACTTGAGCCCCGCGCGCCGCGCGGACGCTGCAAGACGTTCGAGCACATCACGATGCCCGAGGTGCACGCCGTCGAACGTGCCCACGGTCAGGACGGTGCCGGGGATTTCCGGGGGGAGCGCCGTCATACGTGCCTCACGCGCGCGTCATGCGTGAGCGCCGGCCGCCGCCGCAGGGCGCATGACGACCTTGGGCTGCCAGCGGTCCGCGCGGCGTTCCGCAACGGCAACGAGCACACCGGATTCTCCATTCACGAGTGCCGCGACGGACGCGTCGCCCTCGGCGGGAATGTCGATGCCGCGCACGATCGCGCCGAGCTGCTCGCTCGTGAGCACGACACGCGGAAACTGCGGCACAGCGTCCACCGCGGGACGCACGGTGACGCGGCCATCGCGGAGATCGGCGAGCGTCACGGCGCCATCGACTGAGAACGCCCCGCACTGGACGCGGCGCAGCGCGGAGAGGTGCGCGGCGCTGCCCGCCGCCCGCGCCAGATCGCGCGCGAGCGCGCGCACGTACGTTCCACCGCTGCACGATACGCGTACGCGCAGCGCGCGAACGGCGCCGGCGTCCTCGGTCCACTCGAGCGGCTCCCAGGAATCCACGCGAACCGTCACGGGCGCGAGCGGCACGTCGATGCCCTTGCGCGCGAGCTGGTACGAACGGCGGCCGCCCACCCGCTTGGCGGAATACGCCGGCGGCACTTGCGACACGCTCCCGGTGAACGTGGGCAGCGTCGCGAGGATGGTCTCGCGCGATGGAAGCGGCGCTTCGCGCGTCACTGCGCCGTGCAGATCTTCGGTCTCCGTTTCCGCGCCGAACGCCGCGGTCGCCTCGTACACCTTCGGATCGCCCGGCACATAGCGAAGCAGCCGCGTGGCGCGTCCGACCATCATCACGAGCAGCCCCGTCGCGAAGGGGTCGAGCGTGCCCGTGTGGCCGATGCGTTTTTCGCCGAGCGCGCGCCGCGTCGCGAGCACGATGTCGTGCGACGAGACTCCCGCCGGCTTGTCGACACAGACCACGCCGTCAGGCGTCAGAGCTTCCGCCATCACGCGCCGGCCCGCCGTCGCGAACCTGGTTGAGCAGCGCATCGATACGCGCCGCGCGCTGCACGCTGTCGTCGAGCTTGAAGGTGATCTCGGGGGCCACGCGCAGCCGGAGCGCGCGGCCGAGCACTCCGCGCAGGTGCGTCGCGAGCGACCTGAGTCCCTCGAGCGTTGCCTCGCGTTCGGCCGGGGTGCCCAGGATGCTCACGAACACGACGGAATTCCGGAGATCGCGCGTCGTGTCGACGCCCGTGACCGTCACGAGCCCGACGATACGCGGATCCTTCGCGCTCTCGCGAAGAAACGTCGCGACCTCCGCACGAATCGCTTCGGCGACGCGATCAGCGCGCCGTGACGGACTCGGCATGGCGGCCCTCCTTCGCCCGCTTACGCTGACGCAGGCGCGTCGGCGTCGGCGAGCGTGCGCGCCACCGCTTCCGTGCGATAGCACTCGATCATGTCGCCGACCTTGATGTCGTTGAAGTTCTCGATCGCGATACCGCACTCGAAACCTTCCTTCACTTCTTTCACGTCGTCCTTGAACCTGCGCAGCGAGGCGAGCGCCCCTGCATAGACCTCGACTCCGCCGCGGATGACACGCGCGCGTCCCGTGCGAACAATCGTGCCCGAACGCACCATGCAACCCGCGATCGTGCCGATCTTCGACACCTTGAACGTGTCGCGCACCTCCGCTTCGCCCACGATGACTTCTTTCTCGTCGGGGCGCAGCATGCCTTCGATCGCTGCCTTGACGTCGTTGACCGCCTCGTAAATGATCTTGTAGAGGCGGATGTCGACGCCCTCGCGCTCCGCGGCCGCGCGCGCCTTTGAATCGGGGCGCACGTGGAACCCGAGAATGATCGCGCCCGAGGCTTTCGCCAGCTGGATGTCGCTCTCGGTGACCGCGCCGACGGCGCGCTGCACGACTTCGACGTCGACCTCGGGATTGGTCAGCGCCTGGAGCGCGTCGGCGAGCGCTTCCGCCGGGCCGCCCTGGTCCGCCTTGATGAGAATCTTGAGCGAGCGGCGTTCGCCCGCCGCGGCCTGCGCCATGAACGACTCGAGCGACATGCCGGCCTTGCTCGTGCGACGGCTCTTCGCTTCGCGATCCAGCCGTTCGCGGCGCTGCGCGATCTCGCGCGCTTCGTTCGCGTCGGTGACGACCTGAATCTGGTCGCCGGCCATCGGCACGCCCTGGAGCCCGAGCACCTGCACCGGAATCGCCGGTCCAGCGCTCTTCACCGGCTTGCCACGTTCGTCGAGCAACGCGCGCACGCGGCCGGAGTGCATGCCACAAATGAATGCGTCGCCGACCTTGAGCGTGCCGTTCTGCACGAGCACGGTCGCCACGGGGCCCTTGCCGGGATCGAGCTGCGCTTCGATCACGGTTCCCGTCGCGTTCCTGGTCGGGTTCGCCTTGAGGTCGAGAATTTCCGCTTGCAGCAGCAGCTGGTCGAGCAGCGAGTCGACGTTCTTGCCCGTCTTCGCCGAAATCTCGGTGGACAGCGTCTGGCCGCCGAATTCCTCGAGCACGACTCCGTGCTGGAGCAGCCCCTGCTTCACCTTCTGCGGATTCGCCGACGGCAGATCGACCTTGTTGATCGCAACGATCATCGGCACACCGGCATTCTTGGCGTGCGAAATCGCTTCGACCGTCTGCGGCATCACGGCGTCATCAGCCGCGACGACGAGCACGACGATGTCGGTCACCTGCGCGCCGCGCGCGCGCATCGCGGTAAACGCCTCGTGGCCCGGCGTGTCGAGGAACGTGATTTCCTTGTTGTTCGGCAGGTCGACGTGGTACGCGCCGATGTGCTGCGTGATACCACCCGATTCGCCTGCGACGACGTTCGTGCGCCGAATGAAGTCGAGCAGCGACGTCTTGCCGTGGTCGACGTGACCCATGATGGTCACGACCGGCGGGCGTGATGCGAGCGACTCCGGCGCATCCGGTGCTTCGGTTTCCGTGTTCGACGCCGCGTACTCCTCTTCGCGGACGGCCTGGAAGCCGAACTCCAGTGCGATGAGCTCGATCTGATCGAAGTCGAGGCGCTGGTTGATGGTCACCATCATGCCGAGCGTCTTGAACGCGAAGGACACGATCTCCGTCGCGGGCACGCCGAGCGTGGACGCGAGCTCGCTGACGGTGATGAATTCGTTGACGCGAACTGTCTTGCGCTCGCGCTCCGCGGCGTCGAGGCGAGCCTGCTCGAGCAGCTCGCGCGACTCGGACCCGTCGGACCGGCGCGGGCCGCGTCGCGCAGGCGCGCCGCGCAGCTCACGCATCGTCTTCGACAGATTTGCCGCCACCGCTTCCTGATCCGCGCCGCGCTTGCCCTTTCGGCCGCGCCGGCCGCCGCGATCGGACGGGGCTTGGCCACCGGGCTGTGAACGCGTGCCCATGCCACCGCCGCCACCGCCTCCACCACCGCCGCCACTGCCGCTGCGCGCATCACGCACACCTGCGGCGCCGGGACCGCCCGGCGTCGCCGACGCGATCGGCCGAGGCATCCCCGGTACAACGGGCTTCGGCCTCGGCGCACCAGGCACGACAGGCCGGGGGCGCGGACGGTCCGGCAGCGAAAGGCCGCTGGGTCCGACCGCGCGCGGAGTCGGCGCGGGCGCCGGCGGCGCTTCTACCACCGGTGCGTCCGCCACAGCGGCGGCTTCGGCTTGTTCGCGCGCCTGCGCGGCGGCGAGCGCTTCCGCAGCGGCTTCCGCTTCAGCGGCGGCCTTGGCCTCGGCGAGCGCGCGCTCCGCGGCTTCAGCCGCGACGCGTGCTTCGACCGCCGCGGCTTCCGCGGCTTGCTGCTCAGCAACCACCGCTGCCGCCGCGTCCGCCGCTGCCTGCTCGGCTTCGACGTCAACGCGCCGGCGGCGGCGGATACCAGGCTTCGGTTCCTCGACCGGAGGAGGCGGCGGCGGTTCTTCCTTCACTGCCTTGCGCTTCGGCGCGGCCTGAGCCGCTGCGGGATCTGCCGCCGCGCGGCGACGGCGAGCCGCGCCGGCCTCGGTCGCGGGCTTCTCGGCACGCGCGCGCTTCTCGCGCTCCCAGCGCGCGCGCACGCGCGCGATCTGGTCGTCCGTCAGTGCGCTCATGTGGCTGCGCACCGAGACGTCCATCGACCGCAGGAGCGCGAGAATCTCGTCGCTCGAGATGCCGAATTCGCCCGCCAGATCGTTTACACGAAGCTTGCTCAAACGTCCTCCTGGACTGCCTATCGCGCGCCGCCCATCGCCGCGCGAATACCGTTCGCCAGTGCCGCGTCGACAACCCCGACCGCCGCGGTTTCACTCTTGCCGATTGCGGCCCCAAGTTCGGCCCGCGTCGGTCCTTCAATGCATTCGATGTTCTTCGCGGTGAGCAGCGGAACGACCTTCGCTCTGCTGTGCCGCGACACATCCGATCCCATCACGACGAGCGCGAGCCGGCCGCGTGTTGCCGCGGACCGCACGAGATCGACGCCGCTCACCACCGTTCGTGCGCGCGCGCCGAGTCCGAGAAGTCCGAGCACCTTTCGCCGGGTCACGTCGTCCATCACTCCGTCAGGCGGCCGACGCGCCGGCGCTGCCGTCGCCTCCGGCCTGTTTGTCGCCCGCCGCTGCGTCCTCCGCCGGCGCTTCTTCCGTCGTCAGTTCGTCGATGAACGCCATCAGCCGGTCCGCTTCTTCCGGCGCGATGCCCGGCAGCCGCAGGAAATCTTCGCGGTCGAGATCGATGATGTCGTTCAGCGACTTGTAACCAGCGTGTTCCAGAACGGCGACGGTTGCCGGCGGCAGACCTTCGATGTCCGACAGCTGCACGTCGTACACGTCCTGATCCTGCTCACCCGGGAGCGGCGCGAACAGTTGCGCTTCACCGCCGCGCTCGAGCCATTCGCGGCTGGAGTAGAGATCGATCTTCCAGCCGGTGAGCTCGGACGCGAGTCGCACGTTCTGTCCGTTGCGGCCGATGGCCAGCGAGAGTTGGTCTTCGTCCACGACGGCCTGGATGGTCTTGCTCACCGGTTCGCTGAAGACGCGCGCCACGCGAGCCGGCGCGAGCGCCAACTTCGCGAACCGCTCGGGATCCGACGACCACGGCACGATGTCGATGCGTTCGCCGCCGAGCTCGTTCACGACCGCCTGCACGCGCGCGCCTTTCAGACCCACGCACGCACCGACCGGATCGATGGCGTCGTCGCGCGAGAACACCGCGATCTTCGTGCGGCTCCCGACTTCGCGGGCGGCCGCGCGAATCTCCACGATGTTCTGCTGGATTTCCGGCACTTCGAGCTTGAACAACGCCTTCACGAACATCGGATCGCCACGCGACAGCAGGAGGCGCGGCCCCTTGGGCGTTTCCTCGACGCGCTTGAGCACCGCGCGAATCGACTCGCCCTGATGGAAGTGCTCGCGGTGGTTCTGCTCGCGATACGGAATCACCGCCTCCGCCTCGCGGAACTTGTTGAGCATCACCACGAGCTTGCCGCGCTCGATCTGCTGGATCTCGCCGGACAGGAGCTCGCCCACCTTCGTCGCGAACTCGTCGCGGATTTTCGTGCGTTCGCCTTCGCGCACGCGCTGAATGATCCGCTGCTTCGCCGCCTGCACCGCCGACCGCCCGAATTCGGCGAAGTCCACCGGCGTTTCCATGAGATCGCCGACCTCGAACTCGGGATCCTCGTAGCGCGCTTCCTCGAGGGAAATCTCCCGCGCCGGATCGGTGACTTCGTCGATGACGGTCTTGAGCAGCACAATGCGGATGGAGCCGCGATCTTCGTTGATCTCGATCTCGGCACGCACCGTCGGGCCGTGCTTCTTCGCGAGCGCCGCCTGAATGCCGTCCGTGAGCAACTCGTGCAACTCGGACTTGGCGAGTTGCTTCGAGTTCGCGAGCTCCCGAATCGCGGCAAGGATTTCAGCCGAACCAGACATGCCAGACCCCTGTTATGACCAGTGAACGGCGAGGCGGGCTTCCAGCACGTCCGCCATCGCGACGTGGTGTTCGACACCGGTCGTGTCGCGCACCGTGATCACCTCACTTCCCTCGGGGCCGTCGATGCCGATGATCTCCGCATCCGCACGGCGCCCGAGCGCTGCCGTCTTCAGATTCACTTTCCGCCCAACAAAACGTCGCCAGTCCTGCGCCCGCACCAGCTTGCGGTCGATGCCCGGCGACGACACTTCCAGCACATACCGCATCTCCTTCACATCAGCTTCACTCTCGAGCCGTGCCTCGATCGCACGTGACGCGCGCGTGCAGTCGTCGATCGTGACTTTCTGACCGTCCTGGCGATCGATCCGGACGTCAAAAACCGGCCGGACCCGGCTGCCCCCAACTTTCAACTCAACCAGGTCGTACCCAAGCTTCCCAAGTTCTTCACTGACAGCGTGTTCCAACGCACCCTTCATGTTCGTTCACGCCGTATTTTAAGGACAAAAAAATGCGGGGTGACTACCCCACATGCGGCCCGACCGCGACCGAATGGAAAACTAACGCGCGGGTAAAGACGGGGCAACTATCACGGCGATCTGTCGCCCTGCGTCTCCGCGGCGATGCGAGTAGAACTGATCCGCGTTCTCCCACGTGCAGAACGGGCTCGCAGATACGCGCCGAATTCCGAGCGCGCGCGCTTGCTCCGCGAGCAGCGCGCGCAGATCCACACGACGCGCACGGGCCGTCTCCCACCCGGTCAACTCGCGATACACGTCGGCGCCAACTTCGTAATTCCGTCCGGAAATCGAGGGACCAAGGTGCACGTGCAGTTCGCCCGGCTCAGCCCCGAGCGCCGCCATCGCCTCAACACCTGACGCAAGCATGCCGGCCGCGACGCCGCGCCAGCCCGCGTGCAGAAGCCCCACGGCACCGGATGCGTGCGCGAGGAACACGGGCACACAGTCGGCGACGGTGACGGCGAGCGCTGTGCCCGGTTCGTTCGTGACATGGCCGTCGGCACCGTCGACGCGTTTCCAGCCGGACCAGTCCGCGCCGTGCGTGAGGACCTTCTTGCCGTGCACCTGCTTCGCGGACGCCAGGCGCAGGGCGCCGGGAATTCCGGGAATGAGCGCTTCCCACTTCATTCGCGCCGCGTCCGTGAGTCCATCGGGGGGAATGCCGTAATCGCCGGCGTCGCGCGTCGTTGTGAACGCCACGACTCCGAGCGTCGCGAAGGCGCCGACGGGATCCCGCTCTGCAGCCACCGCTACGCCGATGGAATCTCGCGACGCTCGATCTGGGCACCGAGCGCGTTCAGGCGATCGCAGATGCGCTCGTACCCGCGCTCGATCTGGCCGGCGTTGTTGATCACGCTCGTTCCCTTCGCCGCGAGCGCCGCCAGCAGCATCGCCATCCCCGCGCGGATGTCCGGCGATTCCACGCGCGAACCGTGCAGCGCCGACGGACCGCTCACGAGCGCCCGGTGCGGATCACACAGCACGATCCGCGCGCCCATCGCGACCAGTTTGTCGACGAAGAACATGCGCGACTCGAACATCTTCTCGTGCACGAGAATGAGACCCTCGCACTGCGTCGCGACGACAATCGCAATCGACATGAGGTCGGCCGGAAACGCGGGCCAGGGCTGGTCCTCGATCTTCGGCACGTGGCCCCCGAGATCGTTGCGCACGCGCAGGCTCTGATCGGCGGGTACGAGGAGGTCAGGCCCGTGCACTTCACACCGCACGCCCAGCCGCTCGAATCCCATGAGCACCATGGGGAGATGCTCGACGCCGGCGCGCTCAATGCGCAGCGCGGATTTCATCACCGCCGCCATACCGATGAACGAACCGACTTCGATATGATCGGGACCAACCTCGTACGTGCAGCCATGGAGCGGCCGGCCGCCGTGCACGGTGAGTTGATTCGTGCCGATTCCTTCGATGTCGGCGCCGAGCGCAACGAGAAACCGCGCGAGATCCTGGACGTGCGGCTCCGACGCCGCGTTCCGCAGGACGGTGGTCCCCTCGGCCGCGGCGGCGGCGACGAGCGCGTTCTCCGTTCCCGTGACGCTTGGCTCGTCAAGGAACACGTCGGCGCCGACGAGCTTCGTAGCCCGGAGCTCGATGTGCTCGGTGAGCACGTACCGCGCCCCGAGTTTTTCGAGCGCGAGGAAATGCGTGTCGAGGCGCCGCCGGCCGATGACGTCGCCGCCCGGCGGCGCCAGCGTGATCTCGCCGCAACGCGCGAGCAGCGGCCCGGCCAGCAGAATGGACGCGCGAATGCGCGCGCACATGGCCGGATCAAGCGACGCGGCGTGCAACTCCCTGGCGTGAATGCGGAGCTGGTGCTCCCCGGTCCATTCCACGGAGGCCCCGACCGCCCGCACGAGGTCGAGCAGCGTCTCGATATCCCGGATTCTGGGAACGTTGTCGAGCGTGACGGGGTCGCTGGTGAGGAGCGCGGCGCACACGATAGGCAGCGCGGCGTTCTTGTTCCCAGCGGGGCGGATCGTGGCGCCGGCGGACAAGGTGCGGCCGCCTGTGACGACATACTGAACGTTGCTCATCTGGACCGGGAGAGACGTTCAAAAGGTAAAAGGGAAGCAGGGATTCGCAGAGCCGGGCGGGGATCTTCCTCGCTTGTGCCGTCCGCATACCGGGGGTAGTCTCCGCTCGT
>Ga0134121_10002369_pt1 | contig 16373 bp, 19 predicted proteins | sample KB301_FD_96463 | JGI IMG/M metagenome (GOLD analysis project Ga0134121, IMG submission 96463) | Terrestrial soil microbial communities without Nitrogen fertilizer from Kellogg Biological Station, Michigan, USA - KB3-0-1 | ecosystem: Environmental > Terrestrial > Soil > Unclassified ... | reverse complement strand
CTTCTCTTCGCTCGGAGCGTTTTCCACCAGGAGGACTACGGTCTCGGATGCGGGGTTCTCAAGATACTTGAGCAGAACCGGACGCGCGGTGGTCTTCCGTTTCCACGCCTCGGTGTCGCGCAAAATGAGCACCCGCCGGGCACCGAACATCGGCAACGCGTTGAGCGCGCCATGCAGGTCGTCGGGGTCCAGACCCGCGGCCGACCTCTGCTCCAAACCCAAGGATCGGTCCGCCGCGGGTAGTGCCAGATCGAGAATGGTCTGGAGTGCCTCTTCCCGGAGCACTACCTCCGTGCCGTAGAGATAGTAGACCGGCGACAACTCGCTCCGGGAAAGGGCCCGGAGCAGATCATCGGTAGAATGGCGTGGCATGCCCGAATTTTAGGGGTGAAGACGGGGGACAAGCTAGGCGGAAACTGCCGCTTCTTTTCTAATTCCTAAGGTGCCCTCCGAAAGGCGACGAAGGGAATTCCAGGAATCATCTGGGGACGGGCGAGCACCGCCGGTTTTTCGGCGGCAGACACGGGAGGCACGTCAGTGGACTGCCGAATGGTGAAGACCACCAGGGTCGCTAATACAATCGCGGCCGCGGTGGCGGCCCAGGGAGAAACTCGCGGCGGGATGGGTTCGGGCACGGCTTCGCCCGATGCTATGCGGGCGTTAAGTCGGTCCCGGAATTCAGGCGAGGGGTTGAGCCGCGCGCCCCGCAGCATGTCCACCCCGTGGCTCACCGCTTTGTCGTAGGCGGTGCAGTCGGGGCAGGCCACAAGGTGATCCTCCATTTCCGCCACCAGGGCAGGATCCGTCCCATCTCGGTAGGTCGAATACAGACGGCGGAAGTCTCGGCAGCGCATGGAGATCCGGGAGCTTAGGGGAGTCCTCAGAACACCAGCTTGAATACGTCGGCCCGACGCATCCTTTTCAGTATACAGGCAAACCGGGGGAAAGTTCCTAAGTGACTGAAATTAATCGAGGTACGGCCCTATCAATTCGGCAAATGCCTGCCGGGCCCGGTTGAGGCGGCTCTTCACTGTTCCCAGGTTGCAGTGGGTAATCTCGGCGATCTCTTCGTAGCTCTTCCCTTCCAATTCCCGCAGCACGAACACCTCGCGATGCCGGGACGCCAGCTTGACGACGGTCCGGTCCACCAAGTCACGTAACTGGCGGCGGGCGTACAAATCGTCGGGCCGGGTGGCAGAATCTTCGTACTCGTAGGGGCGGGATTCGTCCTCGTTCTGGCGTTGACGGAAATATTGAAAGAGGACCAGCGGGGAACGGCTCCGGTTGCGCAGCTCGTTCTTGGCGAGATTGGAGGCGATGGTATACAGCCAGGTGGAAAACTTCCGGGCCGGATCGAAGCGATCGAGGTGACGGTACACCCGGAGGAAGGCTTCCTGCACCAGGTCCTCGGCCCGCTCCCGGTCCCCAATCATCCGGTAGACGAAGTTGAGCAGCCGGACCTGATAGCGGTCAACCAGGATCTCGAACGCCCGCGAATCTCCGTTCAGGTGCGCGGTGATCAGCTCGTTCACCTCGGCGGCCGCTGCCGCCTCCGGCTCAGGAACCGGAGGAACCTTCGGCCCTTGAACCACACCCTTGATCAGCCGCGTGAGAGTTGCCACCCTGCGCTCCTACCGGCCTGGTCGGCCAACCTGCGTGACGCAGCGCAGATAGAGCAGCGCCGCGAGTGTTTTTCCGTCGTTGATTTCACCCTTCGAGATGAGAGTCATGACGTCCGACCATCGCGTCGGGTGCACGTCCATGAACTCATCGGCTTCTCTACGGTGTTGCCCTTCTATCAATCCGTCTGCCACGAACAGATGGATTCGTTCATCGGTGAATCCCGGGGTGGTCCAGATCGAGATCAGGTGCCGAAGCCGTCCCGCCTCCATCCCGGTTTCTTCCTTCAGCTCCCGGTGCGCGCACTCCTCCGGTGACTCGCCGGGGTCTAACCGGCCCGCCGGGACCTCCCAGACGTAGCCGTCAGCGGCATGGCGGAACTGGCGGAGCAGCAGGACCCGAGGATCGGCCGAATCCGGAGGATCGAGCAGCGGCACGATGGCGCTGGCTCCGGGGTGGCGAACCATCTCGAGCTGTCCTTGGGACCCATCGGGGAACTCGACCGTATCGACATCGAGGCTTATCACCCGCCCGTGGTACTTCCGCTCCGAAGAGATCAGACTCATTCTGAGCCAACATGGGGCGGGTTCCCGGCCCGCACAAGGGCCTAGAGCACAGATCTGAGCCAGACTACCGGGATCTTGGCGGACTCGGCGAGGAGATAGGGGAGTTCGCTGCTGAACTGGCGGGAAATGGGACTCGTGGTGGTAGGGGAAGTGTAAGCGTCGATTGAGACTCGGTGAGCTTCGAGCCGAAGCCGGAGCGAGTGAAACGGGTCGCTCACCAAGAGGGCGCGACGGAGAGATCGCTCCCCCAACCATTGGGCTACGGAGGCCATGGAGGCACCGGTCGAGCGGCCTTCGGGGCGAACGACGATGTCGGTCTCCCGCACCCGATTGAGGACCAGGTAGCTCTGCCCGACCGCGGCCTCGCTGACGCGGTCTCCAGCGCCGATGCCCCCGGTGACCACAATCTTCGGGGCCAGGCCGGCACGGTAGAGAAGGATTGCGTGATCCAGCCGGGCGCGCAGTACGGGGGATGGCTTCCCGTTGTACTGCGCGGCGCCGAGCACCACGATGACGTCGGCGGGCTGGCGCTGATCCTGACGGCTGGCCAGGAGCACTGCAATGAAGCAAACGACGTAGATGCTCACGAGAGCAGCGATCGCGTAGATCACCGCTCGACGAGGGCTGGTCCTCAAAGATCGAACCCCTCGCCCTGGCGGGGGATGTCCACCTGCCGGATTCCTTCTTCGCGGAGGATCTTCGCCATGGCCTGGGCCGCCGCCGGCTCGCCATGAACTACGAATGCCCGGCGGATCGGCCCGCCGAGTCTCCGCACCCACGCCCGCAGTTCGTCCCGGTCGGCGTGAGCCGAGTAACCCGCCAGCGTCTCTACCTCGGCCTGGACCGCGACTTCCTCCCCTAAAACCTTGATCATGCGGGCGCCTTCCTGGATCCGACGCCCAAGAGTGTGGTCCGCCTGAAATCCCACGAAGAGCACCATGGTTCGATGGTCGCCGACGTGATTGACGATGTGATGCAGGATTCGTCCTGCCTCCACCATTCCCGATGCGGCGATGATGATTGCCGGTCCCGGCATCTGGTTGAGGCGTTTGGAATCCTCCACCGACCGGATGTAGCGGACCAGGGGAAAATCAAACAACCGGGCGGAACGGAGCAGCAGATCTTCGCCGCGATCGAAAAGATCGGGGTGGAGCCGGAAGACATCCGTGGCATCCACCGCGAGTGGGCTGTCGATGTAAACCGGGATCTCCGGGATCTGTCCGTCGCGATGCAGCCGGTGGAGGCTGTAGACCAGCTCCTGGATCCTTCCGATGGCGAAGGCCGGGATCAGGATCTTGCCGCCCCGCGCGGCCACCCGCCTCACCAGCTCGCCGAGCCGGGTCTCCGACTGGCTGACCGACTCATGAACCCGGTCGGCATAGGTGGATTCGATGATCAGGGTGTCCACCGGTCCCGCGGGCGGATCGGGATCGCGAATGATCGGGAGGTCGCGGCGTCCGATGTCTCCGGAGAAAACCAGGCGGTGGGTTCCCGCTTCGGTCACCCGGAGATCGATGCTGGCCGAGCCCAGGATGTGGCCCGCGTCGGTGAACTCGAACGTGAGGAACTTCCGAAGGTGATGGGCCCGCCGGTACGGCAGGCCGACCGTGAGATCCTGCACGGCGAACGCATCGGCCATCTCGTAGAGCGGCTCGGATTCGGGTCCCCCTTTGCTGTGCCGCTGGAGATACTCCGCGTCCTTCTGCTGAATGTGGGCAGCATCGGGAAGCATCACTGCCATGAGATCGCGGGTGGCCGGCGTGGCGAATATGGGCCCATGAAAGCCACGGTTCACCAGCAGAGGCAGCCGCCCAGAGTGGTCAATGTGGGCGTGACTGAGGATGACGGCATCGATGCGACGAGGGTCAACCGGAAGGTTTGCGTTGAGGCTGCGGGTCTCGCTCCGCCGTCCCTGAAAGAGTCCGGCATCGAGCAGAATGCGGGCACCGGCGGCCTCGAGCAGGTGCATCGAGCCGGTGACCTGACCTGCGGCGCCGTAGAAGGTGATGCGGGTCAGCCGTTCCTCCATTCCGCCATTGTTATCTGGTACCGAACAGCCGGTCCCCGGCATCGCCCAGGCCGGGAAGGATGTACCCGTGCTCGTTGAGCCCGCGATCCAACGCCGCGGCGAAGATGGGCACATCGGGGTGACCGTCCAGCATGCGCTTCACGCCTTCCGGCGCCGCAACGAGGCAGAGCAGCCGAATGCGGCGGGCGCCGGCCGTCTTGAGTGTCGTGACTGCCGCGGTCGCCGAGCCCCCGGTGGCGAGCATGGGATCGAGTACAAAGTAGTCCCGCTCGCCCTCATCGGCGGGGAGCTTTGCGTAGTAGCGGACCGGCTGGAGAGAATCCTCCTCGCGATATAACCCGATGTGCCCGACTCTGGCACTCGGCAGCAGCTGGGATATTCCGTCGGCCATGCCGAGGCCCGCGCGGAGAATCGGCACCAGAGTCAACTTCTTGCCGGAGACCATGCGCCCCGTCATGCGTTCCAGCGGGGTCTCGATTTCCACCGGTTCAGTAACGAGGTCCTTCGTCACCTCGTAGGCCATCAGCATCGCGATCTCACTGACCAGCTGCTTGAAGTCCCGGGTGCTGGTCGTCCGGTCGCGAAGCAGCGTAAGCTTGTGCTGAATCAGAGGGTGATCGAGGACGGTCAGGTTGGAGAACCGGGGGCGGCCCATGGCGGGGGAATATGTGGGAGGGGCGGGAAGGCGGGAAGGCGTTCCCACTCCCCCACCCCCCGGGCTATATTCCCGCCCCCCAAAGGGCTAGGTAGCTCAGTTGGTAGAGCAGCGGACTGAAAATCCGCGTGTCGGGGGTTCGATTCCCTCCCTAGCCACTGCAGCTTTTCGTCGAACCTGCGGTTAATGCGGCCCCAGATGTAGACCTCCATGCCGGACCTCTCAGCCCAACTCCTCCTCAGCACCAATGCGGTCACCATCCGTGACGTCATTTGCCGGGGTGAACATCGGTACAAGAGCAGCGAAGAATGGTCGCGCACCACCCACGTGGTGTTCCCCTATCGCGGCGTCTACGTGTATCACGTCGGCCCGCACGACGCCGTGGCCGAAGCCAATCAGGTTGTGTTGTTCAACGCGATGGAGAGCTATCGCGTCAGCCACCCTGTCGAGGGCGGCGACGCCTGCCTGTCAATCACCATCGGTCCGGAGCTGCTCCGCGAGCTGGCGCCCAGGCATCAGCTGCGCGAGGGCGACCCGCCGGCGTTTCGCCGTCTACACCTTCGCATCGACCCGCGTGCCCAGGTCCTGGTGGCGCTGCTGCGGTATGGTTTGACCCGTCATGCCGCCGAACCGCTGGAAGCGGAAACCCTGGTCTTCACCCTCATTCGGCGCGCTTTGGGTGAGCGGACCTCGCACGTCACGCGCGGGACCTTTGGCCGTCAGAAACTGGTGGATCGCACTAAGCTGGTCCTGACCTCGGACATGGCTCGGCGGTGGACCCTGGCGGAGATCGCCGCAGAAGTCGGCGTCTCACCGGTATACCTCACCCAGGTGTTCGCGCAGGTCGAAGCCGTGCCGCTCTACCGGTATCACCTGCGGTTACGCCTGGCCCGGGCGCTGGATCTGCTGGGCCAGTACGACAATCTCACCGCACTGAGTATCGACCTCGGCTTCTCCAGTCACAGCCATTTCACCGCGGCGTTCCGGCAGGCCTACGGGCGCACTCCCGCCAAATTCCAGCAATCGGCGCGCCTGCGCTGAACCTCCCGCCAAAGCGCCAAGATCGCTAAAGATTTTGATAGCCGGGTCCGTGGCAGAATGCTTGTTTGATCTTCGGGCCGAATGGTCGGCCCTCACAATGGAGATCAGAGCCATGACCGCGAAAACCTGTGCCGCTTGCGACTGCGAGCTGGACGCCCACGCCATTAAAGTGAAAATCGGCGGAAATACCGTCGAGGTGTGCTGCGAGGAGTGCGCGCAGTCACTGAGGGAGGCCCACGCTGCCGCGGGCCGGAAGTAAGCCAGCGAGGCTGGGGTTGAGTGTGAGGCGTGAGGGAATTGGCCGCAGGAGAACGCAGAGAAGCGCAGAAGTTGGTCACGTCAGGTATTCAGGGCACATGGAACCAACAAGCCCTGCTTTCATCTGCGTTCACCTGCGGCCGAATCCCTTTAACTGGAGGGAGGACCAATCGTGTCGGTGTACTACATCGGAATGTACGATATCGACGACGCGGAACAGTTCCAGGGTTATCCGCCGCGAGTCCTGGCGTTGCTTCCCAAATACGGGGGCAAGGTCCTCGCCTCGGATACTTCGCCTTATGTCATAGAAGGAAAGGCGCGAAGGATGAACGCGATCATCCGGTTTCCCTCACGGGAGGCGGCTCTCGGACTCTACAACGATCCCGACTACCAGGAAGCCAAGCGGTTGCGCCACGAGTCCACCAGCAACATCACCATGGTGCTCGTGGAGGAGTTTGCGCCGGGGGAGCGCCAGTGAAGCCGATTGATGATCTCTTTCAACTAGGTCTGACTACTCCGCCATGTGGCCGGCGGCATGATGGTCCATGCGCTGGAAGGCAAGGAATTGGTGAATCGCCGCTATCGCGTCGGAATCTTTGCTGACGATTCTCAACTCGGCTCCCCGGGGACGATCAACCTCGGTGTAGCTAATTCCTTCGCGTCGAGCGGCCATCACGTCGGTCCCCGGCACCTGCCGGTCGTGAACCACACCCGGTAGCGCAAAGTCTCCCGATGCAAAGCGGCGTGCGATGTCCCGCATGTGCGCTCGAATCGTAGCAATCCCCACCGAATCACCGGCGTCGTTCCGCTCCAGCACCACTCGGCCCCCATCCGGCAGATCTTCAAATACGTGTTGTGAGGTGTACTGATCGACTCCCATGACGGCCTGACCTCTGGCCTGCACGCCGGCGAAGCCGGTGTCAAAAGTGGCCCTGGCGTCATCCGATTTGGCTGGCTTCGCCCGGCAAGCCGGGATTGTGAAGCAGACCACCATGAGAGTCAGGGATAGTCCCTTAACGCTGAGACGAGTGGCACGGTCTACCCTCCGAATCACCTTGCCGATCCCTCGACTCTGACAGGAGCTAAGCATATGGCCAGACACGGCTTCCTCCTCGCGGCCGGTGCCGCGCTATTCACGGCGGGCCTTTTCGCGTGCAGTGACAGCAGCAGCCCGGAATCAGCCTCGGACGAATTGACTGCTGCACAAGCGGATTCGCTGGCCGAGGTGATCACCCAGGATGCGGACGAGCTGGTGGCGGCCTCAGAATTCTCTTCCACGAGCGCAGTCATCCTGAGACATCACGTCAGGATCATCCCGCACTTCTTTCCAGGACCGCCTCCGTGCGATCCAGCCATCAGCCCGGACCCTCTCAGCAACAGCGACAGCGACGCGATTCCCGACTCGGCCCGGTTCGACTTCACCGGATGCAGCTTCACGCGGGGACCCTTCGATGTCTCGGTTGGTGGTACGATCGACCTGATAGATCCGAGCCCTACCGTACCGGAGTTTGCCATTCGTCTCGTGTTCAATGACTTCGGCCGGACCTGGACCAACACCCAGACGAACCGGACCCGGTCGGTGATTCACAACGGCACCCGGCAGATCAGCGCCAACGCGGATGAGCTGAATCACTCGATCAGTAATTTCTTGACCGAATACACCTTCGCCAGCGGAGCAACGGCCACCCACGTCCGTAACTGGACCGGATACTTCGATGCCGAGGTGCCGGGCTCGATCGCATTGGACGCACCGCTACCAAGTGGCGACTGGTCCTTTGCCGGCTCGTCTACCTGGACCAAGGGTGCCCGGACCTGGGGTGTGCAGACCACGACGACCACTGCGCTCCATTATGACCCGGCCTGCAGCGTGGCTCCCCGGTTCACGTCGGGGCAACTCATGCTGACCGTGACCAGAAACGGCCACATCGTCAATGTCACAATCGATTTCACCGGCTGCGGCCAGTACACTGTGACGCGCACCATTCCTACCGCCTGAGTAGGTCCCTGCCTCCGCGGGTGGTCGGTCCTGGGGCCGGCCACCCGTCTTATTTCGCGCCACCCCACTCCGCTGCTCGCGGGTTTATATTCCCGCCCCGTTCCAAATGACCATACCCTGTACCCTGGAGACAGTATGAGGAAACTGGCCACATTGGCCGCTTGCGCCGTTCTACTCGGCTGCAACAAGACCGGCGGGAGCACTGGCGGTGGAGCCAGCAGCCTCTCCAGCACGGAGGACAAGGTCAGCTACATCATCGGCCTTCAGATGGGCAAGAGCCTCAAGGAGCAGAGCATCACGGTCAAGCAGGATCTGCTCATCAAGGGCTTCAACGATGGCCAGGCGGGTGGGAAAGCCCTGATGACGGACGACGAGATCCGTAACACCATGATGGCTTTCCAGCAGCAGATGATGCAGGCTCAGCACGCCAAGGACTCGGCTTCCGCGCTGACCAATGAGAAGGAAGGGAGCGAATTCCTGGCGAGCAACAAGACCAAGGACGGGGTGAAGACCACCGCGAGCGGACTGCAGTACAAGGTGATCAAGGAGGGAACTGGTCCTCATCCTGCCAAGACCAGTGTCGTGACCGTGCACTACAAGGGCACCCTGCTCAATGGGGATGAGTTTGACAGCTCCTATTCCCGCAACGAGCCAGCGACCTTCCCGCTCAATCAGGTCATCCCGGGCTGGACGGAGGGACTGCAGCTGATGACCGCGGGATCCAAGTACCAGTTCTGGGTTCCGGCGCCCCTGGCCTACGGTGAGGGCGGCTCCCCGCCCAAGATCGGGCCGAACGCGACGCTCATGTTCGAGGTGGAGCTTCTTTCCTTCAAGTGACCGCCGCCGGCGGTCATCCCGAGCGCAGCGAGGGATCCCTGAAGTTACAGGTGTCGAGGACTGAGGACTGAGGACTGAGTGAAGAGGTCAGTCGAAACTCAGTCCTCAGTCCTCTTACTCCCGCACTACCTCTCAAACTCCACCCTCGTAATCCTCCCTTCCGGTCCGACCAGCCATCCCGCCCGCGTGCTGGCAAACCCGGCACTCCAGTAACTCTGCATATCGAGCGGTAGCCAGCTTTGCCCATCGTCCTGGGAGTAGCTTGCCCCGCGCGGGCCCACGACGACGAGAAGCGGGCCGCCCGCAACGTAGAAGGCGCCATAGATCGGCCCCGCGAAGGTAGGCGGATTACTGGTGAACCAGCTGACGCCGCCGTCGGCAGTGAAGGCCATGTTGTCTCGCGAGGAATCAGGTGCTGCGATGTCGCCGCCGGCGGCGATGCCGTGCCGCCGGTCTCGAAACGCGAGCGACGCGATTCCAGTGGTCTGGGTTCCATCAATCACCGGCGTTTCGTGGCTGGTCCAGTTCTTCCCCCCATCGCTGGTCATCAGTACCCGGGCCTGCGCACCGGCGGCCGTTCCAATCCACGCGTCCTGCTCTCCTATAGTGATGAGGCAGGTGCCACTCGCCGCAAAGGCGCCCTCACCCGGGGACGCGGGCGGCACCCGCTCGGGAGGAACCCGGGACCAGGAGGATCCGCCATCTGTTGTCGTCAGAATCGGCAGCTGGTCCTGAACCGCGTCACCAACCACCAGACCGCGCCTGGCGTCCCAGAAGCCGAAACAGTCGTAGAACCCCTTGGGATCCTGGTTGGTGAACTGGAGCAACCAGTGCCGGCCACCGTCGGTGGTCTTGTAGATCCGGGACCGATCTCCCGGCCCCGCACTGAGGAGCCAGGCCGTCTTGTCGTCTACCGCGTACACATCGCGGAATTCGAGAGAATCCGCCCCGTTCACCCGGCCCGCCGTCCAGGTGTTGCCACCGTCGGTGGTCCGGACATAGGTGCCGCCGGCCCCGCTGGCCCAGACCACTTTGTCGTCCACGACACTCACGGCCTGAAGCCGGAACCGGGTCCCGCTTTCCTGGGGTATGAGGTAAGGGACATAGGTCCGGGGCGCCGTGCGTCCCGGACTCCCATGGCAGGCGGCCAGGAGAACCAGAAGTACCAGTAGTTGTGATCGCATGCCCCAACTTGCGCGCCGGGACTGGAGGCCGCTACTTGTATTACGCATTATGCGTAACCCGTACTGCGTAACGCCTTCTACTCCGGACCGAGCCCATGGCCAAGGCCCTTCCCTCCGCCCCTCGCAATCCCTTCGAATTCGGCCGCGAGCTGGGCGCGAATGAACTGGTGGACCGAGAGATGGAGCTGGAAGCCATCTCCCGAGTCATCACCAATCGAGGGAAGCTTTTTTTCATTGGGCCGCGGCGTTTTGGGAAGACCTCGATCCTCAATGCCACCGAAGAACGGCTGGCGCAATCGGGCATCGCTGTCCTGCGCTACGATGCCGAGGCGTACGAGAGCCTGGGCCGTCTGGCGCAGGCGCTGCTGAGCGGAGCTGCCCGGCACCTCGCCGGCTCGCTCGATCGCGCAGGGGAAACGACGCGGAAATTCTTCGCCAAGCTGCGGCCCAACGTCACCTATGACCTGGCAGACCATCGCCTCTCGGTATCGATTGGCGTGTCGCCCGAGCGGGGCAAGACGGAACTGCCCCTGCTTACCGACGTGCTCGACGGAATTGAGCAACTGGCGACCAAGGAACGACGGCCGGTGGCGGTGGTCCTCGACGAGTTCCAGCAGGTGATTCGCGAAGGCGGCGAGGAGGCGGAGCGCCAGCTCCGGGCCGCGATCCAGCGCCATCGCCATGTGGCATACGTGTTCGCCGGCTCGAAGACCCGATTGTTGGCCGACATCACCAGCGATCCGGGTCGCGCTTTCTGGAAACTGGGCCAACGACTCTTTCTTGGGCCCATCCCGCGAGAGGCCTTCCGCCCCTTCCTCGAGCGGGGATTTTCCTTTGCCGGCTTCACTTCAACTCCCGAAGGGGTCGAACGGATTCTGGATCTCTCGGAAGACGTGCCCTACAACGTACAGCGCCTCGCCAGTGCCTGCTGGGAGGAGTTGCGGGTCTCAACCGACCACACTCTTACCGCCGCGCAGGTTGACTCGGCGCTCCGTACCGTCGTGCAGGGCGAGAATCCGGCCTACATGCAGGTGTGGCAGAGCCTGACCCAGGTGCAGAAGAAAGCGTTCAAGGCGGTGATCGAGGAACAGGGACGCGAGTTGCTGGCTCGAGCCGTTCTCCAGCGTCACGGGCTCGCCGCGTCGTCGTTGCAGAGAGCGCTCCGGTCGCTCGACACCCTGGGCCTCATCCGGGAGGACGAATCGGCCGAGGGGGTGAGGTATCGGCTGGAGGATCCGTTCTTTGCGGCCTGGCTTTCGATGGCGCAGAGAGACTGAGGGAATTGAAGATTGCAGATTGCAGATTGCAGATTGATTGAGGGATTGAGGGATTGAGGGATTGAAGCCGCGTTTGCCCATGTCGGTTATACTCTGTCGGTTTCGCTGTACTTCATCTGATATGCTGGCGAGGCGCAGTAATGGCTGATGAGACGAAGCCCGCGAAAAAGAAAGCAACCCGACGGAAGAAGACCGCCGCCCCCCGTGGACTGGCGGCCCCTGAAGTCGTCGGTGGATCGGTTGAAGTCATTGACGAACTGGCCGCTGGGATCGTGGCGGACGGGGGCGCTGTAGTAGGCACTTATCGTGAACCGCTCGGAGGCATGTGGCAGTTGGTGGCGGCACTGCCTATCGAGAAGGTCTCGGCGACTCCTTACCAGCGTGATCTGTCCCCAGCGCACGTCACCCGTTTGTCCCAGGCTATCGACAAACTGGGCCGCTTCATGGATCCGATCGTGGCGGTCCGTACGCCCGATGGGCTCTACTGGACGCCGAATGGCCATCATCGGCTAGCCGCAATGCGTGCGTTGGGTGCCCGGTCGATCATGGCGCTGGTGGTCCCGGAAGCGGAGGTTGCCCACCGTATCCTCGTTCTCAATACCGAGAAGGCCCACAACGTCCGGGAGCGCGCCTTCGAGGTAATTCGTCTGGCGGAGGATCTGGCCCAGCTCGATGACGGCCTCGAGAGCAGCTACGAGACCGAGTTCGAGGAGCCGTCTCTGCTCACGCTGGGCTGCTGCTACCAGGTCAACGGTCGCTTTTCGGGTGGCGCCTACCAGCCGGTGCTCAAGCGGGTCGAGAGTTTCATGGCTCTCAAGCTTTCCCGTGCTCTCGAAGTGCGGCGGGAGCGGGCCACTCAACTGCTGGAGCTCGATGCCGCGGTGGCGGAGGCGGTTGCGGCGCTCAAGAAGCGAGGCTTCGAGAGTCCTTACCTCAAGGCGTTCGTCCTGGCGAGAATCAATCCCCTGCGGTGGGACAAATCGGAAAAGAAGCCGCCATTCGATGCCACGATCGCCAAGATGCTTGCCGCCGTAGCCAAGTTCGATGTCAGCAAGATCAGAGCCGACCAGGTCGCCCGCAGCGGCGGCCCGCCGGACGACTCCCAGAGCTAGTTTCCTCTCCTTCCCAGGACTCTTTCATGGCCGATCATTGGATCTCGGTTCGTCGCCGGCTCGCGCTGGTTCTCCTGCTGCTCATTCCGGGGGGCCTCTCCGCCCAGGAACGCATCGTGATCGGATTCGGGGGCGGCGCCACGATCCCCTCCGCCACGACGGCGGACAACTTCACGACCGGATGGAACGTCCTCCTGAACGCGCAGTACACTCGCGCCCGCACTCCGTTCGGCGGTGAAATGTCCTTCGCCTATCATGAAATGGACTTGAAAGGCGGCGCGTTCGGAAAGTCTAAGATTCTGGCGCTTACGACATCTCTGCTCGTCAGCTTCCCAACCGACCCGCGATCCAAGTCCGCACTCCGCGTCACCTTCGCTGGAGGAGTCGGGGGTTACTTCCATCAGCTGGAACTGAACGGATCGCAAGACACCGGCTATCCCTTCGGAGTGAACGGTGGCGCGGGCATCGACCTCTACATGAACAAGAAGCGGACCGCCGCGCTTTTCCTGGACGCGAGGTACCACCACATTTTCGACAGTAAGGACGTCGACATGATCCCGATCACCTTCGGCTTGAAGCTCAGGGCGAAGTAACCAGCCTTCAGTATGGGTCACACTATGGTCGCCCTTCGCGCAAGAACGATCGTCCCTCTGTCCTGGCTCGTGGTTCTTACGGTATTGGCGCTGCCGCTTGCCGCGCAGGACTCCTCCGGCAGCGGCGGGGGCGGTGACATCGAGCTTTCCCGGACCCAGATCCAGGCCGAGCGCCAGGCGATCATCAACCGGGCGATGGAGTTGACCGATTCGGAAAGTACGGTTTTCTGGCCCCTGTACCGGGAATTCCGCACCAAGATGGCAGCAGTAACCGACCGGCAGGTGTCGGTGATCAAGGAGTACGCCGCCACGTACAACTCGATGACCGACGACCAGGCCGACAAGCTGATGTCGAACTACATGGATTTTCAGAAGGACAAGCTGAACCTGGAGAAGGACTACGTGAAGAAGTTCAAGAAGATCCTGCCGACCCGGAAAGTCGCCCGGTATTTCCAGCTCGAGCACAAGCTCGACGCGGTGATCGATTACGATCTGGCCAGGGCCATCCCGCTACTGCAGTAGGAACTCCCTTCAGGGCGACGGCCTGCTCAAGCCGACATACAGCAGGCGGGCGAAACGCTCGCCGTAACGAGATCCGCCGAAAGCCTGATCGAATTCTCGAGTCGGTTGAGTAGCGAGATATTGCTCGACCGACTGGCCCGCCGCGATTGCCCCGAGGGTTCGCTCCCGCATCGTCACCAGCATCTTCCGGTAGGTCGCGACTTCGGCGCGGTTGGTCACCCAGCCGTGCCCCGGCACGATACGGGTCTTGTCGTCGGCATGGGCCAGGACGAGATCTACTCCCCGGATCATGCCGTCCAGCGTCCCGCCGCCCCACCAGTCGAGGAAGGGAGGCGCTCCCAGCTCGACGATGTCGCCGGTGTGAATCACGTTCGCGTCCCGGAACCAGATGACGGCGTCGCCGCTGGTGTGGGCCGAATCCGCGTGCAGTGCTGTGACGTGGCCCTCGAAGGGCAACGCGATCGAGTCGTCGAACACACTGTCCGGCAAGGCAGCGGGATCGGCAGCCTCCCGGTGCCACTCCTCCCACTCGGTGATCACCGTGTCCTTCTTCGCCTCGCCGACCAGGAGCCGTTGGGCGAAGATGCGCGCCCCCTGGGCCCGCCAGTGGGGATTGCCTTCGATGTGATCGGCGTGGTAATGGGTGTTCACTACCAGCTGAACCGGCAGCTTGGTTACGGTGCGAAGCGCCGAATCGGCGAGCCCAACCCGTCGCCCGCTCTGGCCATCAACCAGCATGACGCCCTTGGAGCCAACCAGGGCGACGATGTTGCCGTTGGTGAAGCCGGAGATGACGTAGATGCTCGGCGCGACCGCAGCAATCCGCATGGTCATCACATCGGCTTCCGCCTGAGCCTTGGCGGCCGGGGGTGGCAATGTGGCGGCGATGATGAGGGAGACTAGTAAACGATGGGGCACTGGAGGACTACGTGGGACGCGCCGGTGTGGTTTCTAGGGACCAGGATTCAGGTCAAGGTAGGCCGTAGTGGTTCGTCGGCAGGTATCAGGCGAGTCCTCGCGATTCGGACAATCCCTCACTCATAATTGTCACTGTAGTACTTCTTCCAGAAACGAAGGCCCACCAGGTACGCCGTCGCTATCGCAACACCAAACACGAAAAGCACAGTAACCAAGAACCGCAGGGTCAGAATCCGAGACCAGTCCAAACGGTTCTGAACAACCATGAAGATGGATACGACCGCCGATATAGGAATCGCCATTTTTGTGATCCATTCGTCCACAATGTACTTGTGGCGCCGGTGTCTAAACTCAGTCATTACCGTCTCCCTCAAACGGGTGTTTAGCCGAATGGCCTACTGTACTGCCGCGGCACCCCCAATGACATTGCCCCGTCCCTGCCTCCTGCTCCGTGGCGCAGCCACGGTCTGCCCCCTCGCTGCTCCGCAACTCGGGGCCGGGCTCATTTCCCTCCCGCCGGAAGATTCTCCTCGACGAAACGGGTCAGCAGGCTGTAAAGGTGCAGCGTCGTGCCCTCTCCCTCGAAGATCCCGTGGGTCCGGTTGGGATACTCCATCATGGTGAAGGGCCGGTTCGCGGCCACCAGGGCGTTGATCAGCCGCTCGGTGCCCTGGTAGTGCACGTTGTCGTCACCGCTGCCGTGCACGACCAGCAGCTTCGCTTTCAGATTCGCGGCGAAGTTGAGCGGTGAGCTTCGCTTGTAATCCTCCTCGTTCTGCTGCGGGAGCCCCATGTAGCGCTCCTGATAGATCGTGTCGTAGAGGTGCACGTCGGGCACCGGTGCGACCGCCATTCCCATGCGGTACACCTCGGGATCGCGAAACAGGACGTTGAGAGTCGTCGATCCTCCACCGCTCCAGCCCCAGATGCCGAGCCGGGTCGAGTCCACCCACTTCCAGCGGCCGATGGCTCTTGCGGCGTCAGCCTGATCTTCCGAGGTGAGGACGCCGATCTTCCGGTAGATGCACTTCCGCCATTCTCGTCCGCGGAGAGAGGGTGTGCCGCGGTTATCGAGGCTCATCACGACATAGCCCTGCTGGGTCAGCATGAGGTGCCAGAGGTAGTCATCATAGCCCCAGGTATCCACCACCGTCTGTGCGGCTGGCTCGCCGTAAACAGTGAACAACACCGGATACTTGAGCGTCGAGTCAAACCCAGGCGGGCGCATCACGTACCCGTCGAGGGCGACACCCTGCCCCGCGTCGACCCGGAAGAAATTCATCGGCCCCCGCTTGAGCCGGGCGACGGCTGTCTTGAGCTTCGCATTGTCGACCAGGGTGCGGACCACCTTGTGATCGGGTAGATGGACCAGGTCAGTCACCGTGGGCACGCCGAACGACGAGTAGTAGTGGAATGCCCAGGCCGCTCCCGGCGCGATCGAATAGTTGTGGGTGCCGGGCTGATCGGCCGGTGTCAATCGCTCCGCCGGAGCGCTCCCGTCGAGCTTCGCGCGGTACAGGTAACGCTGGGTCGGATTGTCGGGGGAGGCGAGGTAGTAGACCCAACCCCCTGTTTCGTCGATGGTCAGTACCTGAGCTACGTCCAGGTTGCCCGGGGTGATGAGACGCGGATCGCTGCCATCGCGCGCGACATTGTACATGTGACGCCAGCCGTCCCGCTCGCTGACCCAGGTGAAGCGCTTGCCTCCGTCCAGCCAGCGCATGTCGTCCACCACGTCCACCCAGGCGCTGTCCTGGTCGGTCAG
>Ga0134121_10002368_pt1 | contig 16387 bp, 15 predicted proteins | sample KB301_FD_96463 | JGI IMG/M metagenome (GOLD analysis project Ga0134121, IMG submission 96463) | Terrestrial soil microbial communities without Nitrogen fertilizer from Kellogg Biological Station, Michigan, USA - KB3-0-1 | ecosystem: Environmental > Terrestrial > Soil > Unclassified ... | reverse complement strand
TTCCACCCGGGGCAGGTTGCGCGACTTCGCCCAGCGGCCGTTGCCGTCCATGATGATGGCGACGTGTCGCGGCAGACGGTCGAGATCGAGCCGGCGGACCAGCAGCTCTTCAGGGGAACCCGGTGTCGCAAGTTTGGACAGGTCTGCCATGGCTGAGGGCAACTAAATTATCACAGGCGGTTCCGGATCGCCTTCCACACGCCACTCCGGAGGATAGAACACGCGCTCCAGAACCAGCCCGTGCGCTGGCGCCGTGGGTCCTGCCTCCCCGCGCGCTCCACCGGCGAGCAGGGCGGCGAAGCTCTCGGGGGATCGCCGGCCGGTACCGACTTCGACCAGAGTTCCCACCAAAGCACGAACCATGCCGCGCAGGAATCCCTCGCCCACCACGCGGAAGCGCAGCTCCTCTCCCGCCTCCTCCCAGCCGGCGGCAGCGATCGTCCGGCACGGCTGCCCGTGCCCGCCGCCGGCGAGGGCGAAGGCGGAGAAATCGTGCCGTCCTGGCAGGAAATCTGTCGCCCGCGCCATCTTTTCGAGGTCGACCGTTCCGGGAACCGGGGCCACGAAGAGCGAGTCGAGGGGCGAGACGATGGCGGCGCGGCTCAGGCGGTAGACGTACTCCTTGCCCCAGGCGTGCTTCCTGGCGTGGAACCCGGCGGGCATCTCGGCGGCGCCGAGGATGCGCACGTCCTCCGGAAGGTGGTGGTTGCCGCCATGCACCAGCCCCCGCGCGGCGAACGGCGCCGCCAGCTCCAGATGCGCCACCTGGCCGCGCGCATGCACCCCGGCGTCCGTCCGGCTCGCTCCGGCGATCCGCACGGTCTGGCCCAGAAGCCGCTCCAGGGCCTCCTCCACCACCTGCTGAACCGCCAAGGCGTTCTCCTGCCGCTGCCAGCCGGCGTAACCGGCGCCCCGGTAGGCGAGGGTGAGGCGGTAGGTGGGCATCAGAATCTTACCCCTCCTGAGGGCCGGGGTAATGAGGGTCTTTGCTTTTGGCCGCCACCGCCATCAGCACCCCGAACGGCACCCAGATCCCCAGATACACCCAAGGCCACAGCACCACGCCCGGGAGCTGCGGCAGGTACGACAGGAGGATCAGCGCCGAGAGCGCCAGCCAGGCGGTGTGACGGCGCAGGGCCGCCCAGGGGAGCACCCAGAGGAGATACCAGGGGTAGACCGTGGCCGAGAGCAGAAGCAGGGCGCCGAAGAGGCGGCCCGTGCCCGCCACCGGATCGCGCCAGCGCAGCGAAGCCAGGACGACCGCGCCCATGCCGGCGGCCAGCAGCACCTTGGCGAGGAAGCGGGGGTAGAGATAGGGATAGAGGAAGTTGACTCCCCACCAGTTCTTCGACCAGGCCTTGTAACGATCCAGCCCGTGGGCGAGAGCCGGCGCGGCCCCGGCCTGATCCAGCACCCGCCAGAGCGGCTCGTAGACGGGGCCGTCATACTCCCAGGAGACGCCGTAGGCGACGAGCCCGGGGGGAACGCCGCGGCAGGCGACGACCACCGGCGCCACGGCGAGCGCCACGAGGCCGCCGGCCAGCCCCAGGAATCGCCACGGGCGGCCCGACTGGCGCGCCCACATCGGAAACGCCGCCAGGGGTACCAGCTTGGCGAGCACTCCCGCGGCGGCCCAGGCGGAGATCGCGCCCAGCCGGCGGGCCGGCTTCGAGAGCAGGCAGAGCACCACCCCCGTCACCGCCGCCACTCCCAGCGCGTCGACGTGCCCCATTCCCGCAACCTCCAGTGTCACCAGGGGATTCCAGGCGTACCATACCGTCCGTCCGAGGGGGAGACCGAGGCGTCGGGCCACCCCGAGCAGCAGCCAGCAGGCCAGCAGATCGGCCGCCGTGACCATCGTCTTCCACGCGACGAGCGGAAATGGCGTGCGAATCGCTATACTGAAGGCCGCGACGGAGAGAGGCGGATAGACGGTAGGCACCTGGGTATGGGGTAATCGCCGCCACGTTTCGTCGCGGAGAGGAGAGAGCCGGTCGGCTGCCGGGGGTAGGGCGTAGGGATTGAGACCGGCCGCCGCGACCTTTCCATCCCAGAGATAACGCAGCACGTCGTCGGACAACGTCGGCGGCAGGGGGAGTAGCGGGAGTCGGAGAAGGAAAGCTGCCAGCAGGATGGCCTTGCCGGAAGGCGCCATCCTTTCCTTCCTGGACTCCAGCCACCGTGCCGCCGCAAGGAGCCCGAGGAACGCGGTCCCGAGGAGGGTCAGCGTCAGCGCCAAATGATGAGCGAGATCGAAGACGAACAACAGACCGACGTTCACCGCCAGGAGCGGCAGCGAAACGGCGAAGGCCCTGAGGGCCGGCCGGTCGCGTCCGGCCGTTGACCATGCACTTTGCGTGGGCGCAGGCCCTGCTGACACTCTATTACTCCGTCCTGGCCGTGCTTTCGTTCTACGGCCTGCACCGGCTGTGGATGGTATTGCTGTATCTGCGGACCCGCGCGGACCTCGTTCCGATGCCGGCGCCGCCCACCGATCCTGAAGCCTGGCCCCTGGTCACCGTGCAGTTGCCACTCTACAACGAGATGTACGTGGCCGAGCGCCTGATCGAGGCCGTCTGCCTGCTCGATTACCCGGCCGGCCGACTGGAGATCCAGGTGCTCGACGACTCCACGGACGAGACCACCGAGATCGTCGCCCGCGCCGTCGCCGCGCAGCAGGCCCGGGGGGTGAACATCCAACACCTCCACCGCACCGACCGCTCGGGATTCAAGGCCGGAGCGCTGGTGACGGGGCTGGCCAAGGCGCGCGGCGAGCTGCTCGCCATCTTCGACGCCGACTTCGTGCCGGCGCCGGACTTCCTGCGCCGCACCGTCCCCTACTTCGCGGACCCCGGCCTCGGCATGGTCCAGGGAAGCTGGGCGCACATCAACCGCGGCTACTCGTTGATGACCCGCGTCGAGGCCATCCTGCTCGACGGCCATTTCATGATCGAGCACCGGGCGCGCAACCGCTCCGGCTGCTTCTTCAACTTCAACGGCACCGCCGGCATCTGGCGGCGGGCAGCCATCGAGACCTCCGGCGGCTGGGAGCACGACACGCTGACCGAGGACCTCGACCTCTCCTACCGCGCCCAGCTCAAGGGCTGGCGGTTCCTCTATCTGCCCGAGCTGGCGGTGCCCTCCGAGCTGCCGGTGGACGCCAGCGGTTTCAAGAGCCAGCAGTACCGGTGGGCCAAGGGGGCGGTGCAGACCGGCCGCAAGCTGCTGGGGGAGATCTTCCGGTCTCCCCTGCCGTTGCGGGTGAAGTTCGAGGCCTTCGTCCACCTCACCAACAACGTCAGCTACCCGCTGATGGTGGTGCTCGCCATCCTGATCTTCCCGGCGATGATGCTGCGGGTCGGCACCTCGACGGAGATGCTGCTGCTGGTGGACCTGCCGATGTTCCTCTCGGCCACCGTTTCCGTGCTCGCCTTCTACCTGATGAGCCAGGTGGCGACCGGGCCGGGGTGGCACCGGGAGATCCGCTTCCTGCCGGCGCTGATGGGCGTAGGCATCGGCCTGTCGCTCAACAACTCGCGGGCGGTGATTTCGGGGCTCTTCCACCGCGGCGGCACCTTCCACCGCACTCCCAAGTACAACATCGAGACCAAGGGGCAGAGCTGGCTGGCCAAACGCTACCGCGCCGGCGGCGATCCCACCCGGGGATGGGAAGCCCTCTTCTCGCTCTACTTCCTGGTCTGCACGATCTACGCGTACAAGGTGGGAATGTGGATGTCCATCCCGTTCCTCTACCTCTTCGTCCAGGGCTACGGCTACATGGCCGTTCTCAGCTATCTGCCCTCCCTGCGCGGCTGGTGGGCGAGGACGCGGCAGCGGCGGTCCGCCGAAGCCGGGGCGGGGTAGCACGGCCTGCGCCCGCTTACAATAGTGCGATGGCTCTACCCGATTGGCGCTCCAGCCCCCAGGTGGCGTTGAGGCCGGCGGCACCCCGGGACGCCGATCTACTTCGCCAGTGGCGCTCGGAGGCGAGCGTGCGGCGCTTCCAGCCGCTCAACGAGCTGCCCACTGCCCAGCTCCGGGCCGACGTCGCCAGCCAGCGGCTGGCCGACCTCTACCGCGGCCGGGGCGAGAAGTTCCAGTGGATCGTGCAGGTGGACGGTCAGCCGGCGGGCTGGATCACCCTGGTGGTGAGCAACTGGGAGCACGGGCTGGCCGAGGTGGGCTATGCACTCTCGACCCTCTACCAGAACCGGGGAGTGATGAGCGAGGCCCTCACGCTCCTGATCGAGGACCTCTACCACAACACCCTGCTGGAGCGGATCGAGGCTCGTTGCGCCGTGGATAACATCGGCTCCCAGCGCGTGCTGGAGAAGACGGGTTTCGAACGCGAAGGCCGGCTGCGCGCCTATTTCAAGCTGCGCGGCCGGCGAATGGACAACTACCTCTACGCCCTCCTGCGCGACGACTATCTGGCGGCACTGGCGGCGCGAGGAGGGCGTGAGTAGGGGTTGAAGTCTTAGTAGCGGGTCCCGATCCGGGCGCGGTCCTGGAAGCGGGAGGACCTCACCATGCCTGACACCACGTCGGCGATGCGGCCCGAGGACAGGCGGCGCAGGTCGCCGTCGAACTGCGCGCTGTCCACCTGGTCGGGGCTCATGCCCAGCAGGTTCTGATAAAGCGAGCTCAGCCGGTCCTCGTTGCTGGCGCGAATCCGGTTGCGGCTCTCGTCGCTGTTGGCGATGCCCACGGCGGCCTGCACGATGGCCTCATAGCCGCCGCGCTCGATCGAGTCGACCGTGCCCTGCGCACCCGGGTCGGGCTCGCGCAGCAGAATGCCCTGATAGAGCATGCGGGTGATCTCCCGAGCCCGGACGCTGCCGGTCAGAGGGACGGTCGTCACCGGAGGCTCGGCGGCGGGAGCGACCTGCAGATAGATGGTGCCGTTGCGCAGGTTGGTGGGAACCCAGTCCTCCTCGATCTGATAGCCGATCCCCTGGCTGCGGCGGCCCTTGGCCTCCCCGACGTCGAGATCCGCGGTCGAGTTCTCGCTGCGGGAGCGGGTGATGCGCACGCCGCCCTGCGACTGGTCGCTGTAGGTCGTCGCCGGATAGAGCGGCGCCCGGTTGCCGGTGGGAATGGCGGTCATGATCAGCCGCACATGGCTGCCGGCCGGCACGGCGATCGAGCCGCCCGGCGGCACCGTGCCGAGATCCTGCTGGGTGGAAAGATCGCGGACGACCACCTGGACACCCGCGATGGGCGGCCGGGGCTTCGTCGTCTGGGCATCAGCCTGCCGAAGGGCCAGCGGGCAAAGCAGTGCCGCCGCCAGAAGAGCCGGCACGAAGGTTCGGTGGGTGAGTCTCATGGGTCTCATAGGACACTTCCTCTCCAAAATTATCGGCGGGCCGCCGGCATCGCCGGTCACCCCCGTCAGTACCTCTAACGGGAGGAGCAAGAAGGGTGCCATGAGGGCGGCTCTGAACAGTCCGCGGCGGCAGGTTCTGAGAGTCTTCCTGGGGCCTCAAGAGGAAATTCCTCTCGTCGGGCGGCCATTCAGGCCTCCGCCGTCGCATCATGACGTCGTTCGCAAGGGCAGGCGGGGCAGGCCGATCCCGACCATGCCGCCGTCCTGCCTGGAGAGGAGAAACGAGTCATGACTCGCAACAGAATGCGCTGTCGTCTCGCCGCCGTCGCCTTGGGGCTCGCCTTGCTGGCACCGCCCGCCGGCATGGCACAAAGGGCGCGGATGGCCGTCCCCGCCCACGCAGAGCCGAGCGGTCTCGCCGTCCTTTGGAACTTCGTCTCCGGTCTCTTCGGAGAGACGAAGAACCGGGGTCAGATGGACCCCAACGGCCTCGCCGGGACGACCGCCGATCCCGGCGGCGAACACCGGGGGCAGATGGATCCTGACGGCTTGACCGCAACCACGGATCCCGGTGGCGAGCATCGCGGGCAGATGGATCCCAACGGCTAGGAGGCCATCGCGGGGTTCCCTGAGGAGGGAGCCCCCTTGTTCTCATAATCTCGCTCCGCGTGTCTCGTTTTCGTACGCTGCGGAGACTATCTCCTGTAGAGCCAATCAAACGAGGCAGATTTCGCGTGGGTTTCCCGACATGCCGTCTTCCGTCGCGCCCAGTCCCGAAGAATTGGATCGCCTGCTCGTAAGGCTCAGGCCCTTAGTCGTGGAGATCCTGCAGGACTGGGAAATCCCTGAGGGGGAAGCGGAGAAGCTGATGAGCGAGGTGTTGGCCCGCCTCACCTATCGCTGGAGCCGGATTCCCGACCCGGAGCACTGGGTTTTGATGGCCTTGGAGAAGGAAGCCCGGAACCACTCGGCACGATCTCGAAAGGAACCTGGGGATGAGTAAGCGCCGCCCTGACCCGAAAACGCCATCCCGCGACGATCTTCCAGGGTACGAGCAAGACCTGCGGCGTGTCTCTGAACGCGCTCATGGCCGGCTTACGGAAATCCTCCAGGAGGTCGACACCGCGGCGGGTCTGCTCGGAGAGTTGCTGGCGAAGACAGGCGCGGAGCGCGCGACAATGGTAAGGACTGAGCCGGTGCGCCTCCACGGCCTTGCGCTCTGCGATCTTCTCGAAGCAAGGAGCCGTGAGGCATGGTTCTCCGATCCGGCACGGGCGGTGGAACTGGCCGAGCTGGCGGTGGAGGTTTCAGATCGGCTGGACACCCAACATTACGGGACGGCGATAGTGGAGGACGCCCGGGCACTCGCCTGGGCTTACCTCGGCAATGCCTATCAGGTCGCATCCGATCTCCGCAGAGCAGAAGAGGCTCTTCTCTCGGCAGAGGAGCACTTTCGGCTGGGGGATGAGGACGAGCTGACACGTGCGCAGATCCTGAGCTTCCAGGCGTCCCTGTACAACGCCCAGGGACGGTTCGAAGAAGCCGCTCGACTTCTGGACAGAGCCATCGCCGTCTATCGCGATGCGAAAGCTCGCCATCTAGAGGGTCGGACTCTCATCCAGAAAGCCACGGCACTCGGGTATGCGGGGAAGTTCAGGCAAGCAGAACGCCTCATTCGGCGGGGCCTGTCGCGCATCAACGTCCTGGAGGAGCCACGGTTGCTGGTGATGGCCCGCCACAACCTCATCTGGTATCTCACCGAGGACGGTCACCACGAAGAGGCCCAAAAGGCCCTTGAAGAGACCCGCGGGCTTTACCTCACCCTTCGGGAACAGGTCAACCTCGTCCTGCTCCGTTGGCTTGAGGGACGAATCGCCTTCGGGCTCGGCCGCCTGGAAGAGGCGGAGGCCGCCCTGCGGGAAGCGCGGGACACTTTCATCGAACGCGGGATCGGCTTCGATGCCGCCCTCGTCTCACTCCATTTGGCGGCGGTCTACGCGAAGAAAGGGGACGCCGCCGAGATGAAGCGACTCGCGGCCGAGATGGTCCCCATCTTCGAATCGCGGGATCTCCACCCGGAAGTCCTCGCCGCCTTGACGGTCTTCCGCCAAGCCGCCGCCGCCGAGGAGGTCACCCTGGGGCTGGTGGAGCGCATGGCCACCTACCTCCAGCGCGCCCGGCGGAATCCGGAGATGCGGTTCGAGAGCGAGGGACGGCCATGAAGGCAAGGATTTCTGCCCCGAAGGGGCTAAGGCATGTAGCCCGGGGCTGGCGCTTTTTGCCAGCCCCGGGTTGTGCATCCCAACAAATCCAACAGCCCCGAAGGGGTGACGGCGGCTCATCGTCAGGATTCACATCAGCCCAGAAGATAGCGTTCGTCGTACTCGATCCCATCCTTCTTGGGAAGGGTGATCAGCTCGTCCTTGGGCGATGAGACGCCGCCGCCCCTTCGGGGCTTTTGCTTGTGAGGTGGGGAGTGGACCCGGGGCTGGCAAACAGCGCCAGCCCCGGGCTACATGCCTTAGCCCCTTCGGGGCATTCCGTAAGCTCGCCCTCGGAAGTAACCGTCGCCTTGATCTCGAACGCTCTCATGGAGAAAGGACTCCCTACGCCGCACCCTCCCGGAGCTGCACGATATTACCCTCCGGGTCGTACCCATCGCAGGCTCGGAAGCCTCTGCCTCCCCACTCCTTGGGGCTCGGGTACAGCGCGCCGCCCAGGGAGGACGCTTTGGCTCGGGCCTCGGCGAGGCTGGCCACGGGGAAGAAGAGCTTGATGGGTACGTCGGTCCGGAGCTCTGGAGGTGACGTGATCGAGATCGACTCCGCGACCTCCCTGGGCACGGCGTGCACGACCAGCAGAAATTCATCGGACTCCAGGACGATCTTCTCGGGCTCGGCAACCACGACCGACAGGTCGAGAAGCTCCTCGTAGAACTTCGCGACCCGCGACAGGTCTTTCGCGAACAGCACGGCGCCAGACTTGGGCTGATTCAAAGCGCTTTCTCCTGTTGAAAAACCCTGCGGTCCCGGAGGGGACCACCGTCGGTAGAAGACAATCCGGGATGCTACGCCATCGTCGCCCCGTCGCCTCCCCGAGGTCCGCCCCGATCCACGGACGGCTCGGCGCCATCGGGAGGAGTGCCGTGGCCGCCTCGCGGAGATCCGCCGACGCCTCGCGGAGCCCCGCTCCTGTCTCGCGGGGTCCTTCACCTCTCTCGCGGGGGCTCGTCCCTGTCTCGGGGCGTCCCGCCCCTGGCTCGCGGAGGCTCGCCGGAGCCGGCGGGAGGTTCGCCGCTACCGGCGGACGACTCGCCGCTACCGGCCAGAGGCTCGCCGCTGCCGGCGAACGGTTCGCCGCTGCCGGCGAATGCCCCGCCGCTGCCGGCGAGAGGTTCGCCGCTGCCGGCGAGAGGCTCGCCGCTGCCGGCCGGAGGCTTGCCGCTGCCGGCGAACCTCCGCGAGATGGGTTTTCTACCGCAGGTGGTACCTCGACTTGCCCGACATCGACCGGTTGACGGGCACCAGGAAGATGGCGCCCCAAGAGGAAAGGCGCACCCCTCACACCCCAATCCGACTCACCCGCACGATCGGCCCGTCCGCTTCGTCTGGATCCCGCAGGTCAATCGTGCCCTGGATGGCCCAGAGGTTGTCTCCCCGAGCCGAGATCACGAGGTGTTGACGCCGGCTGAGGCGGCAAGGTCTCTCGTCGCCGGCAGGATACCGAAACCATCCGCCTCGGCAACGCCGGTGAGAATCGCCTCGGCGACGGCTCGCTCGGCGAGGACTCCGACCTGGTTGACGTGGGCGCGGCGCTGGTTGGAGGAGAGGACGACGATGAGATCGCCGTCGAAGAGCGAGAGGGCGGGGGAAAGGGTGCGGTAAAAGCCGCCGAAAGCCATGGCGCAGACCTTGAGGCTCAGGGGCTTGGAGAGGATGGCGTCGGTCATCACGACGGCGAGGGTGGTGTTCCCCTCCCAGGGGCTGGACGCCTCGGTCGGCAGGTTGGCGACCACCCGCTCGGCGTTTGCCAGCTCCAAGGAGTCCGGAGCGGTACGGCAGCCGGCGAGGAGGGAGCCGTCCAGCCGGCGGACGTCGCCGAAGGCGTTGACGGCCACGGCGGCGGCGACGGTAGGACCGTTTGGGACTGTAAGGCTGGCGAAGCCGAATCCTCCCTTCATGCCGCACGTCGGTCCCAGGGCCTTGCCCACCGTGGCCCCCACTCCCGCGCCGACGCTCCCCACCGCGATCTCCCCCGCGACGGCGTTCGCCAGGGCCGCCTCGGAGAGGGCACGGGTGGGCCGGGTCAGCGGATCGCTGCGGTAGAGGTCGAAGAGGATGGCGGTGGGGACCAGGGGGACGGGCGCGACGCCGGTCTGGAATCCGAAGCCCTGGCGCGCCAGCCACTCCACGATGGGATCGGCGGCCGAGAGGCCGAAGCCGCTGCCGCCCGAGAGGACCACGGCGTGGGCCCTGCTCCCCAGGTGTTGGATCGAGACCAGCGAGTCGAACTGGCGGGTACCGGTCGCCGAGCCGCGCACCTCGGCGGCGGCCGTCATCCCCTCAGGGCAAAGAATGACGGTGGTGCCGGTCAGCGCCTCGCGGTCCGAGCCATGGCCGATCTTGAAGCCGGGGAGGTCGAGGATGCGCGAGGACGAGGGGACAGGAGGCGGAGGCATACCGGGATTGTAGTGGGCCTCCGCGCCGTTGCCTTCATCCCGGGCTCAGTCGCCGCCGCTGCCGGGGCCGCACAGCTTCGCGAAGCCGCTGTTGGGAAAAAAGGCGTAGAGGGTTGGGCTAGAGCCCGCGGGACAGGGATTGACGGTCTGGCTGCAGCACTGCGATTCCGTGGAGGGCCAGTTCACCTGGATGATCGTCTGGGTCGTGGGGTTGTAGCAGGTCGTGCGGCAGGTGCCATTGGTGGGGAACGCGCCTCGGGCCGCGGCGAAGGACGCCAGGGCGAGGGCTGCCACCAGGCCGGAGGTGCGGAGCAAGGTCTTCATGGGGGTCTCCTTTCGCGGAAATGGGAGCTGCTAGCGAGCAGCCGTGCCGGCAGGCAAGGCTGCCGGACTCCACTCAAAATAGTGCAAAGGAGAGGGCCAAGCGAGCCGGCGCCTCATCACGACAGGACGATGTCGCCGTGGGCACGCCGATCGCGACACCACCATCTGGGCCAGCAAGGACATCGCCGCCACCAAGCCTACGGCAAGCTCGCCGCCCTGCAGCCCGGCTCGGCGGAGTGGCCCCGCCAGATGCAGCAGATCGAGGGCTTCCCTGTCCTTCAGGAGTCCGACGTGACCATGGGCGGCAGCCATTTCAAGACCCGTGAGGAGCTCGCCACCGTGGAGACCAAGGACGCACCTGCCGGGACTTTACGAGCCGCCGGCAGGGTATAAGGCGCTGCCGCCGCGTAGGGGGAAGGCGCCGTTCAACTTGCGGTGACTGACTTACTTTGCGGAGCCCGTCTTTTCCACGGCCGCTTCTCCCTGGACTTAGGCTGAGGAAGCTCGCTTGGCCTACGCGTTATTTCGGCGAGCAAGCGGCGGGCACCGCTACGCACTTCCGGGTTGACATCCATGAGCCGATGCTCCCCGTGAAGATACGCCTCGAAAGCAACTTGGAGAGGCCAGTATCGATCGCTGAAGCCGCTACTCTTGAACCAAGCCAGTAGCCTGTCGCCGTTTCCGCGATCAGCGGCGAATTGCAGGACTCTCAGAAGACCGACACGAAACACCGTGAAAAGCTCGGGATGACCCTCCTCAAGCACCGACCCTAGCTCCGCGGCGGCGGTACCAAAGTTATCGGCGGCCAACGCGTGGAACGCCCGGAGCAGCCCGGCACCATGCGGTGGTATCACTGCAATCGCTGCTTGATAGGCCGTTTCTGCATCGATCCTGCCCCCGCGGAGCAAGAGGTAAGCGAGATTGACAGGGGCGGGGGGGTACTGAGGATCGATCCTCATCGCCGTGTCATACGCCTTCTCCGCCTCATCAAGACGGAAAAGGTGATCGGCCAGCAGATTGCCCAGGCCGATCCAGTGCCCCGCGTCATTCGGGTCGAGCTCGATGGCCTTGCGATAGGCGGATTCAGCCTCGGCGTGACTCTTCAGCGGACCCGCCAGCAGGTCGCCGAGGTTGGACAATGGCCATGCGTCCTTCGGGTCGAGTTCGATGGCCTTGCGATAGGCAGCTTCAGCCTCGGCATGGTGCTCCAGAGAATCCGCCAGCAGGTCGGCGAGGTTGGACCAGGTCGGCGCATCCTTCGGGTCGAGCTCAATGGCCTTGCGATAGGCGGCTTCGGCTTCGACGTGACGCTCTAGCGGACCCGCAAGGAGGAGGCCGAGGTTAGCCCACGGCCACGCGTCTTTCGGGTTGAGCTCTATGGCTCTGCGATAGGCATCTTCGGCCTCGACGTGCCGCTCTAACAGGCCCGCCAGAAGGTTGCCAAGGTTGTTCCATGGCCATGCGTTCTTCGGGTCGAGCTCCATGGCCCTGCGATAGGCGTCTTCAGCCTCGGCGGGGCGCTCCAGCGGACCCGCCAGCAGAACGCCGAGGTTGTTCCATGGCCACGAGTTCTTCGGGTCGAGCTCCATGGCCCTGCGATAGGCGTCTTCAGCCTCGGCGGGGCGCTCCAGCGGACCCGCCAGAAGGTTGCCAAGGATGTTCCATGGCCAAGCGGCCTTTGGAGCGACCTCGATGGCCTTGCGGTAAGCGGCTTCGGCTTCGACGTAGCGCTCCAGTGGACCCGCCAGAAGGTCGCCGAGGTTGGTCCAAGGCCTCGCGTACTTTAGGTCGATCTCGATGGCCTTGCGATAGGCGGCTTCTGCCTCGGCGTAGCGCTCCAGTGGTCCCGCCAGGAGCCTGCCGAGGCTATTCCATGGCCAAGCGGCCTTTGGGTCGACCTCGATGGCCTTGCGGTAGGCGGCTTCGGCTTCGACGTAGCGCTCCAGTGGACCCGCCAGAAGGTCACCGAGGTTGGTCCAGGGCCTCGCGTACTTTAGGTCGATCTCGATGGCCTTGCGATAGGCGGCTTCTGCCTCGGCGAAGCGCTCCAGTGGCCCCGCCAGGAGCCTGCCGAGGCTATCCCATGGCCAAGAGGCCCTTGGATCGACCTCGATGGCCTTGCGGTAAGCGGCTTCGGCTTCGACGTAGCGCTCCAGTGGTCCCGCCAGGAGCCTGCCGAGGCTATTCCATGGCCAAGAGGCCCTTGGGTCGACCTCGATGGCCTTGCGGTAAGCGGCTTCGGCTTCGACGTAGCGCTCCAGTGGTCCCGCCAGAAGGTCACCGAGGTTGGTCCAGGGCAGCGCATCCTTCGGGTCGAGCTCGATGGCTTTGCGGAGGGTCGCTTCGGCCTCGGCATAGCACTCCAGGGGCCCTGCTAGGAGCGATCCAAGGGCACTCCAAGTCCATGCGTCCTTCGGGTCGAGCTCAATGGCCTTGCGGAAGGCGTCTTCGGCCTCGGCATAGCGCTCCAGGGACCCTGCCAGGAGCCAGCCGAGGTGGGTCCATGATCGCACGTATTTCGAATCAAGCTCGATGGCCTTACGAAAGGCGTCTTCGGCCTCGGCATAGCGCTCCAGGGACCCTGCCAGGAGCCTACCGAGGTTGATCCATGGCTGCACGTCCTTCGGATCAAGCTCAATGGCCTTACGAAAGGCGGCGTCGGCCTCGACATAGCGCTTCAAATCCCCCAGGAGCCGGCCGAGGTGGGTCCATGGCTGCGCATTCTTCGCATCGAGTTCGATGGCCTTGTGAAGAGCGGCTTCAGCTTCGACGCAAGACTCGGGCATATCCAGGAGCAGTTTGCCGAGGCCGTTCCAAAGTCCTGCATCACTAGGATTGCACTCAATCGCTTTACGATAAGTCTCGGCAGCAGTATCGCATGCGACGGTCGCTGAGTTATTAACGGGGTCAGACGCGAAGGTCAGTAAGCTAAGATCCCTCTCAAGTTGAATGTCACCTTCAGATGCCAATAAGGAATGCCGATACACCGAATCTCGGAGGGCGACGCGAAGCTCGCGATCTTCAACCGCGTCACTCAGTGCGAGGCAGTACGCATCGCTGCTAAATCGCTCGTCTCCCGCTCCACCGAGCAGGCCTGTTGCCCGCTCACGCAGCTCGCGGGGACTATAGATGCGCCGGAGCAACTCCGTAAGCCACCGCAGGCGCAGCCGTAGCCGGCGCGGGCTATGGCGCATCAAGTACCAGATGTTGAAGAAGCGCTCCGCGACCTGGAAGGCTATGCGGCTGGTCGACGATAGACTGGTCTTCTCGACGACTCCTTCTTTAAACAAGCGATCGAGCTGTGCGGACGCGACGCCAACTTCGAGACAGGCCAAGTTCGCCAAATCTGCAGCAGTCTTAGGATCCCAGGCCAGCGCCAAGGCATCGAATACCACCCTCGTCTGAGGTGCCAACTCTTCGACGCGCGCTTTGTACAAAGGCGTCGCTTGATCGAGAAGGTGTTCGAGGTCGCGCATCACACCTTCGTCCCCGCTCGTCTCGAGAACCATGTAGAGCATGGCTAGGGTGCGAGGGTTCCCCCCGGTAAGGTCATAGAGGACGTGGATGCGCGCCGGGTCACGGTCTAGGATCTGCAAAACCCTTCGGCCGGCCTCCTCGCGTTGGAGGGCCATATGGCGTAGGCAAAGCAGGATCTCATGGTGCTCGAGCTTGGCGAGCACATCCACTTGGAAGAAGTCGTAGAAAGCCTCTTCGCGATTGGTGGCTGCTTCGAGTGCCGCCGCGGAGGCCCCGATCACGACGATACCTCCCGCCTCCTGAAGCACTCGCCGCAGGCTCCAGTGCTTGCTCTTGAGGCCGGCAAAGATGATGTCGAGGTTGTCGAGCAAGAGAAGGGGCCGTCGCTGTTCTCTCTTCATCCAGCCCCGGAACAACGCCAGGGCCCTGCTGCCCTCCTCGTCATCTTCCTCTGCATTGAGCGCCGCCACGTCGCGGTCGAGGAGACCGGCCTGGTCTCGCCTTCCCATCGCCTCGAACCAGTCTCCGAGAGCATCAAGACAGTTGCACCAGAAGACGTGGAGGTTATGAACGTTGTACTGCTCCTCGCGGAAGCTCAGGGGCAGGAGCACCGATGCGAGCTCTGGCTGGTCGCGGACTCCCAAACCGATGCGGCGCAGCAGGCTGGTCTTTCCCATACCTCGCTGGCCGACGATCAGACGGTGTTGAGCCAAGCCGCGACTCTTGATTTCTCCCAGACGGGCGAGGATCTTGTTGGCCAACTCCTGCCGGGCCACGAAGCCAGCCAGAAAGTCTTGAGCCTCTAACTGATCCGGATTGTAGAAGGAGAAGTCGAGCGGCTTACCCATGAGGCGAGCTCCCTGAAGAAGGTGGCGCGACGTAGCGCAGCCACCACTCGCGCAGGAGGTTCATCTGGAATCTGAAGCGTGCCCGCTCCGGATTTGCGCTCAGGTAACCGTCCGCCTCAAGGGTATCGAGGTAGCCACGAAGGGTGCTTTCCACCAGCGGGTCATCTCCTGCTCGATTCAGAGTGAGGAGAAGAGTGTCGATACTTGACCCGTCAAGGGTGCGGGCGGCCTCAGCGAGGATAGTGAAGAGGCGGGTCCGTTCAGGCTCCGGGTAGTTCTTGTCCAGATGCTCGCGCCAAGTCGACCAGTATGTTCGCTGGGCCAAGCCGAGCAGGGAGTCGGCCGCGCGGTTCGCTGCCTCGCTGCCAACCTCCTTGCCTCGTGAGACGTCGTCGCAGGCGGCCTCCCCAATCTTCTCCAGGTAGTAGGGTGACAGCCAACCGAGCCGCTCGCAGATGGTCGAGGACGCAGCCTCGGTCATGACCACACCGCTCCTCTTTGCGATAACCTGAAGGAAGCCCTTGGCCGTATCCAAATCGAAGGGCGCCAGGGAGAAGATCTCCAAGTCGACCAGAGCCCCCTCGAATCCATGCCGCCGCGCGATCGTGTCGAGTCCAATGGAGCCGGTGAAGAGCCACCGCACCTTGCGATGGTCTCGGCAGAGCTGGCGAAGCTTGTAGAGAAAATCGCTGGCCGCCGGCACACCTTGTCCGTCCGGTTGGCCGTCCAGCAGTGCCTTGGTGAAAATCGTGATCTCGTCGACGAGGAATAGCCATGTCTTGCCGTCCGTGGCTTCCTCCAACTGAGCGACGAGGTGGTCGGCGAAGAGCCGCCAGTCCATGTTGAGCAGCAGGTTGCGCCAGTCTCCTTGGGTGTTGTCGACACCCTGGACGACGCGCCTGAGTCTCTCGGTAAGCGCGCCTAGGAGGGCTTGGCCAGCTCCGAGCTCTTCCTGGATCGAGGCACACATCTGCTGAAAGAAGTCCTTCTCGTGGCGATAGCCTTCGACGTCGAGGACGATGGCCCGGAAGCCGTTGTCCTCGCTTTCTTCCTTCAGGCGCTCCAAGAGGACTGTCTTACCCATGCGCCGGGGCGCCAGCATGAGAACGTTACGATCCCTCTTGAAGTGGTGCCAGAGTTTTTCAGCTTCCCTATCTCGATTAAAACAATTCATCGCGCTCTACTTTCTCGTTGTACGACAAAACTGTAGCACAACAAAATTGCTTTGACAAGCCCTCCCGTTAAGGAGGTTAAGGAGGCAGCGAGAAGGGAGGACAATGGGCGAAGAGAGTGATGAGGGAGTCCGGGGACCCCGGGAGGGGCGCCGCGAGCTTAAGGGGTTCTACTTCCCCTGTGAGATCTGCCGGCGCAGCAGCTCGTTCTCGAAGGCCATGCCGACCTGGGCGGTGGCGAGCTCGAGGATGTCGATGTCCTCGATGGGCTGGTCGCGGTCGCCGTTGTCCGTATAGATGATCGAGATCACCCTCTGGGCGCCGAGGACCGGGAAGATGACGGTCTGACCGGTGCGCGGCCGGCCGAGGACCTTGGCGAGGGACTCCGGCAGCTCGGCCTCGTCGAAGTCGAACGACAGCACCTCGCCGGTCTCCAGGCTGCGGATCAGCGCGCTGTCCCCCTCGATCGCCATCTTGATCGCGCGCGTCGATTCGGCGAGCGGCCGGCCGCTGGAGTCGGTGCCGAAGGCGCCGATGGCCATCAGGTGATCGCGCTTGACCA
>Ga0134121_10002366_pt1 | contig 16394 bp, 13 predicted proteins | sample KB301_FD_96463 | JGI IMG/M metagenome (GOLD analysis project Ga0134121, IMG submission 96463) | Terrestrial soil microbial communities without Nitrogen fertilizer from Kellogg Biological Station, Michigan, USA - KB3-0-1 | ecosystem: Environmental > Terrestrial > Soil > Unclassified ... | reverse complement strand
TTTAGGACTCCTATTCGTTTGGCGTCTTTCGGCTGAGGTCGGCCTTGGAGATCGGATTTCAGCCATTGCCGATCTAATCATCGTCGCCAGCCTCTCGGCGTCTCCAAGCCCACAAGCACGCTTGATCCTGGCAGTGACTCCTTCTAGGGACATGTCAATTTTGGTTCTCTTACTCACGTCAATCCTGTCCTATGATGTTAGCGTCAACGAGCCGCGAGGCGGCGGCAGAGTGTAGCCCCGAGCGTAAGCCCGGGGATCCCGTTTAGAAAATGTCCCAAGCCCGCGAGCGGGCGACAGAATCTCTGGTCATTGGATATCTGCAAACCCTGTCGATGACGACATCAACGTCTGTCGCCCCTGCGGGGCTCTGAATCCTGAGAGAATCTTAACCCCGGGCTTACGCCCGGGGCTACATTCTGCCGCCGCTACGCGGCTCGTTGACGCTCTCCTTAAATCGGAAAGCAAATTCGCACCTTCCGTCATCACTTCTGACAGGCCCGCACCACCGACTCAAAAATCTTCATATAGCCGGTACAGCGGCAAAGGTTCCCGGCCAGGCCCGTGCGAATCTCAGCGTCGCTCGGATTTGGTTTGCGCTCCAGCAGATTCACTGCCGCCAGAACCATTCCCGGCGTACAAATACCGCATTGCGCGCCGCCGCATTCAATGAAAGCCTGCTGCACTGCATGCAGTTGATCGTCTGTCGCGACCCCTTCGATAGTTTGAATCGAGGCGCCGGCAACCTGCGCAACCGGCACCAAACAACTGTTGACGATCTGTCCATCAATCATCACCGAACACGCGCCACACTCGCCCTCACCGCAACCTTCCTTGGTTCCCGTCAGACGCAACTGCTCTCGGAGAACATCCAGCAACCGCTCCATCGGATAGGCGTGCAGCGTTCTGCTGTCGCCATTGACGGTGCACTGCACTGTGCTTTTAGTGTATGTCTCTTGCTTATCCATCTCGCGAATCAATCTAATCGTTCTTCAACGCGGCGGTTCACTTCACCGAAAAAACCAGCAGAAACAACAGGCCAAGCAGAATAGCCAGGCACGAAGCGCCGCACACAATGTATAGCACTGCCCTGGACGTTTGAACGAGAAAAGACTCGCCCGGATCTTCGGGATTGTAATGGACGGTCACTTCGTCAGGGAACGTGTTCGCTGTCTTCTGCGCCCACTCTTTGGTGTTGTGCTGCGGTTGCTGAATCCGTTTCGGCCGAATCCGATCGTTAGTAAATTCCTTGCCGCCGACATAGTAAACGTACTTCACCAGAGGCGCATGGCGAAATGCAGGCGGACCCAAAGCCGGTATGTCCGGCTGAAATGTATCACGCTCGAAAACTCTTCCTTTTGTCGTCGGCCACTTATTGAGCGCCCCGCGGTTTCGCAACTGTTTAAGACCCGTCCAAAGTCCGACGGTTCCTATCAATAAGGAAAATACACCGCTAATGATTCGTTCCATCGGAGCCCAGAGCAATTACGATAGACGGCGTCACCCGTTAATCGATTTCAACTGACCAGCTCTTCCATCAACGCCTCTGGCATCAGGGGAATCTGCCTAAAGCTCTGGCCAGTCGCATTCTCAATCGCACTAAGGATCGCCGGCGCCGGCCCATCCATCGGCAACTCTCCAATTCCTTTCGCTCCGGCGGGACCGTATGCGTATGGATTCTCTTCAAAGAAAACACGGATGGGGGGAATATCGGCGGCGGTGGGCATAATGTAGTTAGTCATCTGCCCGTTCTTCATTCGTCCATTTTCCCATACCACATTTTCGTAAAGCGTCATCCCGATCGCCTGGGCCACGCCGCCTTCAATTTGCCCGGCGGCGAGTACCGGATTGATTACCCGGCCAACTTCCTGCACGGCGACAAAGTCATCGACGTGGGCTTCATACGTCAACGTGTCAACCGAAACTTCTGCCACGTAAACCGCCCAGGCGAACGCGCCATAGGCATCGCCCTGATATTTCTCGTCGTCCCAAAAAACATTTGGGGGCGGTTGGTACCTGCTGAAGCTTTTTAAGGAGCCAAACTTTTCAATATAATCGCCGCACGCCTTGCGAAATTCCGGTTGAGTAAACTTGTCCAACAACAAGCCGCTGCCGACCAGCGTCTGTTTCAAACCGAGCACCGCTGACTCGACCAGTTTGCCGACGATCATGCAGGTGCGCGATGCGACCGTGGGGCCGCTGTTGGGAACCTGTGCCGTGTCGGGCTGTGCGACTTCAAACAGATCGTAATCAAGACCCAGTGCCTCGGCGGCGATCTGCGCAAAGATGGTGTTGGTGCCCTGGCCAATTTCCGTGCTGGCCGCGAGAATTCTGATCAGTCCCTCAGGTGTCGCCTCCGCACCTACGATTGATTGCAGATAAACCTCGCCGGATCCGGTGAAGCCCGCGCCATGCATGAATGAAGCGAAGCCGATACCTCTCTTGATGCTTGAGGAGGAGCCCTCCCTGACGGTCGGGCTAGTGCCCCGTTCACTCACGTGCGTGGGCGGTCGGGGCGTTAGCCCGACCGTAAGGGAGGGCTCACCTCCATTGGCATTCTCGCGCGCGAAGCGTTCGCGCTTGGCGTGATAGTCGCTCAATTCGAAGGCCCGATTCAGCAAGCCATCCATGTCGACTTTCTCGTGGATCACCTGATTGGTCGCCGTCGTTTCGCCTTCCTTGATGAAGTTTTGACGGCGAAGTTTCTCGGGAGTCAGGCCGGCAGCTGCCGCGACTTTATCCAGATGGCGCTCCAACGCAAAGATGCTCTGCGGCGCCCCAAACCCACGAAAAGCACCGTGCGGCGGCATATTTGTCGCCACTGCTTTGCTATTGATGCGAACGTGCGGACAGAAGTAAGGGCCGGCAGCGTGAATGGTTCCGCGTGATAGCACGACGGGTGACAAGGTGCAGTACGCGCCCCCATCGATCACGAAATCGATCTCCATCGCCAGGAGCTTTCCCTCCTTCGTGATTGCGGTTTTATGTCTGGTGCGCGATGGATGGCGCTTGGTCGTCGCCGACATGTCTTCGGCGCGGTCATAGATCATCTTTACCGGCTTGCCTGATTTCCAGGCCAGCAGCGCCGCATGTCCGGCGATCATCGAAGGGTATTCTTCCTTACCGCCAAAGCCGCCGCCGGTCTCGGTCTGAATCACGCGGATCTTTTCCTCCGGCAAACCAAACAACTTGATCAGCGCTTTATGAACATAGTAAGGACACTGCATCGAACCCCAGACAGTCACGCCTTCGTCTGCATTCGCCAGCGCAATCGCGCCGTTGTTCTCGATATAGAGTTGTTCCTGCGCGCCGGTTTCATACTCGCCTTCGACGATGAAATCCGCTTTCGCCCAGACCTCATCAACATTGCCCTTATCGACCAGAAACTTTTTGAAGACGTTGTCATCGCCCCAGATGATTGCTTTCTGCGCCAGTGAATCTTCGAGATTGAACACCGCCGGCAGCTCTTCATACTCAATGCGCACATGCCTGCGCGCTTCTTCCAGCAGATACCGATCGTGATGAGCCAGCAGAACGATCGCTTCTTCAGGGTGATTGGTAACTTCGTCGGCGAGATAAGGCTGGTCGTTGAGGATGAGCGCTACATAGTTTTCCCCCAGCTTCAAATCGCGAATGTCTTGCGCAGTGACGATCGTGAATTGATCCCAGGGAATGTCGCCTTCGTAAGAAATATTTTTGATGCGGCCACGCGGAACGGAACTACGCACAGTGACACCGTGCAGCATGTCCGGGAATGCCAGATCATCGACATACAGCGCCTGACCGGTAACTTTCTTCCGGCCTTCTTTGCGCGGGATTGGTTTGCCGACGAGGGTCATCGTTTAATTAACATGATTCAATTGCCATGCTGATTACAACCGAAAGCGATCCACGAATTTACACGAAACAACTCGAAGAAAGCCCGTCAGTTTTTAGTCCCGTTCGTGTAAATTCGTGGATCGCTTTTTCTGCCGCATCACTGTTTAGCCGGCCTTACCGGGCATAGCAAAATCCGCAACGCGCCCCAGCGCACCGCCCTGTTCACGCGAATGCATCGTTTCCGCGTTACTGGTAATTCGCGTCGGATACTTTTCATTCCAGCAGGCAACACAGGCTGAGTTGGGATTGATTCCCGTCGCTTCCAGCATCCCTTCGAGCGAGAGGTAGCCAAGCGAGTCGGCTTCGATAAAGTCGCGAATGCCTTCGACGGAATAGTTCGCGGCGATCAGTTCCGATTTGTCCGGGGTGTCGACGCCGTAATAGCAGGGACTGATTGTCGGCGGGCACGAGATGCGCACATGAATCTCTTTCGCGCCGGCTTCGCGCACCATGCGCACGATTTTCTTTGAAGTCGTGCCGCGAACGATCGAATCATCGATCAGGATAATGCGCTTGCCTTCGATCAGATCGCGCACCGGATTTAGTTTGATGCGTACGCCAAAACTGCGAATCGATTGCCTGGGCTCAATGAATGTCCGGCCGACGTAGTGATTGCGCACCAGGCCGAAGCGAAACGGCAGACCACTTTCGGACGAATAACCAATCGCCGCCGGCACGCCTGAGTCAGGCACCGGCACCACGATGTCGGCATCCGCGGGCTGCTCAATCGCCAGGCGCTTTCCCATCAAGTGTCGCGAGCGATTGACTGATTCACCAAAGATGAGCGAGTCGGGACGTGCAAAGTAAACGTGCTCAAAAATGCACATCGAATGTTGCTGGGCATTAAGTGGCCGCGATGAACGCAAACCATCTTCATTGATAACGACCATTTCGCCGGGCTCGATGTCGCGCACGTACTTGGCATCGATGAGATCGAACGCGCACGTTTCCGAAGCAATCACCCAGGCGTCTCCCAGGCGTCCCAGCGCGAGCGGGCGAAAACCGCGAGGATCGCGGATCGCGATTAGTTCCGTCGGCGTCAGAAACAACATCGAGAATGCGCCTTCCGTATGCCGCAGAACTTCGGGAATCGCTTCGGCTACACTGGCCGCGTGCGAGCGCGCGACACCGTGCAGCACGACTTCCGTATCTGAAGTCGAGGAAAAGATCGCTCCCTCGCGTTCGAGCAGTTTCCGCTCTTCGCGCGCAAACGGCAGATTACCGTTGTGACAAACTGCGATCTGCCCGTGCTGGCAGGTGACCAGAAATGGTTGGCATTCGCGCAGCGAGACTTCGCCGGCGGTGGAATAGCGAACATGACCGATCGCGCTGGTGCCGGGCATCCGATCCAGACGTGTCTGGTCGAACGCTTCCGAGACATAACCCATGTCACGCTCGGAAACGATTTGCCGGCCGTTTGAAACGGCGATGCCACACGACTCCTGACCGCGATGCTGCAACGCGTACAGACCGAGATAGGTCAGGCGCGCGGCTTCGTTATGTCCGTAGATGCCGAACACGCCGCACTCTTCGTGCAGCTTGTCGTCCCAAAGATTATTCACAGGCTTGAGATTATCGCGCATTCGAGTTGTGTTCAACTGGATCGGGAACGTGGACCTTCATTATGCTCCGCCATTTGATGTGCGGAAAGGCTGCGCCTTTCCGCAGTAGCTCAAAAAAATAAGTCGAGGCTAGCCTCGAAAGTGGAGGCGTAGCCTCAAACCGAAAAACAAGTACGTCGTCGGAAAGGCAGAGCCTTTCCGCACATCAGACGGCAGAGCCGTAGTTTGGATAAGATGATTCCGCTCCTCCGGAGCTAATATTCATTTTGGAACTTTCAATGCTATAAACATCTCGCTCCTGAGGAGCATCAGGGTTTTGACGGACTCGGTTCGTCTGCCCGTTTTACTTGGCCCACGGTTGAAAGCATGGCCATGACGATTATTAAAATTATTCTCGGCGCGGCGCTGGTTGGCGCACTATTTATGGCCGGCTGGAGCGTGTACCGGCGATTGCCGGCGGACGGGACGCGGACCGAAAGTTCAGGTGCGCGCGCGAACTCGGAAATGACGATTATCCTGCGCGGTGACTCGGAGGCTACGCCGGTGAACACACGAGTCGAGCTTTACCCGATCGATTTCGCGGCCGTCCAGCGAGACTATTCCGCTGCCTTGCGGCCCGGAAAAACCTTCGACGATTTTCTCGCCCAACGGATCAAGGGACTGGTACCCGTACAGCCGCAATTCGATCGGAACGGCAGGGCACTGACTAAGCTGTCAGAAGGCAACTGGTGGCTCCGGGCCATCGCAACTGCGGCCGGCGGCGAGAAGATCGAGTGGCGTCTGCCGGTGAAGGTTATCAGTCGTGGCCAAACCATCGAACTGACGACTGAGAATGCCTACGAACGCACGAAGGCGTTTTGACAGGTGTCAGTTGCTAGTTGTCAGTAGTTAGTTGTTAGGAATTTGCTTTTGGGATTTGTAACAACTGACCACGAACAACTGACTACTAACAAACCGTAATGAAAGCCCTACGCTACGAAAACCAAAAGCTTTCAGTTAGTGACATCGCCAGACCAGCGGCGGATGGTGAAGCCCTGGTGCGCGTTACGTTGTCGGGAATTTGCAACACCGACCTGGAGATCACACGCGGCTATGCCGGCTTTCAGGGAACGATTGGTCATGAGTTTGTGGGCGTCATTGAAAGTCTGCCAGAGGCCGGGACAGTGGCCCAATCGTCAATGAGGGTTCCGTTACGTGGGGAGCCCTCCTTAACGGTCGGGCCTCTGACACCGGGGCAACGGGTTGTTGGCGAGATCAACACCGGTTGCGGCAGTTGCGAGCTTTGTCGCGCCGGCGATCCGCGTCATTGCGAAAAGCGCACCGTGCTCGGGATCGTCGGCCGCGATGGCGCGCACGCGGAATTTTTGAAAATACCAGCAATTAACCTGGTGCCTGTGCCAGACGAAATTTCAGATGAACGCGCGGTGTTCATCGAACCACTATCAGCGGCCTGCGGAATTCTCGAACGCGCACATGTTGCCGCGAACACAGTCGTGGCCGTGGTCGGCGACGGCAAACTTGGTTTGCTTTGCGCGCAAGTGCTGGAGACGACCGGAGCTGATGTTTGTTTGGTGGGAAAACATCCGAACAAACTTCAAATCGCCGCCCGCCGCGGCATCGAAACAATTACGAGCGAACAGGCAAAGCAGCGCCCGCGCCGGTTTGACATGGTTGTCGAGGCTTCCGGCTCGGCGACCGGCTTCGATCTCGCTTTGGATCTGCTGCGTCCGCGCGGCACTCTGGTGCTGAAATCCACTTTCCAGGGCGCCACAGATTTGCGTGCGGCCCGAATCGTCGTCGATGAAATCAGTGTGGTGGGGTCACGCTGTGGCCGTTTCGCCCCTGCGCTGGAACTGTTAAAAGCAAAGGCGGTTGACGTCGAAAGCCTGATTAGCGAAGCACACCCGCTCTCTGACGGAGTGCGTGCAATCGCACGAGCCTCGGAACCGGGCGTGTTGAAAGTCTTGTTGCGGCCCTGAGAGTTGTCGGAGGGGAGCCCAGGGCGAATGTAGTCAGGCTGCGCAAGCTGGCAGCATACGCTTCCCGGACTTCTAGTTTTTCCTCGTACCTTTCGCTATACTGCCAAAACCTGCTTCCCCTGAAATTGGAAAAGCGTGGGCTCCCCGAGGGAAACACGGATCAAAGATTTTCTAAGGCGGTGAATCATGTTCGAGTCTTTCAAACAAACAACTGATGCCGAAATAACAATTCTACGGAAACTGCGCGTGTGGATCGCGGTGATGGCCGTTGTCTGTGTGTTGGCCGGCATTGGTATTGGCGCAATCCTTGCGGGCCACCCCGCTGTAGCCCAGGACGGGTCGCAATCCGCGGCGCGGGCGCCGGAAGCGCTCTCGGCTTCGTTTGTAGAAATCGCCAGCCGCGTTGAACCCGCGGTGGTGAACATCGACACCATGCAGGTTTCATCCGACATTGCGGAAAGCGATAACGATGACAAACCTGAACGTAATCAGAGCAACCCGTTTTACGACATGCTGCGCCGTCCGCAACCGCGTCCGACGCGTGGAGTAGGCAGCGGCTTCATCATCGATCCCAAAGGCTATGTCCTGACCAACAACCACGTGATCGATGGGGCTACGCGGATCACGATCAGTCTGCTGACGGGCGAACGATTTCGCGGCAAGGTGATCGGCATAGATAAGGAAACTGACCTGGCAATAATTAAGATTGATGCTCCGCACGATCTGCCGGTCATGAAGTTTGGGGATTCAAATGCAGCCCAGGTAGGCGATTGGGTCCTGGCGATTGGCTCGCCGTTCGGCCTGGATCAGACGGTGACGGCCGGAATCATCTCAAAGAAAGAGCGCGACTCGCAGACCTTCACCAGCTTTCAACGGTTCCTGCAAACAGACGCGGCGATCAATCGCGGCAACAGCGGCGGCCCACTCGTCAACATGCACGGCGAAGCGATCGGGGTGAACTCGCAGATTGCGACCCTGACCGGAGACTACAACGGCATCGGTTTTGCCCTGCCTTCAAACGAAGCGAAGTTTGTCTGTCAACAGATTCTGTCAGGCGGAAGAGTCAAGCGCGGGTTTTTGGGTGTTTCAGTCGAAGCCGTGCGGGCAGAATTTGCCCGTGTCTACAGGTTGCCGGAAGTCCGCGGCGCCATAGTCGCCGACGTGCCGCAGGAAACGCAGCCCACGCCCGCGATGAAGGCGGGTCTGCAGACCAACGATGTGATTATCGAGTTTAATGGCCAGCCCGTTCAGGATTCGAACGATCTGATCGCTAAGGTCGCCGCTACCGCTGTGGGCCAGACCGCGACGCTCGCTTATCTGCGCGATGTCGACGGCAAGCTTGAACGCCACACGGTTAGTGTAACGCTGGCCGAACGTCAGGATCTTACGGCGGGCGATGTCGAAATTAACGGTACAAAGGACAAGCCTGAAACTGTCAAAACCAGCAGCGGGCGAATCGGTTTGACCCTCGGTGAACTCACGCCCCAACTAATTACCGAGAAACATCTGACCGGCGTAAAAGGACTCTACGTTAAGGACGTCGATCCGAGTGGACTGGCCGCGGATGTCCGGCCGAATGAAATCTTTGCCGGCGAGGTGGTCACTCGCATTAATCGCGTGCCGGTGGCGACGCTGGCTGATTTCCAGCGGGTCGTCGAATCCGTAAAACCGGGCGACGCCATCGTCCTTAACCTTACGCACTTCGACCGAAAGTTCAACCGCCTGGCCCAGCGGATCGTGCAGTTCACCTATCAATAAGGGGTAGAGGCCAGAGGTCGGGAGATCAGAGATTAGCAGAAGTCCTCATTGGCTGATCTCTGATCTCCGGCCTCTGATCTCTGATTATCTATGGCTCAAGCAAAAAAGGCTCTGGCAAAAAAATCTCGATCGGCGGCCCGCGCCACGAAGCGCGCGCGCAGTAAGACCTACCACAACTTTATCGGCGGCCGTTGGGTGCCGAGCAAGAGCGGCCAGTGGCTTGAGAACCGGAACCCCGCCGATACCCGCGACCTGCTGGGTCGATTTCCACTTTCAATCAGCGACGATGTGAGCGCCGCGGTCTCAGCCGCGGCCGCCGCCTTCGACGGCTGGCGGCAAACGCCTGCGCCCCGCCGCGCTGAGATTCTGTTTCGTGTCGGCGAGATCCTGATCCGCGACAAAGAAAAGTACACCGCAGACATGACCCGCGAGATGGGCAAAGTTTTGAAAGAGGCGGGTGGTGACGTTCAGGAGGCGATCGATTGCACGTATTACGCGGCCGGCGAAGGACGGCGGCTGCACGGATTCACCACCCCGGCCGAGATGCCCAACAAGTTCGCCATGTGCGTGCGCCAACCGATCGGGTCCTGTGGTTTGATCACGCCATGGAATTTCCCGATGGCGATTCCTTCCTGGAAAATGATTCCGGCTTTGGTGTGCGGCAACACGGTCGTCATCAAGCCCGCGGAGGATACACCGCTCTCAACTTACAATCTGGTCAGGGCCTGTGAAGAAGCCGGCATACCACCAGGAGTCGTGAATCTGGTGACGGGCTATGGCGAAACTGTGGGCGCGGGAATCACCGCTCATCCGTCGCTGCGTTTGATTTCGTTTACCGGCTCAACCGAGACCGGCCGGTCGGTAGCGTCGGCGTGCGCTGAACGCAACGCGATCTGTTCACTTGAGATGGGCGGCAAAAACGCGATCATCGTCCTGGATGACGCCGACGTCGACAATGCGATCGAGGGCGCGGTCTGGGGCGCGTTTGGCACTTCGGGCCAGCGCTGCACCGCGTCGTCACGTCTGATCGTGCACAAGAAAGTTTACAAGCAGTTTACAAAGAAACTGGTTGAGCGGGCCAAAGCCCTGCGCGTCGGTAACGGGGCCGACCCGAAAGTTGATGTAGGTCCGGTAATCAACGCCGAAGCCGTACACAAGATTATGGGCTACATAGATATTGGCCAACATGAAGACGGCGCAACGCTGGCCTGCGGCGGACATCACCTGACCAAAGGCGAGTACGGGCACGGCTTCTACATCGAGCCGACGGTCTTCACCGATGTGAGCCCCGACATGCGCGTAGCTCAGGAAGAGATCTTTGGCCCGGTGACGTCGGTGATTCCCACGGATTCCCTGGATGAGGCGATCGAGATCGCAAACGGCGTGCGCTATGGCTTGTCCGCTGCTATCTACACTCAAGATGTGAACCGCGCGTTCCACGCGATGAACGAAACCTACACCGGCATCTTCTATGTGAACTCTTCGACCATCGGCGCAGAAGTCCATCTGCCCTTTGGCGGCACCAAGGCCACCGGCAACGGCCACCGCGAAGCCGGCACACAGGTGCTGGACATCTTCTCGGAATGGAAATCGATTTACGTCGACTACAGCGGGAAACTGCAGCGCGCGCAGATCGATAATGCAGTCGAAGACCTTTGAGGTCGCGCGCTCTTCAGGGCGTTAGCCCGACCGTGAGGGAGGGCGCGATTGGTGCACCTCGGAGCCCTCCCTGACGGTCGGGCTAATGCCGCTCACAGGAAACCAAAGAGACCTATGACCAGAAATCAAATGATTGGCGCCGGATGTGGCGGCGCAGGATGTCTCGGCCTGATCGTGGTAGTTATCGCGGCCGGCTTTGTCTACTACTGGCGATATCAGAAAGCGCCCGTACCGGACAATGTTAATTACAATTCCAACCGTAGCTCGGATCGCAATTCAAACACGCCCAGTTCCACACCCGGCAGCTCGTCGTCGCTTTCTGATGACAATCGCCATCGGTTGTTTCAGGCGGCCAGCGTTACTCGCGACAGCGAACTACTGAAGAAGGTAAACAAAAAACTCGGATTGGTTGATGCCGACGGCTCGCCTAACGATAAATACGCCGAGTTCATGAAAGACCACCTGGTCTGGATCTTCAAAAACACGGATTGGATTGGTCAATACAATACGCCCGAAAAAGGACGCGCTTACGTCAACGAACATATCAACGACTGAAAACGCCATCACCCGGAAGATCTCGAGGTCGTTAGCAGCGCGAACGCTGTCCGCATACGAATGATGCCAAGTAGGGCAAGACATGTGAAGAGGGTCAGGCTATTATTTTGGGTGATTGGTTTCCTGCTGCTTTTCGCTGGTCCATCATTTACGTCAGGTCAGGTTGGTAGGCCTGAATCTTCGGCAACACCGGATGGCAACCGCGTCTATACAGGGAAAGAAGTTGATAAGAAAGCGCGGGTTCTGAGAAAACCCGAACCCAAATACACTAAAGACGCCAGGAAACATGGAATTGAAGGTACTGTCATTCTTCGGGTAGTCTTTGCTTCGACAGGTCGAGTAACAAACATCCATGTCATCTCGGGACTGCCTGATGGACTCACAGATCGCTCGATCGAGGTCGCACAAAGAATTAAGTTCGAACCCGCAATCAAAGACGGCCATCCGGTGTCGATGTGGTTCGAGCTCCAATACAACTATCACCTGTTTTGATCCCACGTCCTGCGCAGATCGGCGCTCGTTTTCGCAGTCATCGGTTGCAAAATCCTCGTGTCTCCCATTAACTAACTACTGACAACTGACCACGGACAACTGACTACCTCAATGGATCCATCCCGCATTCGCAACTTCTCGATCATTGCTCACATCGATCATGGCAAATCGACGCTGGCCGATCGTCTGCTCGAGTTAACCGGCGCCGTGACCGGGCGCGACATGTCGGCGCAGATACTCGACGATATGGATCTCGAGCGCGAGCGCGGCATTACGATCAAAGCGCACGCGGTGCGGTTGAACTACAAAGCGCAGGATGGCCGGCAATACGTCTTGAACCTAATCGATACGCCCGGGCACGTGGATTTCTCTTACGAAGTTTCGCGCTCTCTTTCGGCATGCGAAGGCGCCCTGCTGATCGTGGATGCATCGCAAGGCGTCGAAGCTCAGACGCTGGCCAACACCTATCTCGCGATTGAAAACAATCTCGAACTCATCCCGGTAATTAACAAGATCGATCTGCCCGGCGCTGAGCCGGAAAAAGCCATCGAGCAGATTGAACACTTCATCGGCCTGGGAACACACAATGCGATTTTCACCAGCGCCAAGACCGGTGTTGGCGTGGCGGAAGTTCTGGAAGCGATCGTGCGCGACGTACCGCCGCCGCAGGGCGACCCGGCTGCGCCGCTCAAGGCGCTGATCTTTGACTCGTGGTATGACTCATACCGCGGCGTGATCGTGCTGTTCCGCGTGATCGACGGCACGATTCGGCCGGGCATGAAGATTCGTTTCTTTAATGCCGGCCGCGATTACCAGGTGGAAACGCTGGGCGTAAATCGTCCGGGGCCAACGCCGATCGATCAACTGAGCGTGGGCGAAGTCGGCTTTCTCACTGCGTCGATCAAGACCGTCGCCGACGTGCAAATCGGCGACACCGTCACCGAGGCAGCTCGACCAACCAAAGAACCGTTTCCCGGTTACCAGGAAATCAAGCCGATGGTTTTTGCGGGACTCTATCCCGTGGACACAAACCAGTATGAAGAGTTGCGCGATGCGATGGACAAGCTGCGTCTGAACGACGCTTCGTTCTTTTACGAGCCGGAGTCTTCCACCGCGCTTGGTTTCGGTTTTCGTTGCGGCTTTCTCGGTTTGCTGCATATGGAGATTGTGCAGGAGCGTCTGGAGCGCGAGTTCAACCTCGATCTGATCACTACGGCGCCAGGCGTGCGCTATGTGGTCACGACGACCGACGGCAAGGTAACGGAAATCGACTCGCCGGCAAAGATGCCGGATCCGGGCCGCATCGTAAAGATTGAAGAGCCGGCGATTCGAGCGACGATCCTTACTCCCGAAGAACATCTGGGCGGAATCCTCGCGCTGCTGGAAGAAAAGCGTGGGCAGCAGAAAGGTTTTGAATACATCACGTCCAGTCGGGTGATGCTGACGTATGAATTGCCGCTCAATGAGATCGTTTTGGATTTTTATGATCGCCTGAAATCAACTTCGCGTGGATACGCTTCGCTCGATTATCACCTGGCGGGTTATTGGGAAAGCGATCTGGTCAAGCTCGATGTGCTGGTTGCCGGCGAGCCGGTCGATGCGCTCTCTCTGGTCCTGCACCGCGACACGGCAGCCGCGAAGGGCCGGGCCCTGGCCACCAAGATGAAGGAGTTGATCCCGCGCCAGCTTTTCGAAGTCCCAATCCAGGCGGCCATCGGCGCGAAAATCATCGCGCGTGAGACGGTGAAGGCAATGGGCAAGAACGTAATCGCCAAGTGCTACGGCGGCGATATCTCGCGCAAGCGCAAACTGCTTGAGAAACAGAAGGAAGGCAAGAAGCGCATGAAGAAAGTCGGGCGGGTAGAGATTCCGCAGGAAGCGTTTCTGGCGGTGCTGAAAGTGAATGAATAGACCACTGACTGAACGAAAATACAAATCCGATGGAACAGCGAGCTCTGGATCGCCTAAACGAATTGATTGAGACGGGAGGAAGCATACTCAACTCCGCAACGAGGCACGGCGGCCAGACACGCGTGGCGTTTGTTAGTCGTGAGCCCTATAGAACAGCTGTAACCTACAGCATTGATATTCAGATTGGGAGCAAATGGAGAACGAGTTGTTTGAATTTTCTTGAAACCCAGTTCGGGATTGACAGTCGTTATTATGAATCGTACCAAGGTTCAATTAGACAGTTGTCCTATGGGCACGTGCGGAAGGCGCTCGGCGTTTTGGAAGCAGTTAAGGAGGACCAACAAGTGAGACTAGCACCTCATAGCATTGACGCCATGCGAACGCTCGAAGAATGGGCGGGCTCCCAGCATCTTAGCTTGGGACTCGTTTTTACTGACATTGTTGCGTCGACGGAAATTGGAAAGAAACGGGGCGATGATAAGTGGATTGACGATCTATTCGCGCATTTCACACTGGGTCGAGAAATCGCTTCATGCTTTGACTCTTACGTTGTCAAAGTTATTGGAGACTCACTGATGGTAGCTTTTAGAACGGCAAGCGACGCAGTTAGTTTCGCTATTAACTTCGAAGAGAATACCGGTGTCGATTACATAAGCATAAGAGTGGGTATTAACTCTGGGGACGTAGAGGTTAGAGAAAACGATATCTATGGTCTAAACGTGAATTTCACGTCGCGCGTCCAGCACGCTTTGAAAGGTGGTGGAATATTGGTGACTAACTCGGTACAAAGAGACTACGACAAGCGCTTCGGAGAGAGTTCGGGAGTGAGATTCATACCGAGAGAAGTAGATCTAAAAAGCTTCGGGAAGGAAACGGTCTTTTTTGTAGCGACACCTGCATTGAAAAAGACGCGCCAGGAGAAATTCAATTCTCGTCAGGCGCTGCTCGGAAAAACGAAGGTTCCATCGTGGTTAGTGTAGCAATGCGGCGGCGTTATCGAAGTAGAGTGATTTAATAGAGGAATTCGTCATCATCTTCTGACCCGCTGATTTCTTGCGTCACCAATTCCCGCCACGTCTCCATCACATCATCGTTCGCGCCTAGTGATTTCAAACCTTCGCTAACCGAGCCTTCTTCTCTCTTCAACTCAGGAAATGTTAACAGCAGCATTGCCAGATCGCGCCAGTCGGTGCCGGCTTTTGGTTGGCCGCGACGCGCATGATAAGCCATTACTTTGTGAGCGATGAGTTCGGGCGGGGACATCACCAGCACGTCCTCGATTCGTTCGGCATGCGGGAGAGATTCGGCTGTGCGCACGTCGACTAAGTGGCGATTGCGAGGTTTCCGAATTTGAAACAAGCGATATCCTTTGCCGGCGCCGATCACACGCACCCTAACCGCAATATGAAAGCGCTCGCTTAAGTATTCTCGCAATTCTTCAGCGAGTTCGGTCGCGCGCGTGGAAACAAGGTCGATATCCTGACTCATGCGCGGTTCACTCACGTACGCGTTGACCGCTTGGGCACCAAAGACAACGGCATCGTCGCGTCCGCGCAAGAATTCGAGCACGGCGTCGTGAATGGTAGCCAGTGGCAGCTGTTCGCGCATGGCAAACTCCTCGAAAGTGAGAACTCCCGCGTTGAGACTCATAGAACGCTCCTTTGCGGTCACTTAACCGTAGCTTACTATAGCCCATTGCGTATACGAAGTATTTGCTGCCTTAGGCAATCTGAAGAAAGTCGGTCGCGTAGAGATTCCGCAGGAAGCGTTTCTGGCGGTGCTGAAAGTGAATGAGTGATTTCGCTTGAAGGGAATTATGACGCCCAGAAAAGATGACGGATGCCTAAGCCAAAGCTATCGAAATCCATGACCGTTGAGCAATTCGACAATGGATATTGGTACGCACTTGAGATAAAGGCGTTCGCGGATGACATTGGTATCCCGGCAGCCTCAAGACTTCGCAAAGACGAACTCGAAGAGTTAATCAAGCATTTCTTGCGGACTGGCCACATAAAGAACCCGCCCAGGAAAACTCTCTCAAGGTCAGTGGTCAGGGACGTTGAAAAAGGCCTCACTCTTGAGCTACCCGTGGTTAGCTATACAAACGACAAGGAAACAAAAGATTTTATTGTCCGGGAAGCTCTGAAGATTGCACCAAAGCTAAAGAGGAAATCAGGGGCCCGCTACCGACTCAACCGTTGGCGAGAGCAACAGATCGATAATGGCATCAAGATTACCTACCGAGACCTGGTGAGAGAATATGTAAGATTGAATCAGGTGCAAGGCAGTTTCCCTCAGGTTCAGATTCCCTCGGGCCGATACATAAATTTTCTCTCCGATTTTTTGGCCGGCGAAAAGAACCCAACCAGGGCGCAGGCGCTGAAGGCCTGGGAGCAATTGAAGAAGGCTGAGATTCCGAAGAACTATCGAGAGTGGAAAAAGAAGTACGGAAAGTCGAGCGCGTAAAGATTTCAGAAAGCATTTTTCGCGGTTTGTAAGGTGAATGAGTGACTCCTTGAGTAACTTGCGACTTCAATTCGGTCTCGCAAGCTTTGTTACTTGTGCTGATGAGCTTACAAAACGTTATTTCATGCCCATTTTT
>Ga0134121_10002365_pt1 | contig 16403 bp, 11 predicted proteins | sample KB301_FD_96463 | JGI IMG/M metagenome (GOLD analysis project Ga0134121, IMG submission 96463) | Terrestrial soil microbial communities without Nitrogen fertilizer from Kellogg Biological Station, Michigan, USA - KB3-0-1 | ecosystem: Environmental > Terrestrial > Soil > Unclassified ... | reverse complement strand
CGCCCTGCTGCAGGTCGACGATTTCGCGCTCGCTGGAGCCGCTGATCAGGATCATCGGAAAGCAGTTGACGGTGGCATGGGCCAGCGCGTTGAGGCCGTTCAGGAAACCCGGAGCCGAAACGGTGAGGCAGACGCCGGGCTTCTGCGTCAGAAAGCCCGCGATGGAGGCGGCATAGCCCGCGTTCTGCTCGTGGCGGAACGAAAGCACGCGCAGGCCCGCGGCCTGCGCCCGGCGCGTCAGATCGGTGATCGGAATGCCGGGCAGGCCGTAGACGGTATCGAGGCCGTTGAGCTTCAACGCATCGATGACCAGCTGGAAGCCGTCGGTCTGCTGCTGCACGTCAGTGGCGATTTGAGGTTCGACGGTGCCCATGAGGACGCCTCCGGGAAAGAGGCGAAAATGATAGTGATCCGGGCCCCACGCCAACCTTGACTGAGGTCAAGCTTTTTCAGTCTAATCAAGGGTTACCCATGACCACGATCGCCAATCACCCGCAGCGCAACACCCTGCGCATGCAATTGCGCGAAAACCTGCTCCTGAAGGCCATGCGCCCGGAGCAGTGGGAGGCGCTCGAGCCCCTGCTGACGGTCGGGGAATACCGCAAGGGCGACCGCCTGGCGCGCCAGGGCGACGAGGAAATGGTGCAGTTCTTCATCCTCGACGGCATGGTCAAGCGCGTGGTCTCCAATCCCGAGGGCCACGAGATGATCCTGCGCTTTGCCGCCGAAACCGAGATGGACACCTCGTTCGCGGCGTGGCGGCTGCGCACGCCGATCCCCTACTCGATTGTCGCAGTCACCGGCGCGCGCACTGCCGAGCTGGCGATGCCGCTATGGGTCGAGTTCCTCGAAAAGCACCCCGGGGTGATGGCGCGCTTCGAATACGAGGTGATGAAGCTGATGTCGGAGGTGATGGCGCATACCATCACCCTGCACCTGCTGGATGCGCCCGGGCGCCTGTCGCGCTTCCACCGCAAGCACCCGGACCTCGCCGCGCGGATCCCGAAAAAAGAACTCGCGGCCTACCTGAATCTCACGCCCGAGACGCTCTCCCGCCTCAAGCAGAAACTTGGCGGATCCTAGAAATCACCAGGGAGATCAGAGGCCAGAACAGGAGAAATAGCGCGAGGCCGGTCAGCGAACCGACCAGCGGGTTTGAAAAGAACACCGCCATGTCGCCCTGCGATCCGAGCATCGCCTGGCGGAACGCGGCCTCCGCGCGGTCGCCCAGCACGATCGCCAGCACCAGCGGCGCCAGCGGATACTGCAGTTTCTTGAACACGTAGCCCGCGATGCCGAACACCACCATCATCCAGACGTCGAACATCGAGTTGTGCACGGTGTAGGCGCCGATCGCGCAGATCACGATGATGATCGGCGCGATCACCGAGAACGGCACGCGCAGGATGGCGGCGAAGAGCGGCACGCAGGTGAGCACCACGATCAGCCCGACGATGTTGCCGAGATACATGCTCGCGATCAGTCCCCAGACGAAATCCTTCTGCTCGACGAACAGCAGCGGTCCGGGCTGCAACCCCCAGATCAGCAAGCCGCCCAGCAGCACTGCCGCGGTCGGCGACCCTGGCACGCCCAGAGTGAGCATCGGCAGCAGCGCCGAGGTTCCCGCCGCATGCGCCGCGGTTTCCGGCGCGACCACGCCCTCGACCATGCCGGTGCCGAACTTGTCGCCATCCTTCGAAAACCGGCGCGCCACGCCGTAACTCATGAAGGACGCCGGCGTCGCGCCGCCCGGCACGATGCCCATGAAGCAGCCGACCACCGAGGAGCGGATCGAGGTCAGCCAGTATTTCGGCAGTTCCTTCCAGGTCTCCAGCACCACCTTCATGTTGAGCTTGGCGCTGGCGCCCTTGAACGCCAAGCCCTCCTCCAGCGTCAGCAGGATTTCCCCGATGCCGAACAGCCCGATGACCGCGATCAGGAAGTCGAAGCCCGTGAGCAGGTGCGTCGAGCCGAATGTCAGGCGCAGCGCGCCGGTCACCGGGTCGGTGCCTACGGCCGCGAGCGCGAAGCCGAGCATCATCGTGGCAAGCGTCTTGAACGGCGGCTCCTTCGACATGCCGATGAAGGCGCAGAAGGTGAGCAGGTAGACGGCAAAAAATTCGGGCGGACCGAACTCAAGGGCGAATTTCGCCACCACGGGCGAGAGGAACGTGATGAGGATCACCGCCACCAGTGCGCCGACGAATGACGACGTGAACGCCGCGGTCAGCGCGGCGCCGGCACGCCCCTTCTGCGCCAGCGGATAGCCGTCGAAGGTGGTCGCGACCGACCAGGGCTCGCCGGGAATGTTGAACAGGATCGAGGTGATGGCGCCCCCGAACAGCGCGCCCCAGTAAATGCACGACAGCAGGATGATTGCCGAAGTCGTGCCGCCGGGCAGCTGCGCCATGCCGAAGGTGAGCGGCAGCAGGATGGCGACGCCGTTCGCGCCGCCCAGGCCCGGCAGCACGCCGATGATGACGCCGAGGATCACGCCGGCGAACATCAGCACGATGTTCTTCAGCGACAGCGCGATCGCGAATCCCTGCATCAGGGACTGGATCTCTTCCATCTCAGCCCAGGCCGAGCCAGTTCTCGATCGGCCCCTTGGGCAGGGGGATCTTGAACCAGACTTCGAAGATGACGAAGAAGAACACGCTGTTTCCGACGCTGACTGCGCCGAGCGCCAGCCACGAATACTTGCCGAGCCAGCGCATGAAGAAGCCGATGAACAGGATCGATGCGACATAGATGCCGGTCCAGCCGATCAGCGCGACGTAGATCGCGCTGGGCACCAGCACGGAGAGCACCATCTTGAGCTGCCCCACCTCGACGAACGTCTGGTCCTGGTCGCGCGCCCAGGTGAACACCGCGACAAGATTGATCGCCGACGCGACACAGATGATCACACCGACGATGAACGGAAAGTACCCTGCCTGCGGCCCGTCGTCGGCCCATTTCGAGCCCAGCCGCATGCTGTCGTAGACGACGATGGCGCCCGCCAGCAGGAAGAGCGCCGCGACGACGAGTTCGGCGCCCTTCTGGCGAAACGCGGCCCGGCCTTCGTCCTGGCCCTCCATGCCTCCCCCTTTCGCCGGAGTTATTTCTTGCCGGCCATGAAACCGGCGGCCTTCATGAGCGCGATGTGGCGGGCCTCTTCACGCGCCACCCAGTCGGCGTAATCCTTGCCGGTGAGCGTGGTCTGGTTGAACGCGCCCTGCTCCATGAACGCCTTCCATTCCGGCGTCTCCATCACTTTCTTGAAGATACCGAGGTAGTAATTCACCTGGTCGGGCGTGACGCCGCCGGGCATGAAGATGCCCCGCAGCATCAGGTAATCCACGTCCAGGCCCTGCTCCTTGCAGGTAGGGATGTCGGACCACGCCATCTTGTCCGTCACCTTGGCGGTGTACGGCATGCGCTTGGGATCGAAGACGCACAACGGGCGCAGTTTGCCGCCGCGCCATTGCGCCACGGCCTCGATCGGATTGTTCACCGTCGAATCCACGTGTTTTCCGACCAGTTGCACCGCCACCTCGCCGCCGCCCTTGTAGGGGATGTAGGTGAACTTGGTCCCCGTGCGCTGTTCGATCGCCACCGTGATGATCTGGTCTTCCTGCTTGGCGCCGGTGCCGCCCATCTTGAAGCGCTTGGCGGGCTCGCCCGCGCGCGCCTTGGCGGCGTCGAGGTAGTCTTTCGACGTCTTGTACGGCGTCTCCGCGTTGACCCACAGCACGAACTGGTCCAGCGCCAGCATCTGCACCGGCGTCAGGTCGCGCCAGTTGAACGGCGTGTCCTGCGCCAGCGGCGTGGTGAACAGGTTCGACAGAGTGATGATGATCTTGTGCGGGTCGCCCTTCGCGGCCTTCACGTCGAGGAAGCCCTCCGAACCCGCGCCGCCCGCCTTGTTCACCACCACCATCGACTGCTTCATCAGGTTGTGCTTGGCGATGATGGACTGCACGATGCGCGCCATCTGATCGGCCCCGCCGCCGGTGCCCGCAGGAACGACGAACTCGACGGTCTTGGTCGGTTCCCAGGCCTGCGCGCGAACTGCTTGCGGCAATGCGGCAATCCCTGCCATTACCGCGACAGAACCTGCGATACGAACGAATTGGCTTTTCATGATCATTCCTCCTGAGCGGATTCTGATTACTGCACCGCGGGTTCGACCTTGATTGCGGTCAAGAATTCCCCGGCTTCGCCTTTTCTTCGGCGGTCGCCGTCGCGGCCGCTTCATGCCGCTTCGCCAGCCACAGGCCCCAGACGACGACGATCGCGGCGCCGATCGCACCGCAGATCAGCTCGAGGTTCAAGCCCGCGACGTGCGGCTTGCCGTTGTCGCCGAACTGCACGCCGATCCCGCCGAGCCAGTCCTTTAGCGCGGGGTCCGTCACCAGCATCTCGCCCGCGACCATGCCGATGAGTGCCGCGCCAACGGTGATGATCACCGGATAGCGCTCCATCAGGGTGACCAGCAGCGTGGCGCCGAACACGACCAGGGGAATCGAAATCGCGAGGCCAAGGATCAGCAGGGTCATGCTGCCGCCGGCGGCGGCGGCCACCGCGATCACGTTGTCCAGGCTCATGACGAGGTCCGCGATCAGGATCGTCTTGATCGCCGTGAGCAGGTGGTCGCTGGCGTTGATGTCGGCGTCGTCATCCTCCGGCACCAGCAGCTTGATGCCGATCCAGAACAGCAGCAGGCCGCCGATGATTTTCAGCCAGGGCAGCGACAGCAGGGCCACCGCGAAAATCGTCAGGATGATCCGCAGGATCACGGCCGCGCCGGCGCCATAGAGGATCGCCAGCTTCTGCTGCCTGGGCGGCAGCGAGCGCGCGGCAAGCGCGATCACTACCGCGTTGTCGCCCGACAGCACGATGTTCACGCCGATGATCTTGGCCAGACCGAGCCAGAAAGCCTGCGTCAGGATTTCTTCAAGCATTTTTTATTTTAAAACAAGCCGACCACTTTCCCGTCGATCAGGTCTATTTTTTCCGCCGAGGGCACCTTGGGCAGCCCCGGCATCGTCATGATGTCGCCGCAGATCATGACCACGAATTCCGCGCCCGCCGCGAGCCGCACTTCGCGCACGTTGACCACGTGGTTGGACGGCGCGCCGCGCACCGATGCGTCCGTCGAGAACGAAGACTGGGTCTTCGCCACGCACACCGGATAGTGGCCGTAGCCATCGTCCTGGAATTTCTTGATCTGCGCGCGCACTTTCGCGTCCGCCGTGACCTCCGAGGCGCGGTATACCTTCTTCGCGATCTTGTTGATCTTGTCCCAGAGGGTGTCGGCATCCTCGTACACGAAGGTCGGCTTGGAGGGCTGGTCGCAAAGGCCAACCACGATCTTCGCCAGCTCCGCGGCGCCCTTGCCACCCTCGCCCCAGTGGGCGGCAAGCACCACCTGCACGCCCAGCTTCTTCATCCGCGAGGAAAGGAGTTCCAGTTCCGCCGGCGTGTCGCTGGTGAACTTGTTGATCGAAACCACGCAGGGGATGCCGTAGACCTTGGTCACGTTCTCCACGTGCCGCTCAAGGTTGACGATGCCCTTCTCCAGCGCCGCCACGTTTTCGGTGGTGAGCGTCTTCAGGTCGGCGCCGCCGTGGTACTTCATGGCGCGCACCGTCGCGACGATCACCGCGGCGCTCGGGCGCAGGCCGCTCTTGCGGCACTTGATGTCGAGGAACTTCTCCGCGCCCAGGTCGGCGCCGAAGCCGGCCTCGGTCACGACGTAGTCGGCGAGCTTGAGCGCGCTCTGGGTGGCGATCACCGAATTGCAGCCATGCGCGATGTTGGCGAACGGGCCGCCATGGATGAACGCGGGGTTGTTTTCCAGGGTCTGCACCAGGTTCGGCGCGAGCGCGTCCTTCAGCAGCACCGTCATGGCGCCGTGTCCCTTGAGGTCCTTCGCCGTGACCGGCTTCTGGTCGCGCGTATACCCCACCACGATGTTGCCAAGGCGCTTCTTCAGGTCTTCCAGCGAGGTCGAGAGGCAGAAAATCGCCATCACCTCGGAGGCGACCACGATATCGAAGCCGTCCTGCCGCGGGTAGCCGTTGGCGGTGCCGCCGAGGCCGACGGTGATGTCGCGCAGCGCGCGGTCGTTCATGTCGAGCACGCGCTTCCACTGGATGCGGCGCACGTCGATACCCAGTTCGTTGCCGTGGCTGATGTGATTGTCGATCAGCGCCGCCAGCAGGTTGTTGGCGAGCTGGATCGCGCCGAAGTCGCCGGTGAAATGCAGGTTGATGTCCTCCATCGGCACGACTTGGGCGTAGCCGCCGCCCGCCGCCCCGCCCTTGACCCCGAACACCGGACCGAGCGAAGGCTCGCGCAGGCAGATCACCGCCTTCTTGCCGATGTGGTTCAGCGCATCGCCGAGGCCCACCGTGGTGGTGGTCTTGCCCTCCCCGGCCGGCGTCGGGCTGATCGCGGTGACCAGGATCAGCTTGCCGTCCTTTTTCGACTTCAGGGTATCGAGGAACGGCAGCGAGATCTTGGCCTTGTAGTGGCCGTAGGGTTCGAGGTGTTCTTCGGCGATGCCGAGCTTCTCGAGCGCCACCTTGGAAATGCGCTGCAGTTTCGCAGCCTGCGCAATTTCGATGTCGGACGGCATCGGGAATCCCTTCTCTTTATCGAAGGCGGGATTCTGGTAGACAGCCGGCGGTTGCGGCCTTGACTCAAGTCAAGTGCCGGCAGCTTGAGCTACTTGCTGAACTCCACGCTGCACTTGATGCCGGCGGGGAATTTGTTGCTAGGGTTGGGCAGCTGCAGGCGCACGCCGAAGGTGCCGCTCGCGGCGTCGATCAGCTTGTCGACCACCACCACCTTTGCCGAGTGGATGCCCGGAACGAAGGGCGCGAGGTTGACCTTGCCGCTCATGCCGATGCGCACGGATCCGAACAGCTCGGCCGGCGCGATCACCTCCACGTTGAGCGGATTGAGCTGCGCCAGCTTGAGCACCACCGACTTGTCGGACCGGATCAGTTCGCCGGGCGCCAGGCGCCGTTCCACCACCACGCCGTCGAGCGGACTCAGGATGATCCTCAATTTCAGATTTTCCTTGTCCTTTTTCAGCTCTTCCTCGTGCAGCCTGGCCTCGGTCACCATTTCATCCCGCTCCTGCGCCGAAATGAGCTGCTTTTCGAACAGTGCCTCGTTGCGCTCCACCTTGCGCTTGCCGAACTCGACGCGCGCCTGCGACAGCTGCACCGCCGCGGCCTCGACGCCCGATTTCAGCGTCGCCACCACCTGGCCTTTCCGGACCTGGTCGCCGCGATCGACGACAACCCTTTCCAGCACCCCGTCCACCGGGCTGCCAACGTTCACGACCATGAACGGCTCCACGAGGCATTCCAGGGCATCGCCGGCCTTTCTGGCGCTTGTCTGGGCCGGGGCGGACGCGGTTGGCGCCGCCTTGGGAGCAGCGGGAAGCGGTCCCTGGGCGGATGCCGCCAGCGGCAGGCATGCCGCGGCGAATACGGCGAGCGTTTCCTTCTTCATTCGTGGCTGCCTGAGAAAGCGAGGGTCTTGCCCATCTGCTGATCCATCTTCAAGAGTTCTCTCCGGACACTGGAATGCGAATGCTCCGCATAGCGCTGCGCCAGGCGAATCGCCATCGACCCGAGCTTTGCGGCACGCTCGGGACTCAGTCCCGCCATCACCCTGGCCAGCGCCGCCCCCGCCGACGCGCCGGCAACCGACATGATCGAATCCTCCACCGACAGGATCGGCTCGAAAAAACCCGGATCACCCTGGCGCGCACAGCGTCCTGCGAGCTGGCGGTCGATGCGTTCCGAATCGTGCCGCTCCGACAGGATAACGTGAAGCCCGCCCACCGCGGCGACGTCCTCCGCCAGCTTGATGTCGGTTCCACGGCCGGCCATGTTCGTGGCGATGGTGATGCGGCCCCGTTCGCCGGCGGCGGCCACGATCTCGGCCTCTTCGCGGTCCTGCTTCGCGTTGAGCACCCGGTGCGGAAGCCTGGCCTCCCCGAGCAGGCGGCTCGCATGCTCGGAAGCCGCCACGGAGCGCGTGCCCAGGAGTACCGGCCGCCCCATCTCGTGCACCTCCTTCACGCGGCGCACGATCGCGTCCCATTTCTCGCTTTCCGTGGCGAACACGCGTTCCGGCATCACGACGCGCCGGCCCGGTCGATTGGTCGGAATCTTGACGATCGGCAGGCCGTAGACGACGCCCAGCTCGCCGGCGACCTCGCTGCCGGTGCCCGTCATGCCGGACAGCAGCTTGTAGCGCCGGAAGAAGCGCTGGTAGCTGATGCGCGAGAGCGGTTCCTTCTGCGCCGTGATCTTGCAACCCTCTTTCGCCTCGACCAGCTGGTGCAGGCCGCGCTCCCACGAACGGTCGGCCATGGTCCGCCCGGTGTACTCGTCGATGATCTCGATCTTGCCCTCGCGGATCAGGTAATGCTCGTCGCGCTTGAAGAGATGCAGCGCGGAGAGCGCCTGGGTCGCCAGTTCCTCGCGGCGCATCAGGCCCGCCCAGACGCCGCCGAGCGCGGCGCACAAGCGCTCGAGATGCCGGCGACCGTCTTCGGTGAGCGTAATCCGCTTTTCGTTTGCATCCTTGGTGAAGTCCACGCCTTCGGCCAGCTGCCGCCCGATCTCGATGCCCTGCAGCGCGACGCGTTCCTCGTCGCCTGATTCGGCCGGCGCCGAGATGATGAGCGGCGTGCGCGCCTCGTCCACCAGCACGCTGTCGGCTTCGTCGACGATGGCGAAATTCAGCCCGCGCAGCAGCAACCGCCGCACGCGCGAGCCGTCTCCGCCGAGCTTTTCGAGCTGCAGCCGCAGCGAGCTGTTGCGGCTGGCCAGCGTGATGCGGTCGCGCAGGTAGTCGAAGACGATGGTCTTGTTGGTGCCGTAGGTGACATGGCAGGCGTAGGCTGCCTGCCGTTCCGGGGGCTGCTGTTTCTCCGTCACGACGCCCACCGTGAGACCGAGCGCCTCGTACAGCGGGCGCGTGATCTCCGCATCGCGCACCACGAGGTAATCGTTGACGGTAATCACGTGCACCGGCACGCCGGCAAGCGCCGCGGTGCACGCCGGCAGAGTCGCGGTCAGCGTCTTGCCCTCGCCCGTCTCCATTTCCGCGACCATGCCCTGAAGCAGGATCCAGCCGCCCAGCAGTTGCACGTCGAAGTGCTGCTTGCCAAGCAGTTGTCGTGACGCGTGCGATACGAGGGCAAAGGCGCGCGCCACGAGCTCGGCGCGAAAGCCGTCCCGGCGCAGCAGCTTGCCGATGTCGCGGGCGGCGGAACGCAGGGCATCGCCCTCCAGGGCACCGAGGCTCGCTTCGCTTTCGCGCACGCGCGCGACGAAATCAGTGCGCAGCGCCCGCCGTGCGCGAATGGCGCGCGAAACCGTTCCAGCGACGCGCTCGCCAAGTTCATCCAGCCGGTTCTCGGGCAGGTCGTCCGGGCGCTCCGGGTATACCGGGCGCACCAGGGGAAACATGGCGGCCGCGTCAGACATTGAATTTGTTCAGGAATACCCTGCGCACCGCGCGATACCACTGGGTGCCCAGCGGCTCAGGCTCGCGCTCGAAACGCACGTAGATGCGACTCCCCAGCGATTGCAGGCGCGCCGCCTTGGCCAGCTCGAGCTCGAAGATGAAGAGCGACGAGGCCGACTTGATGTCCGACGCCCGCCCGCCGTCGCCCGCCGAGCCCGGATCGAGCACCACCTCGCCCCCGCCCTGCGCGCTCAAGGCCAGGTTGGGCAACTGGTTGGTGGCCGCCGGCACGACGCGTTTCACAACCGCCGGCAGCACTTCCGGGATGCGCTCCACCAGCCGCAATTCGACGCGGCGCGTCATCTCGCGCACCAGGTCGACGTCGCCCTGCGGCACCACGACCTGCACCGCGAGCCTGGAATAGTCCATCACGTATCCGAGCAGCTCGCCGCGGCGCACGAATCGCCCCGGCACGTCGCCGGCTTCGGCCATCAGGAAGATCCCGTCCCCTGGGCTGCGGATCACCTGGTCATGCGCACGGCTGCGCGCTTCGGCAAGGCGCGCCTCGATGTGGACGATTTCCTCCCGGATCAGGTTCAGCTGCACCCGCTCTTCGTGGGCGGCGGTATAGCGCGCGAGCTGCTCCTTGAGTTGCGCTTCCAGCAGCCGCACCTTGGCCACGAGTTCCGGGTCCTCGGTCACGACCAGCGGGTCGCCGCGCTTGACCGGCTGGCTGGGCTTCGCCACCACCGACTCGACGAATCCGTCGGCCGCGGCCCGCACGCGCGCGTCTTCGGGCGCCACCGCGACACCCTCGGTTCGCGTCCACGACGGCGCCGGCAGCCAGAGCACGATGGCGGCGACGATGGCCGTGAGCAGCCCGGCGGTCGCCAGCGAACGGGCGCGCCTGCCGCGCAGTTCGGAGGATGAAAACAGGTAGCCGATGCGCTTGCCGACGGGCAGGACCAGCGTGTTGTACAGCGACCAGAGCGCGAGCAGCACGCCGACCACGAAATACTGCTCGGCGACCAGCAGCGCGATCGAGATGGTGACGAAGATCCTGTAGAAGAAAGACGACACGGCGTACGACACGAACCACGCCCTTTCGCTGCGAGAATCATTCCCGGCGACGGCGCTCTTCACGCCCAGCAGGTACCTGCGCACCAGGTAGCCGAAATAGGTGTTGGCGCGCTGGCCCAGGTTCGGGATCTCCAGCAGATCCGCGAAGATGTAATAGCCGTCGAAACGCAGGAGCGGATTGGCATTGAAAACCAGCGTCGAGACCCCGGCGACCACCATCACGTTGTAGGCAAGCGCGCGCAGCAGGCCGGGCTCGGCGTTCACCCATACGAACATGGCGAGCGCGGCAAACAGGAGCTCGCTCAGCATGCCCGCGGCGCCTACCAGCATGCGATCGCGCTTTTCGCGGAAGGCAAGCGAGGCCGAGGCATCGACGTAGGGCACCGGCATCAGCACCAGGACCATGACGCCCATCTCGTGCACCTCGCCGCCCCTCGCCTTCACCGCCATGGCGTGGCCGAATTCGTGGATCAGCTTGGCGACCGGAAACACGAGGGCCATCAGCAGCAGGTTCTCGGCGCCGAACAGCTGGCCCGACAGGTCCTTGGTCAGTTCCGTCCAGTTCGATGCGGCGAGCACCAGCGCCCAGCCGACGACGAAGAGCCAGAGCAGCGCGCCAGCCGGCCCGAAGAGGCGCCGGCCGAGCGGATTCAGCCACTCCAGCAGGCGATCCGGATCGAACAGCGGAAAGCGCAGCGCGAGCGGGTTCTGGATGTACTGCTTGAGCTTCAGGCGCTCCTGCTTGACGTTGCGCTCGTGCAGCTCCTGGATGTCCGGATGGGCATCGGACTGCAGCACGTCGGCGCGGTGCAGGGAGGCGAGCATGTTGATGACTTCGTCCTGCGTCGGCGCGTCGTCGCCGAGCCGCGTGCAGGCGATGTCCCAGATCTCGCGCAGCGTGCGCTTGCCATCCATCAGCCCGATGACCAGGTTGGCGACGGGCGAAAAGCGGTGGAAACGGCCGCTCGAGCGGTCCTGCAGCACGTACCAGAGCTGGCCGCGGTACAGGTGCCGGTGGATCACCGCGTGGCTGCGCAGCCGGGGGCGCACATTGGCGACCCGGTACCACGAAGCGCTGAACAGGCTCTCGCTCACGGCCAGTAGGTCCAGACGAACAGGCGCAGCCAGTTCATCATGCGGTGCGTCCAGATCCAGAACAGGTGCCGCCGCTCGATGTCGATCTTGGCGACGCCTTCCATGCCCGGGCGCAGCCGCTCGTTCGGATGGTCCATCAGGGCTTCGACGCGGAAGTAGTTCTTGCCCTCGCGCGCGGTGGTCACGGAAGTGACATTGGCCACCGTGAATGCAAAGGACTCGCGCGCGATGGACGCCAGGATCAGGGTCCCGCGCTGGCCGGATGCGACGTCGGCGATTTCCCTTTCGTCGACGTTGACGATCACGCGGTAGGAGTCCAGCGGCGTGATCTCGAACAGCACGTCGCCGCGCTTTACCGCACTGCCGAGGGACTGCGTCAGGTCGCCTTTCACGATCACGCCGTTGAACGGCGCCCGCAGCGCGGCGCGGGAAATCTGCTCATCGAGCAGCGCCACCTGCGCCTGCGCCTGCTCGTATTGCGCCTGTACGATCTGCGCCTTGGCGCGGTCGCGGTTCGCGACCGCTTCCTGGTATTGCTTCGCGTACTGCGCGTATTGGCTCGCCCACTTCAGGCGCTCGAGGCGGATTTCCCTGTCGTCCATCGTCGCGAGCACCGCATCGGCGTTCGCCACGTCGCCGGCGCGCGCCGTCGCGCTCGCAACATAGCCATCGAACGGCGCCGCGAGCGTGCGCCGCACGGCGCCCTCCAGCGTCGCAGGCGCGGTGACGCGGTAGTCGCCGGTGGCGACAGCAAAAAACAGAACCGCCACGATGCTCAGGGAGAGCACCAGCTTGCGCTTTACGTGCCGCGGCCCGAACAGCAGGCGCACCTGCTCCGCGCCGGCGTCCTTGACGCGCAGCGCCAGCGCCCGTTCATTGAGCTTCTTCAGTTCCAGGATCCGCACCACGACCGCGGCCACCGCCTGCGCGAGCTCCACCTCGGCGCGCTCGAACGGCATGCGTGCCGGCCGTTCGAATACGAGGGCCCCCGTCAGCGTGCCGCTGCCGGCCATCGGCACGGTGAGCACGCTGCCGCTGCCGTGCTCGCCGGCCAGTTTTTCGTGGTCGCGCATGACGATGATCTCGTCGCCCTCGGCCGCCGGATAGCGGATCACGGACTTCTGGTCGATCGCCTCGTCCATGGCGGCGCCGACCGCGTGGATCAGGTTCATGCGCTTGCCGATCTGCGCGCTGTGCGACAGCGCGACGACTTCGGCGTGCCCGCCGCGCACCACGCCGAGGCTGGCACGGTCGCATTGCAGGCGCGTCGCCAGCTCAGTCACCAGGCTGCGGCACGCGGGCTCGAAACGTTCCTCCTCCAGCACGGCGGCGACCAGGTCGAGCACCGTCATCAGGCGTTCCTCGGTGCCGGTCGTTTCCGCCTGCTGCTGCTGCCGGACCCAGTTGGCCACCCAGGCGAGGCCCAGGTGCAGCTTCTGCAACGCCGCCTGCAATTCGGCCTCGCCGCGTTCCGCGACTTCCACGGCGACCACGCCGTGAAGGTGGCCGTCGATCTCGATCGGCAGCGCAAGCGCCTGTGAACCGGGCGGCAGGACCGCGGCCACCACCCGTCGCTCGGCGAGCGCGCGCTCGGCGGCATCGGCCAGGCGCGGCGCGCCGGCCTTGCCGGCGGGCCAGAACGCGACCGGCGCGTAGGGACCGGTATCGGGCGGCCCTAGGACCGCCACGCCGCCCAGGGTTTCAGGAATGGAATTGCACTGGCTCGCGAGCCAGGCGCCGAATTGCGCGCTCGCCGCCGCTTCGGCGTGAAGCTGCGCGCCGTTGACGAGATTATTCACCGTGGCTCAGGCGGGTACGGAAACTCGAGCCTCCGGCGCCGGCCGGCTAGAGCTTCAACTCTCCGTACCTGGCTTCGTATTCCTTCAGTCCCTGCCCCAGCAGCTGCAGCAGCCGCTTGGCGGCGAAAGGGTTCAGGACGATGCGCTCGGACAGCGCCACCGTGACTTCCTTCTGCCCGCCGTGCCACGCCTGGTTGGCGCCGAACAGCAGCATGATCTCCTCGCGCGTGCCGAGCACATTGCAGACGTTGGCATACGACGTGTGCATCTTGGAATCGTCCCAGACCACCTTCGGGCCGGCCGCCTGCGGCGCCACCGGCTTTACTTCTTTCGCTTCCTGCGAATCCTTTGTTGCCATTTGATCTCCGTATCAATGCAGACGATGTGTGTTTCCCGGGGCCAGCCCGGGGAAACGCCTTTTTCGATGCTACCACTCAATGCGGGATTGACGCGCGCCGGGCGCCGGCCTGTCGCTGTCGCGGTGCTCTGCCGGAGCCTGCGCCGGAACCTGCGCCGCCGATCCGCCGAACCACTTGCGCGTAATTGCGTCCAACGCCCTGCGCGTGAGCGGCCGCTTGCCGTTCGCCGCCGTCCCTGCCATCGCGTCGCGATCCAGCAGGCCGCGATTCGAAGCGAGCAGTCCCGCGGCGCCCAGTGCGAGCACCGGTGCGGCTTCGGCGTGTTCGTCCGATCCGAGCTCGACGCGCACTGCGCGCGGCGAGTCAACTCTTGCGAGCGTCTCGAGCGGCGGGAGCAGGAGCCCCGTCGGAACCTGTTCCTCGGCCGGTGAACCCTGCTGCTGCGGGCCGGGGGTACCGTCTTGCGGTCCGCCGTCGCCCTGCTCCGTGGAAGAACCCTGCGCGCCTCCCTGCTCCGCGGCGCCGCTTTCCGTGGCACCGCTGTGGGACGGCGAATTGACCGTGGTCACCACCTCGGACTGGAACAGTTTCCGGAAGACGGACGCATCGAGCAGCGGCACCAGTTTCGGCGCGGCGCCAGGCAGCACGCCCGGGATGATCACCACGTTGCCGGGCAGCGACTGCAGTGTCACCACCGTGGTCCCGTCCTGATCGTCGCTGCCGCCCAGTGCGTTGAACGATTCGTACAGGGCCGCGGTCACCAGGTCCTGCATGTCGCTCTCGATGCTCTGGACGAAGCCGCCGGCGATCACCACCGCGGCGTTGCCGCCGAAAAGCAGGTCTTCCGTAAGGTTGCCGGCCATCTGATCGCTGCCCTGGCCGCCGATGAGGACGTCATTGCCCGCGCCACCGTCAATCAGGTCGCTGCCGCCAAAGTTTTCATCGACCGACACGATCTGCTGCAACTGGCCGCCCGCGCCGTACGTCACCTGGCCGCCGTCGCCGAACAGGATGTCGTTGCCGCCCGCGCTGGTCACCGTGTCGGCGCCCGCGCCGCCGGCCGCGAGGTCGTTTCCATCGCCGGTCGAAATAGTGTCGTTGCCGCCGAGGAGCGGATCGCCGCTGACAGCCACCTGCACCGAGCCGTCCGGATTGTTGGTAATGGTGGCGTTGTCGCCGAACACGATGTCGGAGCCGTTGCCGGTCGTGACCGAGTCGCTGCCGGCGCCGGCCACCACCAGGTTGGTGCCGTCGCCGAGCGCCATGATGTCGTCGCCGGCCGTGTCGGCCACGGTGTCGATGCTGGTCAGCGTCGTGGCGACGCCGTTGGTATAGCCGATGTAGCCGTTGTCGCCGAACGCGATGTCATCCCCCGCGCCGGTGGTAACGCTGTCGCCGCCGAAGCCGCCGATGACGATGTTGTTTCCCTGACCCGCGTCGATGACATCGTTGCCGCCGATCAGGTCGAGCGCCGTGGTGCTGCCCGAGAGGTAAACGTTGCTGTAGATCACGACGAACTGGGTGCCGGCCGGGTTCAGCTGCACGATGCCGTTGTCGCCCAGGATCGTGTCGAGCCCGTTGCCGGTCGTGATCTGGTCGCCGCCCACGCCGCCCAGGATCGTGTTGGCCCCGTCGCCCGTGACGATGACGTCCGCCCCGCCGGTCGTCGCCAGCGTGTCGGTGGTCTGGTACGAGGTCACCAGCCCGGCAGCGTTGTAGTCCACCTGGCCGTTGTCGCCAAGGATGATGTGGTTCGAATCGGCGCCCACCGGCAGCCCCGTCAGCGGATCGGCCCCCGCATAGATCGTGTCCGTGCCGTAGCCGCCCACGATCGCCTTGGTGCCCTCGCCCGTGGTGATCGCGTCATTGCCGCCCAGGCCCAGCTCGCTGGAGACGATCTGCACGAACTGCGTGCCCGCCGCATTGAGCTGCACCACCCCGTTATCGCCCAGGATCGTGTCGGTGCCGATGGCGGTGGTCACGGTGTCACCGCCCACGCCGCCCAATATCGTGTTGTTGCCGTTGCCCGTGACGATCGTGTCCGCGGCCCCGGTTGCCGCCAGCGTGTCGGTGGTCTGATAGGCGACAACCAGCCCCGCGGCGTTGTAGTCGACCTGTCCGTTGTCGCCCAGGATGATGTGGTTCGAGGTCGCACCCATCGGCAGTCCGGTCACCGGATCGGCGCCAGCGTAGATCGTGTCCGCCCCGAACCCACCCACGATCGCCTTGGTGCCCTCGCCCGTCGTGATCGCATCATCGCCGCCGGTCAGATCCAGTACCGTGGTGCTACCCGAGACATAGACGTTGCTCGCGATCTGCACGAACACCGAGCCGGTCGCATCCAGCGTCACGATGCCGTTATCGCCCATGATCGTGTCGGTGCCGATCCCGGTCGTGATGACGTCGCCGGCCACGCCGCCCAGGATCGTGTTGTTGCCGTCGCCCGTGACGATCGTATCCACCCCGCCAGTGGTCGCCAGCGTGTCGGTGGTCTGGTACGAAGTCACCGCACCCGCCGCGTTGTAGTCCACCTGGCCGTTGTCGCCCAGGATGATGTGGTTCGAGGTCGCACCCATCGGCAGTCCGG
>Ga0134121_10002364_pt1 | contig 16412 bp, 12 predicted proteins | sample KB301_FD_96463 | JGI IMG/M metagenome (GOLD analysis project Ga0134121, IMG submission 96463) | Terrestrial soil microbial communities without Nitrogen fertilizer from Kellogg Biological Station, Michigan, USA - KB3-0-1 | ecosystem: Environmental > Terrestrial > Soil > Unclassified ... | reverse complement strand
GTAGTACCGTCCCGGCGGAATATTCTCCAAACTGTAGTGTCCGTTGATATCGGTTTCCGCGAGACTGACCAACGCATTGCTGGAAATTGCGTCGAGCAGGGAAGCCGGTACTGCCATTGCGGCGACGCGCACCCCGATTGCGGGAGCTCCCGTGGAAGTTTTCAACGTGCCGGCAATTGTCCCGTTATCGGATTGAAGTGCGGGCGCCCCCTGCGCCAACAAGGCGAATGCGAAAAGAATTGGAATCATGCCTAGTCTCTTGGGCGAGATCCTATCATGGGGCTTGGACGCTTTCCTCTCCCTTCCGGGGGGCGAATTCGGGGCCGTGCTACTCGAACCCCGAATTCGAATAAAAGAATTCGGGGTTCGAGTAGCACGGCCCCGAATTCAATTGGTAGCGCGGGAACTCACACGGAGCGGAACGTCGTCATCGCCCACCGTCACGCGGCGTTGTATCGATGCGTGTTGGAATCCTTCGATTGTCAGGTCGTAGGATCCGGGAAGCAGCCGCGGAATCTCGAATTGTCCTTCGCTGTCGATGGGAAACGTTGCCTTGGTCTTTCCCGTAATTGTCACGACACCTCCAAAGACAGGTTCCTTGCTGGTCTCGTCGTCGACATGTCCGTGAATCCATGCCAGCGGAATGATGGATCCCGGTGGAGGCGTGCCGGCAGGGAATTGAACCTGAACCGGCAGCACGCGTGTATCGTCGGCCAGTACTTCGCCCAGATCCTTATCGCCGACGACAACGGATGCTGCAAAGACGCGGGCAGGGGAATCCGGTTTGTCCTGCAGCATTATTACGTGTCGTCCCGGAGCCACTCCGCGAAATTCGAATGACCCATCCGAAAAGAGAATGCCGGACGTGCCCGACAAATTGAGGTACCAGTTCCCCACCGAAGCCGCGCGTCCCGTCACGCGTACACCTTTCGCTGTTGTGCCGGAGGGTGGTGCCGCCGCCAGAATGATCTCCAAAGGTGTCATCGGACCACCGACACTCAGCGCCGCGGTCGCGCCTCCGAATGAGACGGACGATTGTACGAAATTCGCTGCACTGATCTTCAGCGTGTCGCTCATCAGATCCACGCCGCCTTGCGTCATGGATTTCAAAAGATACCCACTGGGAATGTTCTCGACAGTAACCCGATACTGAATGCCGGGCACGGAGTCGGGAATTGGGAAATTCAGGCTTGAACTGTTGAGCGCCATTTCCGCCTTTGTCTGGCTCTCGGTACGCGTCAGCCGGACCGTCACGGGCAGTCCATTCGCGGAAATGGGTTGCTTGCCACCGCCTTCCATACGGACCTGGAGGGGCATCGTCAACCCCGCTCTTGCGGTTAAGAATGACGCGAGAAAGGCGGGTACGTCCGGCAGACGCGCGCTGGCGTCATCCACCGCGAAGTCGATGTTCGACACGATTGCGGTCGAGGCGATCGACACTGGAGTTCCCTTCGACATTTCGAGCGTGCCCGGATAGTAGGTTGGAAGGTCGACGCGTCCGGCGGCAATGTAGTAACGGCCCGGCGGAATATCTTCAAGACGATAACGGCCATTCTCGTCGGTTTCCGCAAGACTGGCAAACGAAGCCGACAATGCCACGTCCGCGATGCTGTCTGGTTGGGCGAGCGCGGTAACCCGAACTCCGGCGGCGGGCTCTCCGGCAGCCGTTTTCAGCACTCCGGTGACCGTCCCCTTCGTCGTGGACAGGGCGGGAAGCCCCTGAGCGAATAAGATGATGCCGAGCAAAAAAGAGATCATGCCGTTACCGGATCATTATAACGGCATCGTGCTCAGTTCAAGATTGACGTCGCTTTCCTCAACAAGGATTGTCTGCCGAATCGTATTGTGACCAAACGTCTGGATCTCGAGTTCGTAGCTGCCGGGGAGGAGACGCGGAATTTCGAACTTCCCGCTGGTGTCGATGTTGAACGAACTTCCGTAATGGCCCGTAATGAACACGGTTCCGCCGCCAATCGGCTCCTGTGTGGATTCATTGACAACTCGGCCTCGAATCACGGTCAACGGAAGTACCGATCCGGGGGCATGCGTGCCGGCAGGCGCCGGTGGCACCGGCCTTCGAACGTTGCTGGGTAGTACGGGAGTATCGACTAGAACAATGCCGGCGATATCCTGGTTGCCGACGACGATGCTCAAACCCAGTGGCTTTGAGGACGTCGGATTATCCGGCGTTGCGATGGTGTGCCGTCCGGGGGGCACGCCGCGGAACTCGAACGATCCGTCGGAATAATAGATGCCGGGTACGCCGGAAATGTAAATGGAACGCACTTCCGAATTCGGAGCCTTTCCCGTAATGCGTACGCCGGGAGGAGCAGGGGACGGAGGCGCCGCCACGAGTGTGATGGTCAACGACGATCCGGCAGCGGGCGTCGCTGGAGACACCGTAACAATTGCAGGCGGGAGAATTGCTCCCAAAGGCTGGGAGCTGGTCCTTGAATAAATCGTTGCAGCTGGCGGTGGGTTCGTGACGGACAGCCGTAAGGTACTGTCGGTAATTGCAGATGCTCCATACTTCATCGAACCGACGACATAACCAGCAGGCAGATTCTCCAGCGCAATGCGGTACTCCGGAGGTGTCGAACCGGTTGGAATCGCGACACTGAAACTGGCCGTTGCAAGCGGCATTGCCGTTGCAAACCCATCCTGGGTGCGCGTAAGAAGGAGAGCCGTAAATCCGGATGCCGAAAAGACCGGTATCCCACCTCCACCTTCAATGTCCACTTTGATCGGTATGTTGAACGATGGCGTGCTCGAGATCCCAAATCCAAATCCGGTATCCGGAGGCCGCGCTGCGATGGAGTTCATCGCAAAATCGATTCCGTTGACGACATCTCCGGTTTTTATGGTGACGATACGGCCTGCGGTCACATCCTGTGTTCCCGGAAAATACGTGGGATAGTCGACGCGTCCCGCAGCGATGAAGTAGCGGCCCGGCGGGATATTCTCCAGGCGGAAATGACCTTTCTCATCGGTCTCTGCAATGCTGGCGAGGGCCGTAGCATAACTGATATCGGCGGCTGTTTCCGGCCGCGCCATCGCTGCGACCCGGACTCCGACGGCAGGCGTTCCCAGATCGGTTTGCAGGGTGCCGGTCACAGTGCCGCCTTGGGCTGGCGCTGTGGGAATGCCTTGAGAGAGCCAAAGAAGAGTGAGAAGAAGTACGATCATAGGGTTCATAAGGAAATTGACCCCTCATCCGGCCCTTCGGGCCACCTTCTCCCTTCGGGAGAAGGGTGACGCGACAGCCAGCAGGCTGACGCGGCGGGTGAGGGATCTAGTACTCTAATTCCCCTTACCCGTCGCCGCCTTCACCTTCAGATACCGATCCGCGAATGTCAGGAACGTCGGCCAATTGGGTCCGTCTTGATGTCCACCATTGTGCTGGCGGAAGGCGACGTCGCCAGCGATCAGAGCGGTTTCCTGCGGAGGAAACGCGTTCGTACCCATATCCTTCTTGCCAAGAAGTATGTACACCGGCTGGGCGCCGGCCGCTGCCATGAACATCCCCTTGGGGTCCTGCCAGCCATCGCCGTTGATCATGCCACCACTGATAAAGATTGGGCGCGGCGCGACCAAAGCCACCAGTTCATGCCCATCAACCGGCATCTTTTCATGATTGGCCTTACCCGCATATTTCAGGAAGTTGCCCGCCATCCAGTGATACTCACCGGTACCCGCGACGTTTTCGATCTGCTCGCCAAAATTGCGCAGATTGATATGTGCGCCGCCGGCTCCCGATGAACTCACATATGAAATCGCAAAACGCAGATCCAGAGCCTGAGCCAGAGCCGTGGTCTTGCCCCAGCGGGAATGACCTTCCAGTCCGACCTGCTTCGCATCGACCGCCTTGTCCGTTTCAAAATAGTCGAGAACACGGCTAGCGCCCCAGGACCATGCGGCCAGAACTCCCCAGTCGTCGAGTTTGCGCGGCTGACCTTTGTTGACGAGACCGATGATGCCCGAGGTCAGGCATTGGCCGTTGTCTTGTTGAACGCTTCCGGTCAGCAGACTCGCATAGCCCCAGCCTCGGGAAAGCACCTGCTGTTGCCAGGATGGGCCGGCATTTCCGCGACCGCCTGCAGGCGCTGCGCCCGCTGCGGCTTGTGCGCCACGTGCCGGGGCGGCTTCCCCGCGCCTTCCGCCTGCGCCACCGCCGCGAGGAGCGGAAGGCGCCTGGACGCACATCCCATTACCGCCGGGGTTGAATTGAAGAATCACTGGTACCGGTCCCTTCGCGTCTGCCGGAGTCGTCAACGTTGCCTGGATATCGACCGTCAGCAGTGGATATGCGGAATTGTCCACGTGTCCGACAAGTGTCTTCGTAATCGTGGTTCCGTTGTTGTCGGTCTTCGTGACTTCCCATTTCACTTTAGGAGTGACCCTAGGAGTTCGCCCGTAGATCTCTCGATTGAATATTTCGAGGATTTCCGCCCGGCGTGCCGGCCATTGCTTTGCACTGGTCACAAACTTGCCGTTATTCATGAGGAGCGGATCGGGAAGCTTGGAATACGCCGCGGCTTTCGACTCGTCGTAGTTTGCGGAATTGGGCTGCCCGGCGGTACTGCTGGCTCCTGACGGGAACGGCGCCGGTATATTGAGCAGCGCCATGATCCTGGCATGGTCTTCCGCGGCGGTCATCTGTACCACGGGTTTGAACTTTGCCGCAGGCGCAGTCTGGGCTGCAAGGATGAGTGAACTGGCCACCAATATCGCCAGAAAAACTCCCAGCGGCCATCGATATGAGCGCTTCATCTTGACAGACATTGCCCCTCGCTTTCCCGTTAGTGCGCGCCAATTATATTGTGGTGCGGCGGTTCCACAAGATTTTCTCGGTTGGATTTTGAAGAGGCGCTACTGTAGGCGCGGTCTATGACCGCGCACGATTTCTCAGTCTGGATTGTGCGCGGTCACAGACCGCGCCTACAGCTGTTCGGATGCGCTTCGCGCGATGTTTAATACCGGTAATGCGACGCTTTATACGGTCCATCGACAGGAACGCCGATGTAGTCGGATTGTTCCTTCGTCAGCTTCGTCATGCGCACGCCGAGATGTTCCAGATGCAGGCGCGCCACCTCTTCGTCGAGATGCTTCGGCAGCATGTAAACCTTCTTCTCGTACTTGCTCCAGTTGTCCTTCAGATCGAGTTGCGCCAGCACTTGATTGGTGAATGACGCCGACATCACAAAGCTCGGATGGCCCGTCGCGCAACCCAGATTCAGCAGCCGGCCTTCGGCCAGAATCATCACGCTGTGGCCATCAGGGAAACGCCATTCGTCGTACTGCGGTTTGATATTGATGGTCTGAATGCCCTGGACCTTCTTCAGCCCCGCCATGTCGATTTCATTATCGAAGTGACCGATATTGCCGACGATGGCTTTATCTTTCATCTTCGACATGTGCGCGGTGGTGATGACGTCTTTGTTTCCCGTCGTCGTGATGAAGATGTCTGCGGTTGAAATGACATCTTCGACGGTTTTCACTTCGTAGCCTTCCATCGCGGCCTGCAACGCGCAGATCGGATCGATTTCCGTGACGATCACGCGGCAGCCCTGACCTCGAAGCGCCTGCGCGCATCCCTTGCCCACTTCACCGTAGCCGAGGACGACGGCAACCTTTCCCCCCAGCATCACGTCTGTCGCGCGCATCAATCCATCGGGCAGAGAGTGGCGGCAGCCGTAGATGTTGTCGAACTTGCTCTTTGTCACCGAGTCGTTGACGTTGATGGACGGGAACAGCAGGGTGCCGGCTTCCTGCATTTGATAGAGACGATGCACGCCGGTGGTCGTCTCCTCGGACACGCCGCGGATGCCTTTTGCGATCTTCGTCCAGGCACCGGGCCGGGTCTTTAGTTCATTGCGGAGTGTGGAGAGAATCACTCCCCATTCTTCGGGATCCTTTGCCGCATCGAATTCCGGGACCTTGCCGGCGGTCTCAAATTCCAGAGCCTTGTGGACAAACAATGTGGCGTCGCCGCCATCATCCACAATCTGAACCGGACCGGAACCATCCGGCCAGCGCAGTGCTTCCACCGTGCACCACCAGTACTCGTCCAGCGACTCGCCCTTCCATGCGAAAACCGGAATGCCGCGCGGATCCGCCGGCGTGCCACCGGTTTCGGGCCGTCCAACGACGACCGCAGCCGCTGCGTGATCCTGCGTCGAGAAGATGTTGCAGGAAACCCACCGCACGTCGGCGCCAAGAGCAGCCAGTGTTTCAATGAGCACGGCTGTTTGAATTGTCATGTGAAGGCTGCCCATGATCTGCATTCCGGCCAGAGGCTTTTTGGCCGCGTAGCGCTCACGGATGACCATCAGTCCCGGCATTTCCTGTTCCGCCAGTTGCATTTCCTTGCGGCCAAACTCCGCCAGACTGAGATCTTTTACTTTGAAAGGTTCGCGACCTGCCTTTCGAGCTGTTTCGAAGGCGGAGGATACGATGGTAGCCGACATGTTTTTCACTCCTTATATTTTGTGAACACGGAAAGACGGACAATAACTGCGGGAATAGAATTCAACAGTATAACGGCTTGAAAGGATAGAAGAGGCAGGAATTCTTGTCAAATTGAAGCGCAGGCCACTCCCCCTTCTAGCGGGCACCACGGCCCGCCGGCTGAGCGATCGACGCTGGAAGTGAAATGAATGGAGTCGCACCGCCGGTGACCTGGGGCAGTATCCCGTTCCACTTCTCCAGGGCACGCAACTCCAGAATCATCGGGTTGGATCGCAAAGCGTTCGATTCCACGGTCATTGCTTCGGCTTTTCCCTTGGCCTCGGCAATTCTCTGTTCCGCCTCGAACTTGATTTGCTCGAGCTTGTTCTTTGCGGCAAGCGCCTGTTGCTCCGCCGTCACCTTGGCTTCGATGGCATCGTTGAACACTTTCGAGAAGTTGAAGTTCGTGATGTTGAACTCGGTAACGATAATCCCGCTGACCTGGAGCCGGGCTTTGAGCTGGGCTTTGGTGTCTTCGCGCACGGCCTCACGCTTGGTAATCAGTTCCTCGGCGGTAAACTTGGCCGTCGACGCCTTTACCCCTTCCTGCATTGCGGGATCGATGATGCGCGATTTGTAATCCGTCCCGACTTCCTGGTAGAGACGGGCGACCTGCGCCGGATCGATGTTGTAGTTCAGGGCCACCTTGATCGTCACCGTCTGGAGATCCTTCGATGCGGCAGCGGCTTCCATTTCCTCTTTCTGGGTCTTGACGTCCACTGTCTGAACTCTTTCGATCACCGGTATCAGGAAATACAGCCCCGGTTCAATAGTCGAACCCACTACCGCGTCGAACCTCAGGCGCACTCCGCGTTCTCCTGCCCGAATTGTTCCAATTGGAGAAAAGACGAGCAGCAACAGGACGATGACCACCACCAGGATCAGCCGCACAATTTTGTTGCTGCCGAAATTCCTTCTCGCGAATTGCACACTGTCGAACACTTCAGGCATGGGGACGCGCTCCTTTTCGGGATTCAGGTTCTGGATACGTACAATACGGAATCGCGAGCTGGACGTATATCAGTTTCATCGTGGCAATCACCGAGATGGACAAACCGAGATGGACAAACCGTGGCAAAGGCCGCGTGTTTCTCCTATCCTCAATCCGATGCCAGCAAAGAATGGTTCGCTGCGGGAGTTTTGGACGGACATCAAGTGGAAGCTCTGCCTGCCGGAATACCTTTACCGTCCGCAGCAAATCGTAAGGCGCGTGCGAAGAAAGCTCGGTGCGCCGCGTGTCTACGAGGTGGTGCGCCTTCCGTGGGGATTCGATCTTCAGATCCGGTTGCCGGAATTGATGTCCAATGCCATCTGGTATCGAGGAATCTTCGATCTGATTTCGTGCGAAACAATCTGGCGCCTGCTCGATGAAGGAGATCTTGCGCTGGATGTGGGAGCCAACATCGGGTACATGTCCAGCCTCATGGCGGCGCGCTTGAAGCGAAACGGAAGGGTGATTGCTTTCGAGCCGCATCAAGTCCTCTTCCAGGAACTTGAAGCGAACATCGCCCGATGGGCTCCGTTTCCCGAGAGGCAAACAGCCTGTGTGGACGCCAGAAACACGGCTCTTTCGAACTCGTCCGGCACAGCAATCTTGAAGATCCCCGCGGACTGGGAAACGAATCGTGGAGTTGGAGAGGTCGCTTCAGGTGCGGGAAATCTTTCCAGCGCAAACGATCCGTGTCTCATCCGACTGGAGCGGCTCGATGACGTGCTGGACGGAACGAAAGCAATCGGACTTGCGAAACTGGATGTCGAAGGCCATGAAGTGGAGGTGCTTGGCGGAGCCGAAAGATTGCTGAAGAATCGTGTGATCCGAGACATCGTCTTTGAGGATCTCAAAGCGTATCCGTCCCCGGTCATGTCGCTTCTTGAAGGCTATGGATACTCGTTATTCAGTTTGGGGAAAGGTTTCCGAGCGCCTCGCCTCGGGAGAGTCGATCGCCGCGGGATGTCGAGGCGCGACGATCCAAATTATCTGGCCACGCTTGCGCCCGAGCGGGCGATCCAGAGGATGAGACAAAGAGGTTGGGCAGTTTTGAAGGAAGTGTGAGAGTTCGCCCAAACCTCTCCCGAAGGGAGAGCGAGGACCGAAGGTCCAGGTGAGGGGTAAAAACAATTTTTTTTACCCCTCACCAGCCGCTGCGCGGCTTCCTCTCCCTTCGGGAGAGGGGCCGTCCCTGACGTGTTTCGTGGATGACGCGAAATAAGGATTCAACCATGTGGGGATGGGAACTTCCCTGGAGTGGCTCCAGTTCTTCGGCGCGATATCGGAACTGGAGTCCGTCGCTGAACAGGACAAGGTACGGGCCCTTTGAATCGGCCGGATCGATACTCATGATCATTCCGGTATGTCCGGGATAGGGGGAGTGAATGCTATGCCGGATCCTGGCGGCGTCGCCCGGCTTGAATATCGATTCATTCATCTTTGATTCAGACAGGCTTTTATCCGGAAGGATTAAGACTGTCAGAATTTTTTAACAATTTGGGTTACCGTATGGAGAAATGACTGGTCCATCCGGCTCCAAACACCCTGCCCGCCCTGAGGTCTGGCTCCGCGGTCCGATTCCCGGCATATCTGTGCTGCTGCAACCCGTAGCCCATGCCCTTCTACAGGCACGCGAGGAAGTGGCGTCCGTCATGCAGGATTTTCCGGAGGAACGGCTCTGGACTCGACCCGGCGGAGTGGCTTCGGTGGGGTTTCATCTGCAACATCTTGCCGGCGTTCTGGACCGCTTGTTCACTTACGCCCGAGGCGAGGCGCTCAATGCCGTTCAACTTTCCGTATTACAGAAAGAGGGCACACCGCCTGATTCTCCGGTGTCTTCACGGGAGCTCGTCGCGGCGTTCCATCGTCAGGTGGAACTCGCAATGGAAGCGCTTCGTACCACCGGCGAATCTGCACTCACCGAGGCGCGTACGGTGGGACGCAGCCAACTTCCGTCCACCGTTCTTGGACTTCTCGTTCATGCGGCCGAGCACATCCAGCGGCATGTGGGCCAGCTGCTGGTGACCGTCAGAGTCCAGCAAAAATCGTGTTAGCATCTTCAGCCTTATGATTATCGACTGCCACGGCCACTACACCACCGCACCAAAAGAACTTCAAACATACCGCGACAACCAGATAGCCGCATTGAAAGATTCGAAGAGCCTTGCCTCCAAAGGCACGATCCATATCAGCGACGATCAGATTCGCGAAAGTCTTGAAGGCGCGCAGTTGAAGCTCCAACGCGAACGCGGAACTGACGTTACGATTTTTTCGCCGCGGGCGTCGGCCATGGCGCATCACATCGGTGATGAGACCACCAGCCGAAACTGGACCGAGCACTGCAACGACCTCATCCACCGCGTCTGCAATCTGTACCCGAAAAACTTTGTCGGCGTGTGCCAGCTGCCGCAATCGCCGGGAGTTTCGCCCGCCAATTCCATTGCGGAACTGGAACGCTGCGTCAAGGAGTTCGGGTTTATCGGCTGTAATTTGAATCCGGATCCTTCGGGAGGGAATTGGACAGCGCCACCGCTCACCGACAGGCACTGGTACCCGTTCTACGAAAAGATGGTCGAGCTGGATGTCCCGGCGATGGTGCATGTGAGTTCATCCTGCAATCCGAATTTTCACGCGACCGGCGCGCATTATATCAATGCCGATACCACGGCCTTCATGCAGTTCATTCAGGCCGATCTCTTCAAGGATTTCCCCACACTCCGGTTCGTCATTCCTCATGGTGGCGGCGCGGTGCCATACCATTGGGGCCGTTATCGCGGTCTCGCCCAGGATATGAAACGTCCGATGCTGGCGGACATGATTCGCAACAACGTGTTCTTCGATACTTGCGTCTATCACCAGGCGGGTCTCGATCTGCTGACAAAGATTGTTCCGATCGACAACATCCTGTTTGGATCTGAGATGGTTGGAGCCGTCCGGGGAATCGATCCGGAAACCGATCAGTACTACGACGACACCAAGCGGTACATCGATAAGCAGAGCTGGGTTTCCGATGCAGACAAGAAGAAGATATTTGAAGGAAACGCGCGAAAGGTTTATCCGCGGATTAATGAGAGAATTCCCGCGTGACTGAAGGCGCGGTCTGTGACCGCGCGCAATCTTGATTGAGCTGAGCTGCGGATTGAGAAATTGTGCGCGGTCTTTTCTTGCTGGCTGCGCCCTGTCGGGCTTGCATTCGCTCCCCTCATCGACCGCGCTCACCGCTGTGCGGATGCGCTTCGCGCAATTACTGTTGGGGTGCGGGCGCTGCCCCTCCTCGAGCCCCACCACCGCGAGCCCCACCGCCACGCCCTCCGCCTGCCGGTGCGGCACCGCCTGCAGGAGCGCCGCCCGCGGGTGCCGCAGGAGCCGCTGCTCCGCCGCCGCCGCGTCCGCCACGTCCGCCGCCAGCTCCGCCGGCTGCCGGAAGTGCGAAGGCCACAAGTTGTCCTGCGGGTTGGCCATTGACGGCCAGCACGATGAATTGCCGGCCATTATAGGAGTAAGTCATCGGCAGAGCTGTTTGTGATCCGGGCATTGGAAGCTCCGCAAGATTCTCGCCGGTCTTTTTATCATAGGCATGCAGCAGCGGATGTCCGCCTGAACCTTCGCCGGCGATAAGAAGGGTCTTGGTGACCAGGAGTCCCGCAATTGCGGCGGTTCCCGTGGGCGGGACTGTCAGTCCGAGGTTTGCGAAGATGGTCTTGTAATTCTGCGGCGTATCGCCGTTCGGAATCTGAAACGCAATCTCGCCCTTGTTCATGTCATAGCCGGTGATTCTTCCATAGGGTGGCTTAAATATTGGCAACCCCTGGATTCTGGGGAGCGCGACGCCTTTTCCTGCAGTGTAATCCGCCTTATTGGGATCCGGCGGATCGGTCTTTTGAACACCCACCGCCGACACTCCGGTGCTCGATCCGTAATAGACGAATCCGGTTTCCGGATCTGCCGCGCCGCCCTGCCAGTTGGCGCCACCGCCGAAGCCGGGCACCATGAGGGTGCCCTTGGTCTGGCCGGGTACAACAATCGTTGGGGGTGTGAACGGCAAGGCCGCATAGGAATAGCCTTCTAAGGCTTTCACGGCCTCGGCGCGCATCGCCGGGGTGAAGTTGATCAGGTCATCGATTTTCAGTCCCACAACATCAAACGGTGCGGGCTTGGAAGGAATCGGCTGGGTTGCCGGCGACCACTCACCTGGAACCGTGGTCTGCGGCATCGGGACATCGGGAATCGGCCACACCGGTTTGCCGGTGGCGCGATCGAACACATACACCATCGAAATTTTGCCGGACTGAACGACCGCCTTCACTGGTCTTCCATCGACCGTGATATCGACAAGGATGGGTTGGACCGGCATGTCGTAATCCCAGACGTCATGATGGATGAGCTGTTTATACCAGACTATTTTCCCGGTTTTGATATCGAGACAGACTTCCGAGTCGGAAAACAGATTGTCACCGGGACGATGTCCGCCATATCCGTCATTCGTTGGCGATTCCGTGGCGATATATACGTAGCCAAGTTGATCATCCGCGGAGAGCGGACCCCATGCTCCGGCATTGCCCGTGTAATCCGCCGAGCCATTCAGCCAGGTTTCGTATCCGGGTTCGCCTTTGCGTGGAATGGTATGGAATATCCACTGTTTCTTGCCGGTGCGCGCGTCGAATGCCAGGATGTCGCCTTTGACGTTTTCCTTATTCGGACTGGTGCCGCCTTGCGTCAACGCCGGGCCGATCACAATCACGTCGTTGGAAACCACCGGTGCGGAACTGTTGCCAATTTTTCCGGTCAGATCCATTTTCGGATCGGCATCCAATTGAGTAAAGAGATCGACAACGCCATTTTGACCAAACGTACTGACGGGTACGCCCGTTTTTGCATTTAGCGCTACGAGCCGGAATCCCGGCGTGACTGTAATGATTCTGTCATTGCTCCCATCTCCGCCGCCAAGCCAGTAGGCCACACCACGCGTGATCTTGCGCGGCGCTGAAGTTTCGCGCATGTCCTGTTCGGGTCTCCATATCCAGAGTGTTTCACCGGTACCGGGATTCACCGCAACGACGGTTCTCGCCGCGCCGACTGTGAAATAGAGAATGTTGTTTACCATGATGGGAATGGTTTCCGTCGTTCCCCCACCGTAGTTGTCCAGCTTCCAGCTCCATGCCACCGTCATGTTCTTGAAGTTGTCGCGATTGATCAGATCGAGCGGCGAATAGTGGGTGCCGCCGGCATCCGAGCCATAGTTGCGCCATTCATTGGGCTTCGATCCGAGTTGGGCGATCAATGGAACAACGCAAAGCAAAACAGCGATCAAGAGAACGCCAGGTAGTATGCGGCGGGTCTTAGACATGCTTATTCCTCCACAGAATGATGCGGATCGTACATTGGGAAAGGGTCTAAAGTCGAGAAGATCAATGTCGAGTTCAACCGATTTGTAAAGATCTCATGGAAACCGACTTGTACTGAAATCCATCGCAAAAGCTCCGGATCTTCTCGCCGGGAGACTGAACTCCCAGCGCGTATAGAAGCGGCAGGAAATGATCGTGCGTGGGATGGGCTATGGCGGCCAGGCTGCCGAGCTTCTGGAAGTCGACGACCGCCTGATGATTTCCATCTTCTATGTAGGTGTTCATGCGCCGATCGAAGTCCAATGCCCAGCCGAACGGTGTGTCGTCGGTGCGGACCATCTCGCGCAGGTTGTGGACGATGTTGCCGGATCCGAGAATGAGGACGCCCCTGTCGCGCAAGGGCTGAAGAAGCCCGGCCAGTTCGTAATGAAACGCGGGTGGCTTGCTGTAATCCAGGCTGAGTTGAATCACGGGAATGTCGGCCCTCGGGAACATGTGCGTCAAGATAACCCACGTTCCATGGTCGAAGCCCCACGTCGTGTCGCCGCGAACCGGAATCTTTGTTTGCAGCGAGGTTTCAATTTCCTCAGCCAGTGCCGGGTTGCCTGGTGCCGGATACTGCTGCTGATATAGCTCGACGGGGAATCCGCCCATGTCATAAGTCATTGTGGGATTCTTGCTGGCAGTGACAAGCAAACTCTTCTGCGTCAGCCAATGTGCCGAAATCGAGAGTATGGTTTTCGGACGCGGCATGCTGCTGCCAATATCACGCCAGGCTTTGGTCCATTCGTTCGGCTCGATTGCATTCATCGGACTGCCGTGTCCCACGAAGAGAGCCGGCATTCGTTCGGTTTTCGGCATTTGAAGCCACTCCTTTAATAGAATCTGCGTTTGCCTGTAGGCGCGGTCATTACTTAACGGCTGCGCCCTGTCGGGCTTGCATTCGCGCCGCTCATCGACCGCGCACAATCCGGAGTATAAAGTACTGTGGATTGAGAAATCGTGCGCGGTTACAGACCGCGCCTACAGTTTGAACGGAGGAATCATGAACCTGAAGGATGCAACTGTACTGATCACCGGAGGTAGCAGTGGAATTGGCCGCGCAATAGCGATGACTTTGAACGATGCGGGCGCGCGCATCGCGATCACCGGACGTGATGAACGTCGATTGAAGGAAGCCGCTTCAGCTCTGAACGTGCTACCAATTCGCGCCGATGTCAGCAACGAAACAGATGTCGCACGCACCTATCGTGAATTTATGGCGAAGTTCGGACACCTGGATATTCTGATCAACAACGCTGGCTCCGGCGTCTTCAAGACACTCGTTGAAATGGAGCGATCCAGGTTCGATGCTGTCTTCGCAACGAACGTGGCTGGAGCAATGCTGATGGCCCGTGAGGCCGCGAAACATTTCATCGAACGCAAAAGCGGCAACATCGTCAACATCTGCTCGACGGCAAGTTTGCGCGGCGCCGCCAACGGCACCGCATACTACGCGAGCAAGTTCGCGCTGCGCGGAATGACCGAATGCTGGCGCGCCGAACTCCGGCAATACAATGTGCGCGTGTTCCTTGTGAACCCCAGCGAAGTACTGACAAATTTTGGGGCGGCCGCTGGCCTTGCACAAAAGGAAAATCCCACCAAGTTGCGAGGAGAAGACATTGCCTGGATGATCAAGGCCGCGCTCGAAATGAACGACCGCGGCTTCACGCCCGAGCTGACTGTCTTCGCGACCAACCCGAAGGATTAGTGGCGGATCCGCATTCTGCCGTTCGGACGCAATGCTTGCTGTGTGGGATGCCTTTTTGTGTGCGAAGCGGAATTTTTCGTGGTAAGCAGTATCTCGCAATCCTGAAAAAACTTGATGACCTCGTGTTTTGTTGTCGATCCATGCGGTGCTCTTTTGTAGCGGAGATGCCCAGAGCGGCTAGTCTGGGAAACAGTGTGAGCGGTTGGAAATGACGCAGATGTCGATTAAGGAGGGAATGCGATGAAAGTTTGGTTTGTTGGTTTAATTTTGGTTCTGGCTCAAGGTAAAAAGAGCGCCGACCCGGTGCCTCTCTTAAGCTCCATTGACTTTAATGTGGGCGACACAAAAGTTCATATGGCGGTCAGTTCCATGGTTAAGCTGGATGCAGACAAGCTGCTGGCATTTGCTTACAATTTTACGGCCTCCTACAACAAGCCCTTAAGGGTAGTTGTAGTTACGCCCAGGAAGGGCTGTATGGAAAAGGCTTCATCGACGGAGAAGGCTGATGTGGAAAACCAGTACTGTCGGATTCCCGTGGAAGTACCGCAGGGCAAACCCGGAGGGTTTGGCATGGCAGGTACTAAGAATTCCAAAGCCGTAAGCCAAACAGTAACAGCACTGGTTTTTGACGAAGCCAATGCGATGCTGATTTCCAAAACTATCGACATTTACTGGCCCAGCGACCGGTTGGAAGCTCCCCCGGCGAGCAAACCTTAAACAGCCACGTTCACGAGACGATGGTAAAGGCCAGAACCGCACGTCCGTTGGGCGAAAGGGCGAGCCACTAAGATCTGAGGGTAGTTCAGGGGACGGGGGTATGAATACCCCCGTCCCCTGAACTTCATAGGGGATTCAATATGGAACTTCCCGGCGGTTTTAATATATAAGCGTAGGCGGCTGGAATGAAGGGAGACCACATGAAGTTCGGATCGAGGCGAATGATTCTTGGCGTCATGGGAACTGTCGTCGTTTGCCTGTTGTATGTTGCATTGGCAAGCGGCCAGGCGGGGCAACAACCGAAACCGCAGATGGCGGAAGAGGTTTTCAAAAACGTCCAGGTTCTCAAGGGCATTCCCGTGGACGAGTTCATGGACACGATGGGCATGTTTTCCGCCGCGCTAAGCCTGAACTGCATTGATTGCCATGTCGAGCAGAGCGTTGGTTCCTGGGATAAGTTTGCCGACGAGACCCCGTTGAAGCGCCGGGCTCGCACCATGGTGCAGATGGTGGATACCATCAACAAAAACAACTTCGCCGGAGTGCGCTCGGTGTCGTGCTACACCTGCCATCGCGGCGACATGCGTCCCAGGATCCTGCCGGACCTTGCGGCGCAGTATGCGACGCCTGTCGAAGATGCAAACTCCATTGAAATTCATCCCGTTCCCGGCGGGCCTACCGTCGATCAGGTTTTTGCCAAGTATATCCAGGCCATCGGTGGAGCGCAGCGGCTGGCTGCACTGACCAGCTTTACCGCCAAGGGGACGTTCATTGGATTCGAAACGGAACAGACGAAGGTCTCCATGGATCTCTTTGCCAAAGCTCCGAATCTCCGCACGATGATAGTCCATACGCGAATCGGAGATAGCGTTCGGAACTACGACGGCCGCGGCGCCTGGATCGCGGCGCCAGACAGACCAGTGCCGTTGATGACGCTGACCGGAGGGAATCTGGACGGCGCGAGGGTGGATGCGATGCTGGCTTTTCCGGCTCAGATCAAGGCGATGTTTGCGCAATGGAAAGTGGGCTCGACGGGCATCAACGATCACGAGGTCAAAGTTGTTCAGGGAACCAACCCCAACCAGCCTCCAACGAATTTTTATTT
>Ga0134121_10002363_pt1 | contig 16415 bp, 13 predicted proteins | sample KB301_FD_96463 | JGI IMG/M metagenome (GOLD analysis project Ga0134121, IMG submission 96463) | Terrestrial soil microbial communities without Nitrogen fertilizer from Kellogg Biological Station, Michigan, USA - KB3-0-1 | ecosystem: Environmental > Terrestrial > Soil > Unclassified ... | reverse complement strand
TCCTGCGCAAGGGGGGAGCGTCGTGAGCAGCTCTGCCAGTAGCTCTGCCGGCAGCTCCGCCAATAGCGTAGCCAGTACTCTCAAGCAGCTGATTCGCACCGTCCCTGACTTTCCCAAGCCGGGGATCCGGTTTCGCGACATCACCCCGCTCCTGGCAAACGCCAGCGGCTTTGGCCAGGTGATCCGTACCCTCGCCGATCGCTATCACGGCAAGGTCGACAAGGTGGCCGCGATCGAAGCGCGTGGCTTCATCTTCGGCGCCGCGATCGCCCACGCGATGGGGGTCGGCTTTGTACCGATCCGCAAGCCGGGCAAGCTGCCGCACACGTCGATCGGCCATGACTACGAGCTCGAGTACGGCACGAACCGCGTCGAGATCCACGTCGACGGCGTGGCCGCGGGCGAGCGCGTGGTCGTCATCGATGACCTGCTCGCTACCGGCGGTACCGCGGCCGCGGCGATCGCATTGCTCGAGCGCGTCGACGCGCACATCGTGGAATGCGCGTTCGTGATCGATCTGACCGATGTCGGCGGGCGGGCGTACCTCGAGAAACGTGGCTACAAGGTCCACGCACTGTGCGAGCTCACGGAAGATGAAGGTTAGTGGCCAGTGGCGGCGGGCGATCGAGCTCGCCGATGACCATCGCTCGGTGATCGTGCTCGACCAGGCGCGGCTGCCGTACGAGATCCAGTGGATGCGGCTCGCCGAGCTGGGCCACGCCGCCCGTGCGATCCGTGACATGCATATCCGGGGCGCGCCCTTGATCGGTGCGACGGCCGCGTACGGCGTCGCGCTCGCGATGCGCGCGGATCCGAGCGATGCCAGTCTGGATGCTGCATGCGCCACGCTCGGCGCGACCAGGCCGACGGCGGTTAACCTGCGGTGGGCGCTCGATGCGATGCGCGCCGCGCTCACCGCCGTGGCGCCGGCCGAGCGCGTCGAAGTTGCGTACGCCGCAGCCGCCAAGATCTGCGATGACGACGTCGCGCAGTGCGAGGCGATCGGCCGCCATGGCCTCGCTCTGTTCCGCGCCGCCGCCGAGCGCGTCGGCGGTCGCCCGGTTCGCGTGCTCACCCACTGCAACGCCGGCTGGCTCGCCACCGTCGACTGGGGCACCGCGATCGCGCCGATCTACAAGGCGCACGAGGAAGGCATCGCCGTCCACGTGTGGGTCGACGAGACCCGCCCGCGCAACCAGGGCCTGCTCACGGCGTGGGAGCTCGTGCAGCACGGCGTGCCGCACACGGTGATCGCCGACAACCAGGGCGGCCACCTCATGCAGCGCGGCGAGGTCGATCTGTGCATCGTCGGCACCGACCGCACGACCCGCAACGGCGACGTGTGCAACAAGATCGGCACGTACCTGAAGGCGCTCGCCGCGCACGATAATCAGATTCCGTTTTACGCGGCGGTGCCGTCGCCCTCGATCGACTGGACGGTCGGCGAGCCGCACGAGATCCCGATCGAGGAGCGCGGCGGCGACGAGCTGCGCTTTGTCCGCGGCCGCGACGCCAGCGGCGCCCCGGCGCGCGTCGAGATCGTCCCGCCCGAGAGCGGGGTCGCCAACGCCGCGTTCGACGTCACGCCGCGCCGCCTGATGACGGGGCTCATCACCGAGCGTGGCGTCACGCCGGCGACGCGCGATGGCCTGCGCGCGCTGTTCCCCGAGCACGCGGTGCCCTGAGCGCCGGACCCGGACGCACATCATGCACCGCCTACGCGAGGACCTCATCACGACGGCGCGCCGGATGAGCGATCTGGGGCTCACGCCGGGCATGTCGGGCAACGTCAGCGTGCGCACGCCCACCGGCGGCATGCTGGTGACACCGTCGGGGATGCCGTATTCCGAGCTCGTTCCCGACGACGCGGTCGAGATGAAGCTCGACGGCTCGATGCGCCAGGGCCAGCGCACGCCGACCTCCGAGTGGCAGCTCCACCGCGATATTCTCGGTGCACGGAAGGACGTCCAGGCGATCGTCCATACGAACTCGCTGTTCTGCACGACGATCTCGGTCCTGCGCCGCGAGATCCCCGCGATCCACTACATGGTGGTGCTCGCCGGCTCGGACGCGATCCCGTGCGCCGAGTACGCGACGTTTGGCTCGGCGCAACTCGCCCTCAACGCCGTGTCGGCGCTGCGCGATGGCAACACCTGCCTGCTCGCCAACCACGGCATGGTCGCGCTCGGCAGCTCGCTTGCGCAGGCCTTGCGCCTCGCCGCCGAGGTCGAGACGCTCGCCTCGCAGTACTGGCACGCCGCGCAGATCGGCACGCCGCACATCCTCGATGGCGAGGAGCTGCAGAAGGTGCGCGCACGTTTCGCCGAGTACGGCCAGGGCAAGCCGCGGCCCAAGCGCTCGTGGTGACACGCAGTTGCGATTTCCTGGATCGGGAATGCTCGGTGACCCGCGCTGGTTTGCCTTCTGAACGCGGAGGTACCATGCAGAACGCGACGCTCGGCAAGATCGCCATCACCGCTGCGGTGGCGGTCGGCGGCCTTGGTTTTCTCGTCTATTCGTCGGCCGCACAGGCGCAGCACTACCGGATGGTTGATGACCTGATCAGCGACGGCCTTGATCATTGGCGAGACAAGGAGCTCAAGGTGCACGGCTTTGTCGAGGCCGGGACGATCGTGCAAGCGGTCGTGGATCACGAGATGCACCAGACGTTCGTGCTCGAGAAGGACGGCAAGCGGATCCGGATCTTCTCGAAGGGCCCGATGCCCGACACCTTCAAGGATCGCGCCGAGGTCGTCGCAACCGGGCACCTCGTCGAGCCAGGCCCACTGCAACCAGTGGCCGACACGCTGTGCGCCAGTTCCCGGACCGGGTGTCCTGTTCGCGCCGGCGCCGAGCAAGCATGGGTGCTCGATGCGAGCGATGTTTCGGCCAAGTGCCCGACGCACTACGATGGCGCGGCGGCGAACAAGGTCCAGCGCGACGTGCCCTTCGAGTAGCGCGCGCGCGATCAACTGCCCTGCGTTCGTCAAATGAAGCTCCCCGGTGCCGGAAACGAACACGCTTGCTCAGCCCAGGGGATGATAAATTCTGAATGGTTTCGGCCGGTTGGCCAAGCGACAGGGCCTGCATGTCAGCAGAGCCTGGTAAGGTGCAGGATCGCTATGCACATCGAAACCCGCCGGTTATTGAAGGATCCGTGGCCCGAACCGTTTTTCGGGCTCACAGCTGCGGTCGGTGCTGATGTCGATGGTCTCGTTGACCTTTACCATTCATCGGGGTTGGTCCGCGGCGCTTCTTTGACTTGTTCTCGATGAAGTTGAGCGCTGGTGATCCGTTGGTTCGCAAAGATAAGGCGACTGGCGACGCCGTTCAGTGGCCCAAAAAAAGGGCCGAGGTTCGACTGCCGCTTTCTCTGATCTCGGACCTTGATCGAGAAGATCTGCTGATCGTAGAGCTGTTGAACAAGTAAAGAAACTATGAAAGTCAAACTGATCATCAAGGATGATAACGATCGGCGTATCTTGCAGAACGCAGCGAATACGGCGCGACGTGTTGAGCAGTGGCCTGCCTGGAAGCGAAACGCTCCCGAAGAGGATCGCACCGGCCAGAACACAACCGAGACAACAACTAACAACAGCGACGACTGATCGCCGCCGGAGCCGCTGAAACGCTAGCCGGTGGTTCGATGTCGCCGTCTCGCGGGCGCCATCGCCCGCACGACTTGGTGGACGCCGGCCCTTGGCCCGGCCCAGCGCGGCCTGCCCGCTTTTGGGCACGTGGCATGGCCGCGTTCTGCGATGGACTAGGAGTGAGCGGGAACGGGAATTCCCTCGGAAAGTGTGCTCGCCACGCCACTTAAAGCGAGTTCGCGCTCAGATCTTCGGGTTCGCTTCGCGGTGTTTCGGTTGACGAATGATAGCTGTCGATACGCTCGGTCAGCTACGCGCCTGGTCCCTGGTGCCCTGATTCACCGAGCCGATATTGCAGCTTGCGCTAGGCTCGGATGTCAAGGGGAGCGCTTCGATTAGCTGCTGGTCGGCGACGATCACTGAGTGGTGATCACCGGCGGGCCGGTATGGGCAAGAGGCCCATCTTGTCATCTTGTCATCTTGTCAGCGTATCTTGTTAACTTACTTGTCAGCGTGGTTCGGGCGGCGCGAGGCGGCTGGCGCAGTGGGTGCAGCATCACTGCATTCGCTGGGGGCGCGTATGACTGGGATGACCCGTGCAGATCATGGACTCAGCTGTCTTACATCGACGGGGTCGATGATGACGAGCAAGGCGATCGATGCGGGCCGCTCCGCAAGAGCGTTCGCGCGATCGCGATCGGTACGGTGATCGGCAGATCTACGAGCAGCCACCGAGGTGACTGCGTGCGCGTGACGCCGGACGTGCCGAGCGTGCGCACGGTGCCCGCGAAATCCACGCCGTGCCACCGCCGCGATCGGCGACGAAGAAAGGCCGCTTCTTAGTCCAAGGTGCTCAAGTGCTTACTCGCGCGCACGGGCGACGTGCGAGTTCATTACCCGAAGGCGGCAAGACAACATTATCGACCCCCCGTATTGCGTACTCGGTGGGGTTGATGCCGACGATCCGGCAGCATCCGAGGATCGTGTAGGCGATGGCTGCGCGATCACCACCCGCATCGGAGCCGGCGAACAGGAAGTTCTTCCGAGTGAGAGCAGCTCGGACGTGGAGCCGCTCGACAGCTCCATTGTCGATCGGTACGAGGCCGGACTCGAGGAAGCGCCCAAGCGCGACACGGGTGGTTGAGCAAGTAGCGGGTCGCCTCGCCGAGCTTGCTCGACGGTGCCTCGTAGCGTTGGTGGGCCTCTGCCCATGCGACGAGTCGTCGAACACCGACTTGCTCTTGTCCTGACGCACCGATCTCTTGGTGTCCGCGTCGGATTCGCGAATCTCGCTTTCGATCTCGTAAAGCTTCTTGTAGGCGGCAAGTGGTATTGCGGCGCGCGTGTCATTCGCGTCGAGCGCCTTTGCCGCGGCACTGTTGCGGCGGATCGCCGACGCGAAACCTCAGAGCAAACCGTCAGTGAGTCCGGCGGGTGTCGGCCCAGGCCTTCCGTAGATCGTTGTCGGGCGCCGTGGCGATGAACGTGTCGCACTGCTGCTTCGCGGCTGCCACGAATTCCTCGAAACCGGATGGCCACGTCGGTACGGAAACGAGTTCCTTGCAGTTCGCGAGCACCTTGTTCCAGTCGCGGGTACGATACGCACGCCAGTTACTGACCGTTGCGTCGAAGAGAACGATTCGCGCGTGTTGTGAGCTCCCTTCTGCAGAGAGGAGAGCACGAGCATCAATCGAGAAGTCGTCGAACGTCTTCGAGTTTGGATCGAGATGCCCAATTGCGTTGATCGTCTGCATGAGCGCAGTATAGGCCGTTAGCCGATCCGTCGTGTCCTTCCCTTCGAGGGGCCCGAAATCCTCCGAAAGAACCTTGCGCATCTCTTCCAAGCGTGCGCCCATTGCCTTTCGGAACGCCGGGTCCGTGTCCTTGTCGTTCCAGTGCTCAGTGTGCCACGCGATGAGATCCGCGGTGCGACGCTGCATCCGCAGGCGGCGGCGGTCGTCTTCCAATAGCCGCGGTCCCATGAGCGCGCCGTCGAGCAGATCTCGCGCCTTCTTGGCATGCTCAGCCGCAGCTCGGAGCTTACCTTCGGAGCCGGCCCCACCATCCCGCGCCGCCCGGAGCGCGCCCTGTGCAAGATGAAGCTCCTCCTGAGCAGAGTCCACTATGGATGCTGGAGAAGGTGGCACGAGAGGGACAGCGCCCTGAGCAGAGTCCACTACGGATGCTGGAGAAGGTGGCACGGGAGGGGCCGCCGTCTCGCTCTTGCTCTGGGCTCTCGACAGAGGGGTATGACCACAGTTCGTGATCAAAAAGACAATGAGCGCGAACCGGACAGATGTCATGGACGTCATCGGGTACCCTCCTTGAAGTTGACGCTACAATTCATGATGAGACGGTCGTGAGTTGAGTGCGCTGGTGCTGAGAAGTCAGGAGCGTAGAGGATCACAATGGGCGGAGACGGCTCTACGGGCACTCGAACCTCCTCGCGGGAAAGCTTCGGGAACTCCTCTACGGGCACTCGAACCTCCTCGCGGGAAAGCTTCGGGAACTCCTCGACCGGAACATAGGGCCTAGTCACTATATCTATGGATGAAGGGGGGGGGCGCTCAACCGAAACGGTAGGCAATTTCATACCATCATTCGCAGGACCATTCATCCGAGCTGGGACTCCCGGATCGGAGATCCGGGATACACCTGCATCTGGAGATGAGCGCGGACGAGGCCGACCTGGAACCGGATATGGCGTCGATTCATCTTTCCCGGGATCGGGTTGGATCGGGGCCACAGTATCACTCGGCGCATGAGACTCCGGTGGAGTATTGGAGGCCGACAGAGTTTGCGGAGACTCCGGTGGAGTATTACGGACCGACAGATCTTGCGGAGCGTCTGCGCCTCCACCGAAAGTCATGACATACAGACCGAATCCGATGATTATTGCAATCAGGTGCGTCACTAGCCACCTTGCATCGTCCTTGAGGCGAAGTACGCGGAGGACAACCTGCCGCCATCGTAGGTTATTACTGCGCACGCGTATGCCTCGCTGGAGCATGCGTAGCTCGCGCCTCAACTCCTTCTGGGTCTCGCGCACCGTACACAACAGGGCGTGTTGAGTCTCCACCAGGATACCATCTGGATCGCCCCATGGATCAGCGTATTGACGCAGCACGGAGAATGGCTGCTTGATGCCATCAATCGTGGAACGCGCCAGCCCGCGGGCCGTTGCAGAGATATCTTCCTTGGCTGACTCACCGGGGCGAAGGCTTGCACGAACGAAGGCACGTATAGCTCTCTCGAGCACCAACTGTTCCGCACTATATTGGGAGGGTTGCCCTGCATCATGTTGAGGGGCACCTTCATGCTCGCCTTGTTGAATCTGGATCGTCATGGTACCAACAACCCCTTCTCTTGTACGTCAAGGAAGCATAGTCGACACTCCCTTCTCTCGATTGCCTGGGCCACCACTTCAGCGGCCTTGATGGCCTCGCCCGGCGGAACTCCCAGTCCATGCAAAGAGTGGTCTCCGCGCCGCCTCTTTAGTCTACATACGGACACCTTGGTACTGCCTCCGGTATTATGAATCAGCTTATGGCTGACAAGGCGAGACCATGGGACTCCAATATGGTTGGCGGCGAGTTCAAGATCGTGACCCACCGAACGCATCAACGGTTCGCGGATGAGATGAATCTTCGCGGTGGAAGATGGGAGTAGCGCTGGCACCAGGGTGATGAGCATACAGACAGAGGCCGCCGCCGCCTCGGCTGTCGGCAGAGATACTAGCGAGTAGAATGCGAGGTGTTGCGGCGCACGATAGTGCTGCAGCTTCGCATCAGAATCGTGTTGAACCCAGTAGTTGTAGTACAATTCCAGAGTCTTCACAGACCGCTGTACTGGACTGGGGTCGTGCCAATATTTATTTGGGCACGGCCCGGGGTCGTCGGGAATCCATCGCTTGGCGAACTTCCACGCCTTGGCCTCACGTTCGAGGCTGTTAGTCTCCTCCACCACCCCGTATAGCTCGCACATGAAATCATCAACTTCTTCATGCAACTCTTTCAGGCCAATCAAGGAATCGACAGCATTGTGTGCGTCGGCCATTGTGCTTTGTTGATTTAGAAATTTACTATTAGGTGGAGCACTGGAAGCATATTTCGCATGCCCGGAACACACATCCAAATGAATAGGAGTCGAGTGGCTATTACGCCGACTGAATACTACATGATTGAAACAATTCATGATCTGCTCAGTCTCGAGTTGTAGGGTCTGTGCCCTGTAGGGAAACGCTTTCTTCTCGCCCGTTTTGGTGAAGTGTTCGCGGATTTTTTCACTGATAGATTTGTAAAAAGGCTCCTCCAGGATCGGGTGAAGCGCGGCGTCGAGCAAACGTGCAAGGATCAGGCAAACGACTCCATGCTTTCGCTGCAATGCCGTTGACTGCACCACGCCCGCGCCCTGGGCTGGAGCAACAGGACTCACGGTCCCCAGTTGTGGCTGAGTTTCAGCAGGCGGTACCGGGGTCTCTTCTGGTTGCATGCCGGCTCGATATTGCATGCCGATCGTTTGATGCGCAATGCTGCATCGATGCCTGCAGCGACCTTATGGTTAACATCAGCTGGTAAGTATTGAGAATTTTGCAAGATTATATCCAGAGGTGACCTGGCCTGCGACCAGGTTAGAGATCCGTGGAAAGCATCGCACATCCTGGAGTTGTGTGTGCCGTCCCTCTCGTTAGCAGCACCGCATAGTCCTCTCGTTAGCTTGCCACTGGCCACCGATGTTGACTGCGTCTTTCGAGTTAGGCTGTTTTCATGCTCCTTGGCCCCCTCCCGGACGCGCTCTCCGTCGTGAAAGTTGCCAACGCTCTTTCGGATGCCTATCCATTATTGCTCGTGGAGATCTACGAACCGGTCGATGGTCTTCAGGCGAAGTGCGGCGGGAACTACGCCGCGCAACTCGTCGAGCTCTACGAGGATGTCGACCTGATCGGAGCCTTCGAGACGCGAGGCGACGCTTTCGTTCGCGGTTACTACTTTCTCGAGACAGCCACTCGTAGGATCCGGTACGCGGCTCACGCCGCGTTGCTCGTCTTCCTCGGTGATCGGGCTGACCGGGCGGTGATCGTTCGCATCGTTCCGATCTCGAAGGCGCGGCCCGACGAGGAGGATGAAATGAAGGAGCGCTTCGATCGGGTCATGATGGACGCGGCCTGGGCGAAGGACACGGCGCAGGGAGGGTGACCCCTGGCGGGTACTGCCAAGATCTCGCGTTCTAGGCCACGTCCCACCTGCGCGTGCGCACGGTCGTGGCTGCGAAGCGCATCACGTGCGAGCCTCAGGCCGTGCTCCGCGCATGTGCGGCGCAGCTTGGCGAACTCCCGCCGGAGCGGGTTCGGGTGGTGGTCGTGGAAGTGCTTGGGCATCCTCATCGAGCGGTGCTTCGCGCGGACGACGACTCGCCCTCCGCACCCGCAGGCACAGCGCGGGGCGGCGTCCGGGGTAGGGCTTGGTGTAGGAGATCACCGAGACGTTCGTCGGATCGGTGCCCTCGCAGCCCTCACGTCCGGCGCGCAGCGTCCAGAGCACGGCGATGTGCGGATCGTCGACGAGCACGGCATCGCGGATGTGCTCGAGGATCAATGCCTCGCCGAGCAATCGGTCCTTGACGATCAAGCGCGCGGTGCCGTTGTTCGCAGCGAGGCCGATCTTGGCCTTCGGGAACGAGAACGTCTCTTCGCTCCTCGGCTCATACCGTTGTCGACACGACCGCGATCATGAGCGGGCTCATGACTCCCGCGCGTAGGATGGTCATCCTGCTATCGGACGCCCTGGCGCGCCGAGCAGCTCGCTGACGTCGCGGCAGAGCTCGTTGATCGCGGCGCGCGCCGCGGCCACGCCGCCGGCGATGCTGAGATACCCGTGGATGAGCGACGGGTAGCGGCGGTGGCGCACGGGGGTGCCCGCGGCGCGCAGCATCTCGGCGTAGCGATCACCTTCCTCGACGAGCGGGTCGTAGCCGGCGGTCGTGATAAGGGTGGGCGCCGAGCCGCGTAGATCGGGCCAGTGGATCGGCGAGCATGCGATGCGATCGTCGGTGGGGTTCAAGTAGTGGTTGCGGAACCAGTGGATGATCGACTTGGTGAGCAGGTAGCCATCGGCGTGGCGCTCGATCGACGGGGAAGTCAGGGTCATATCGACGATCGGGTAGATCAAGACCTGCAGATCCGGCCGCCGGCCGCCGGTCGTGAGCATGTGATGATCGACGTGCGCCGAGAGGAACCCGCCGAAGCTATCGCCGGCGACGGCGATCCGGCCGTCGGGCACGCGTGCGGCGAGCGCGGTCCAGGCCGCGAACGCGTCTTCGAGGGCGGCGGGGTGGCGATGCTCGGGGCCGAGGCGGTACTCGACCGATGCGACGGTGCAGCGGGTCTGCGCGGCGAGGAGGCGCGTCACCGGCTCCGAGCTGCGGATCGAGCCGATCACGCCGCCGCCGCCGTGGAAATACACGATCCAGTGCGGTCCGGCGTCGGGCGGCACGAAGATTCGCACGGGGATGGGGCCGGCCTTCCCCGCGACGGTCGTGTCGATCACCTGGGCCATCGCGGTGGTCGCGACATCGAGCGGTGACAGGCCGCTCTCGGCGAACGCGCGGGCGCGCGCGGCGTCCATCGAGTCGAGCGTGGGCAGGCGGAGCAGGCGCTGCATCTCGACGACCGCCGCGACCTGGGGATCGAGCTCGGCGTCGACGCCGCGCTGGCGGCCACGGCCGAGGACCCGCACCAGTGGCGTGCGCAGCACGAACAAGGCAGCACCGCGAAGCAGCCGATCTTTCACGGCACGACGTTATCATCGGCACGCGCTGGGAGCGCGATCGCGCGGCCTGCGAGTGCGCGAGATCGCCGGGCGTGTCGCCGGTTGCAGGGGCGTTGCAAGAGGCGTTGCGCGGGTTGCTTCTGGGGTGGTTTCGCGCGATCAACCCGCATGCTCACGATCGACCTCACAGGGAAGCACGCGCTGGTTGCCGGTGTCGCTGATGACGGCGGTTTCGGGTTTGCGATCGCCAAGGCGCTCGCCGAGGCTGGCGCGAAGGTCTCGGTCGCGACCTGGCCGCCCGCGCTGGGCATCTTCAAGACCATGCTCGAGCGCGGCAAGCTCGATGCGTCGCTCGCGATGCGGGGCGGCGGCAAGCTCGAGTTCTCCAAGATCTATCCGCTCGACGCCGAGTTCGATCGCCTGGAGGACGTGCCGGCCGAGCTTCGCGACAGCCGCCGCTACCGCGATCTCGGTGACTTCACGATCGGCGGGCTCGCCGCCGCGGTCGCCGCGGACGGTGGGGTCGACATCGTCGTGCACAGCCTGGCCAACGGCTCGGAGGTGAAGAAGCCGCTGCTCCAGACCTCGCGCAAGGGCTACCTGAGCGCGGTGTCCGCGTCGGCGTACTCGATGGTGTCGATGGTCAGCCACCTGGGGCCGGTGATGCCGCGCGGTGGGGCGTTCGTGTCGCTGTCGTACATGGCGTCTGAGCGCGTTGTGCCGGGCTACGGCGGCGGGATGTCGTCGGCGAAGGCGGCGCTCGAGTCGGATACCCGCTTGCTCGCGTTCGAGGCCGGGCGGACATGGTTGCATCGGGTCAACGTGATCTCGGCGGGGCCGTTCGCGTCGCGCGCGGCAAGCGCGATCGGCTTCATCGGGCAGATGATCGACTACGCGAAGCTGAACTCGCCGCTGCCGGAGGCGATCACCGCCGAGGAGGTCGGCGCGACGGCCGCGTTCCTGTGCAGCCCGCTCGCCAGCGGGATCACCGGCACGACGGTGTATGTCGACAAGGGCTATCACGCGATGGGCGTGGCCGTCGATCGCCCGACGCTGACCTGAGCCGCATCAACGATGGTGCTGGCGCATCGCCGGACCGTCGAGCGATGGCCGTCATCAGTAGCTGCGTGGTGTACCCCGCTGGGTTGGTTCGCGGTACGTCCAAGAACATAGAATCACGCGCGTTTCAGCGCTGCCAAAATCTGCGCGCTTCGGTCACGCGCTGGTTGGCCGCTTCGTACGATCGATGCCGCGATCTCGCGCGGCGGCGTGGTCGCGCGGTACAAACGCATCACGCCGGATGCTCGAGTATCTGCACCTCAAAAACGTGGGACCGGCTCCAGAGATGGAGCTGAAGCTCGGGAGGCGCCTCAACCTCCTCACCGGCGACAATGGCCTCGGAAAGAGCTTTCTTCTCGATGTCGCCTGGTGGGCGCTGACTCGGCGGTGGCCCGCGGATGTCAACCCGGATATCACGTCGGGATTGATGGCGCGTCCGAGTGCCCCCGGCGAAGCGACGATCGAGTTTGCGTTCCCGGCCAAGAGCAAGAAGCGGCACCAGTACGAAAGCACCTTCGATCGCCAGGAGCAGGCATGGACGGGGCCCAAGGGCCGACCGGCCAACCCAGGTCTCGTCATCTATGCCCAGGTCGACGGCGGGTTCTCGGTCTGGGACCCTGCGCGGAACTACTGGCGCACCAAGGGCAACGTCGACGTGCAGGAACGTCGGCCCGCGTTCGTGTTCACGCCGCGGCAGGTATGGGAGGGGCTTCCTGAAAGCGGTCCCAAGCTATGCAACGGCCTCATTGCGGATTGGGCCCTCTGGCAAAAGGAGGGTGGTCAGCTCTTCGACATGCTGAAGCTCGTGCTCTTGGCGATCTCGCCTTCTGCGGCAGAGCAGCTCACGCCTGGCGAACTACGCAAGATCAGCCTGGATGACGTCCGCTTGGTGCCGACCATCCGTATGCCCTACGGCGAGGACGTGCCGGTCTTGGTGGCGTCCGCAGGGATCCGTCGTGCCCTGGCGCTCGCCTACCTCCTGATCTGGGCCTGGGACGAGCACCAAAGCGCTTCAAACCTCATCGAGCAACCTCCGACGAACCAGGTGACGTTTCTGATCGATGAGATCGAGTCACACCTTCATCCGCGATGGCAACGTTCGATCGTGGATTCGCTGCTGACGCTCATGCGGACCATGCATCGTCAGGCCGCCGTGCAGTTGATCTGCGCGACCCATTCCCCGCTCGTGATGGCCTCGGTCGAGCCGATCTTCGATGCAAGTATCGACCGCTGGTTCGATCTGGATCTCATATCGTCTACCAAGGGCGGGCCCATGGTCGTGAAGCTCGAGGACCGGCCGTTCATCCGCCGCGGCGATGCCTCGCGATGGCTCACCAGTGAAGCATTCAATCTCGGCAGCTCGTACAGCATTGCAGCCGAGAAAGTGCTCGAAGAGGCATCGCGCGCATTGAGCGACGACGCTTTCGACAAGGCTCGTGCCAAGCGACTCGATGCGAAGCTCCGCAAGGTACTCGGCGACACGGACCCATTTTGGATGCGCTGGAGGTTCGTGGGCGAGAAGCGCGGTTGGCTGTCATGATTCCAGTAACGCTGGCGCCAGAACCGGAGATGTTCGACGCGACCGTGCGCCGCCCGGGGCATGCGTGGCTTGCCGCCCACAAAATCTCCAAGAACAAGAAGCTGGCGCCAGGAACGGAGCTGGAGCCGTACTGGCGTGACTGCCTCGGAGAATTGCACGCCTCGTACGCCGGGGTTTGCGCGTACTCGTGTGTGTTCGTCGAGCGGATGACGGGCGGTATCTCCACGGACCACTACGTCGCCAAATCTCGGCGCGCTGGCCTCGCCTACGAGTGGAGCAACTTTCGCCTCGCCTGTGCCACGATGAACAGTCGCAAGTCAGACTTCAGTACGATCCTCGATCCGATCGGTCTAGCCGACGAGACGTTCTGGCTTGAACTGGTGACGGGGCGAATTTATCCTCGCCCCAGCCTCGCAACCGCAGCCCGAGAACGAGCTCAGCTCACGATCGAGGATCTCAAGCTCGATGATGACGGGTGGCGTGAGACTCGTGCGCGACACTACGAAGAGTATCGCCGCGGCGAATACGACGAAGTATTTCTACGGAAGCGATCTCCGTTCGTCTGGTACGAGGCCAGGCGACAGAGGGCACTCTAGGTTGGGCAGCTGATCAACGAAACGGGTTGAAGGTGTAGGTTGTGCTGACGGTCTCGGGGATCGTGAAGTAGGCGCGGACCAGCCCGGCCGGATCGGAGGCGAGGGCGCCGCGCTGGGGGCCGTCGTCATGATCGTCCCAGCCCCACGGTGCGTTGGCGGAGTTGGTCGAGCAGCTGATGGCGCCGCTGCCGCATCCGCCGGTCGTGTCGCCCGCGAAGCTGCCGAAGCTGGCAAACAGCGAGGTATTGGCGCGCTGATCCCACATGCCGCCGGGCGTCAGGATGTCGATGAGCTTGTAGGTGACGTCTCGATCGTCGGGGCTGGACGGGACCTCGGCGGTGGTAAGTGACGGGAAGTAGATGATGCCGTCGCCGACAATGTCGTAGTCGGGGCGCGCCTTGAGGCCGTGGCCCTTGGCCTGCTGGGCCGTGACCGGGTGTCCGCCGTCGGCGAGGGTCTGCAGCTGCAACACGTTATCGATCGACTCGCCGCCTGAGGTCCAGGTTCCGCCGGACGGGACGTAGGAGAAGAAGTCGGTGTGGGCCACGGTCACGGCGGCTTGCAGCTTGCCGAACGTCGAGCCGTCGCGGCGCACGGCGAGCATCACGCCCTCGGCGTCGTTCTCGTGCTCGGTGTCGAAGAACGAGTCGGTCCAGTCGCGCGGGTGGAAGAACAGGTAGACCAGGAACCAGTGCGAGCTGGTCTCGACGACCGAGTAGTACGCGTGCGCGCGCAGCGGAAACGCCGCGTTGCCGGCGTGATCCCAGTTGTCGCGCGCGTTCAGGTTGCCGTCGAAGTCGTAGGTCGTGATGTAGTCGGCGGCGCCGCCCAGCGCATGACTGCCGGTTTGATCGACGTCCTGGTAGTGGACAGGCGCCCAGCGCAGCGCGAGTTGAGCCCGCGCGCTGGGGTCGTCGGCGGTGAGCTCGTCGGCGGTCTCGCCGAGGGTGTCGGGCGGGGCTTCGATGCAGGCCGCCGAGGACGAAAGTGCCAGGAGCAAGAGGCTCTTGATTGCGATGCGAGTGGTGTCGAGTTGGTACATCGGGGCGGAGGAAACCACGGCGCGGCAGCGGCCACGCCTTCGCCTTCTGAACTTCCGCTTACAGCCGGATGCCGGCGACGTCGGGATCTGCCAACGATGTGAAGGATGAGCATCGCCTCACCGGCGCGGCGGACGAGCGCGTGTTGTCCGGCGCGGGTTCGCGGAAGCGCGAGGTTCGCGAGGTGATGTCAGTTGCAGGCGTCGAGGATCACCGGCACCTCCTTGGGCGCCATGGTGACCGCGCGGCGGACCGGACGTACGACGAACGCCGGCTTCAGCCGCAGCCTCGCACGCTGGAACAGCGTGGCCAGTACCATCTTCATCTGATACGAGGAAAACTTCTGGCCGATGCAGCGGTGAGCGCCGCCCCCGAACGGCAGCCACTCGAACACGGAAGGCGGGCTACTCAGAAGGCGCTCGGGATCGAAGCGACGCGGGTTGCGAAATGCCGACGCGCGCATGTGGGCCAGGTACATGGATGGCGAGACCTGCCATCCGGCAGGCACCTCGTAGTTGCCGATCTGGACCGGCTGGGTGACGACCCGCGCCACCAGCTGTGCCCCGGGCGGCAAGCGCAATCCCTCGCGGACGGTGGCATCGAGCAGCTTGAGCTCGTTGACCCGCGCCGGGCTCAGCTGGCCCCCCTCCACGATGGTGGCCACTTCCTCGCGCAGCTTCTGGCACAGCGACGGATCCCGCAGGAGTGAGCATAGTGTCCAGCCGAGCGCGGTGGCGGTGGTGTCGGTGCCCCCGACCAGCACGCTGAGGAGCTCGTCGCGCAGCTCCGCTTCGCTCATCGGCGTTCCGTTCTCGTCGCGAGCCTGCACCATCACCGAGAGGATGTCGGTCCCGGGCGACGCACGCCGTGCCGCGATCTCCTCGTCCATGGCCTGATAGAGCTGGTTCCTGGTCCGCAGGAACTTGCCCCATGGGCTCCACGGTCCGAGATCTTTGTGGACCTGGGGAAACATCAAGATCGCGCTGCCCGCGATCTCGATGGTCCGGCGCGTGAGCATGGCGAGCCGATCGACTCGCGCCTGCTCATCGACCCCCAGGACGCAGCGGATCAGAACCTGCGTCGTGAGCTCCTTGAAGATCGGAACCAGATCGAACTCCTTGCCCACCGGCCAGGTATCGATGGAGGCATTGGCGAGTCGGAGCATCGTCCGGCCATAGCTCTCCAGGTACTCACTCTGAGCGAATGCCGGCATCAGCAGGGTGCGGTGTCGAATGTGCTCCGGACCGTCGAGCACGAACAGCGAGTGTCCGCCGAGCAACCGGCCGAGCTGTACCTTCCCCTTGCCGCCAAGCAGGATGTCGCGCTCGGTGAACGCTTGCTTGATCTGCTCGGGGTTGGAAACCACCACCATCGGATTGCCGTTGCCGAACCACGTGATGTGGATCGTGAAGGTCTCACCGTAGCGGTTCGCACACGTGTCGAGGAACTTGAAGGGATCGCGGGTGAACTGCAGGGTCTGGATCAGGCGATGCGTGCTGGGGCCAGGAGGTAGCATGTGCGTTTGACCTTATCCGCAGACCTTGGCAAGCGAGAGTTTATCCGGCTTGAGAAATGCCAGGGTGATCGCGCCCTCCGCGGAACCCCCGGCTCTGTCCCAGAACCGGATATAATAGATCTGGCGCCAGTAGTTCGCGCTCTCTTCTTCGGGCGCCTCGACCCGAATTTCGCCTTCGAAGCTACGCGAGTCGATCGGCCGGCTGAACCGGCTCTCGAGCGCCTTGATCAGCATGCCGGCGAGCTGCTTCGACTTGAACTCGCCGAGGTTCTTGCTGCCTGGCAGGAGACCGCGGCCCGCGAGGTAT
>Ga0134121_10002362_pt1 | contig 16417 bp, 41 predicted proteins | sample KB301_FD_96463 | JGI IMG/M metagenome (GOLD analysis project Ga0134121, IMG submission 96463) | Terrestrial soil microbial communities without Nitrogen fertilizer from Kellogg Biological Station, Michigan, USA - KB3-0-1 | ecosystem: Environmental > Terrestrial > Soil > Unclassified ... | reverse complement strand
CTGAGGCTGCGGCCAAGGCTGCCGGTGAAGCCCCGGCACCCAAGGCCAAGCGCGTGCGCAAGGCCCCGGCCAAGGCCCCTGAGGCGCAAGCCCCGGTGACCCTGCCTGCGGCCCCGCCGCAGGATGAAGCCACTGCACAGCCCGGCATGTGAAACCAAGGGGCCCTAGCGCAAGCTGGGGCCCTTTTTCACTCTCACGTTTGAGGCATCACATGGTCCACAATGTTCCACGTATCCTAGCGGCAGCTTCGGCAGGTCGCGCGGTGCACGTGCCAGTCAGGTCGCTTGACTGTGACCGGTTCACGGTTGGCGAGGTTGGCGTCCTGTTGACACTGATCCAAGCCTGCGAGGGCGCTTCCATCAATCCGGAGTGTCACCGCTGGCTCCTGACGGCCAAGGCCAAGCTCGAGGAGCAGAAGCGGCTCCTCGGCGATTAAGGCGAAAAGGCGGAAGCTGCCATGCTTCCGCCTTTTTTTGTCCCAAATGTGGCTTTTCTTTGTTTTCTTCGTGTCAACTATTTGACTTGTCAAATAGCGCGGAAGAAGACTAATGTCAAGAAGCTTCTCATCCTCATCTAGCGCTTCCTAGAAAAGGCTCATCTACGGGGTATGGCCTCAAAAGGCTCATCTACCGTTTCCATAGCTCTGTATAAAATTGCACAGACGGTGGTCTGTTCAAGGCGCACCATGGGCAAATGATATTAGCTCTTGCAATGGTATTTGGTGGAAGCATCCTAGTAGGGCTGGGGCTAGGACGTATAGTGGTCCTGTACGTCTTGTGAGAAGCTTCTACAGGCTTCTTCTTAGTATTGTTCTTCTTATGGAAGTGATTTGTATAGACGACGAGTGTGAGGAAGAGGCCTAGCATCGTGGGTATGGTACGCAATTTGTCTGGCTAATCAAGCCTCCTAAGAAGCATCGGCAATCGCAGAAGTACTTCCTAGTAACGCGCGCCATCCATCATAATAGGCTTGCTCTGTCTCATCCCTCGGTTCCCAAGATGCAAGTATAGCTTTCATGATTGCCCTTGCATGTGGTGAAGCAATGCCTCTTAAGCGACTGGCTGCTTCTTCATCCATGACCCACAAATGAATAAATGGACCTTTTGGGCCCTCTACAATCCTCTCAATTGGGGGGCGGTTTGTCCTGATGAACAGCCAAAGTGCTTCTATGCTAAAACACTTCCAATAGCCTTGACTCTTGGTAAGCTTGAATTGGTCAAGGTAGTTCTTGAATGCCCTGATAACTGTCTCATAGGGTACTTCTACTTCCATCTACTTAAATCCCATCCATTGGCTTTGATGATTGTGCGGTAATGCGGTGAAGCCATTAGCTCGATAAACCTGTATTGCTCATCGGTAACTACAAAGGTGCTCTCACCTTGAGGAGTACTGTCAAACTTATGGCCCGGAACTACTATATCAGCAAGATGATAGAAGTTACGTGTGTTATTGGTGTACTCATACCAATTGTATCTGGCCGTTTCCACCTTCTTGGCGCTAATCATTGGCATTGTGCTTCCTCTGGGATTTCTTTTGACATAGGATTGCCTTTACGAAGGTAAGAGCATGTGGGCTGAATAATGCTTCTATACGGTTGAGTTGCGTATCCGTGACATTCCAGCCACAGCGGTCATCGGTCAATTCAGCGGGGCTGCCTAGATAGCCCCAGAAGCTGCCTTCAAGGCGATATCTATCCCTGAGGTGCATCCATATGCCAAACGCACTGTTCATCTTGTCAAAGCCTACTTGATACATTGTCTTGCTTTCATGAGCGCGTAGAAGTGCGGTGAGTTGAGGGCCATGATGTAATTGTAGACATCTTCCGGTACTTCATAGCAAACTGGGAAGGGTAATGGATAATCGTGCCAGCCATCAAAGCCAAATTGCTTCCTCATGCCCCCAAAAAACATCTCATTGTACCATTCACGGTACGGGAGGCTGTAATAGTTGCGCTTGGCCGTTTGTACCTGTGCTTCCGTTATTTTTGGCATGCTTGCCTCGCCTTCCACAATGCTTTGTAATGAGGGCTGGCTAGATTGGTGATCAAAAGATAAGCTGTCTCATTCAAGCCATAAAATGGACCATCCGGATAACAATAAGAACTATCGCGGTTAGGCCACCAGCGCTCATAACCTGTTTCATCCCTTATGAAGCGATAAAAGCCTTCCCTTCTATCATTTAGCTCGTACCAATTTTCCCTAGCCTTATAGCAGACAGCCTGATCTACTTTGTATGACATTCCATTGCCTTCAATATCGCATGATAGTGCGGGCTGCTCAATTGCATGATCAGCTTGTAGAGGTTATCTGGGATTTGGCGCGGCCAACTATCTACATCGCCGTCATGACAACTAAGCCCAATTCCTGTTTTTGATCTTGTGAAGTCCCTAAATCCATCAGCGCGGCCCGTGTAACTGTAGTAGTTATATTGGGCTATGCGGAACTGCTTATTCGTTACTTCAGGCATCGTTTTGCCTCTATTGCCTTTATGACCGCAATGTAATGCGGCCCATTGATGGCTTCAATGCGATCAGCGGATTCTTGGCAGAGTAGCCAATCAGCACGCCAGTCATCACGCCTTGGTGGATGATCTAACTCACCAATGAACCGCCAGAAAACGTAACCACCAAGATCCTTTGGTGCGCCTGTGACTTCATGGAAGCGTTTCCATGCAATATTGACCTTATTGTGTGTTACAAAAGTCATCCTTCACCTTTAGCTTCTATGGCTTTGATATAGGCGTAATAGTGTGGGCCAGCCAAAGCTTCAATTCGAATTGCTGTTTTATTTGGAAATTCCCATGCATCAATATTAACCTGATAATATCTGCCATATGCTGGTGTATCAATCCCCACAAACTTCCAAAAGCCATGATCTTTCACTTTTCTAAAATTCCCAAATGCTTCCACCACAGTCTGATGACTAATCAGGATCATCTTGTAGCTCCTGCATTGCCTTATAGAGCGCAAGATAGTGAGGGCTGGCCAATGCACGGATGCGGTTGGCTGCTCTTCCACTCAAGTCGCTAACAGTGTCACCATGCGGATGATCCTTGGCCCATTTGCTATCAATCCCCACAAATGCGAAGAAAGCAGGCATTGGATCAATGTGTGGATGGAAGTCATTGATATCGCAATAGCGGCGGTACGCCAGCTTCATCTCTTCCCAAGTTACTTCCATGAGTGAATTCCTCGGCTTCCACGCCTTGAATAAAAGCCAGTGATTATAGCTTTTGCTAAAGGTCATTTGTTTGCTTCCATTGCCCTGAACATCGCCTTTTGGTGCGGGCCATTCAACATCTTAATCTTGTTAGCTACTTCTTCAGGTATGAGCACATTGGTTGTGAATGGCAGAGTGCCTTTGATTTCCCTCAATGCTTTTATCGACGTACCTAAGAACTGCCAAAACGCTTCTTCTTGCGTTAGGTCATGTAGTGCATCCTTAGGCGCACCACGCATAGTCAGATAATAATGAAAGGCTTTACGCGCTTCACTAACCGATAATGGGATCATTTCAGTCATAGACGTTTCATCCAAATTTGTTTGCAACCAATCTCATTTCTGCCGCGTTGTGGCGCTATGGGGTTGATCACTTAACCAAGCGTAGAGGTACACAATGCCGAGTTTCAACAAGAACACTGGACCTAAACCCAGCAAGACCGCTTTTATCATGGCCAGCAAACTGGTTAGGCAGGGGACTGGCGATCATCTGGCAGTTGCTATGGCCATGCGGCCTAAAGGCGCAACTCAGAATGAGATCGTATCAGCCCTTGGCTTCCCACACAGAAACGTCCTGAAGAAGCTGATCACTGAGAAGAAAGTGAAGCCGGTCAAGCTTCCAGATCAGTCACGTGCTGTGCGTGTCAAGCTGGTTGCTCAGTAAACTTCCACTCTGCACCGTTGGCCTCCATTGCCTTGCAGACTGCATGGTAATGGGGGCCAGCCATCTTTTGTATTTTATCAAACACTGCCTGTTCTACCATATAGCCATCAACCATTGGCTTAAATTTATCGGTATCATGTCCGACAAATTGCCAAAAGGATAAACCCTTCCCATAGGTCGAGGGAAATGCATTTGGGTGGAACACTTCTAGGAAGTGATGATAAGCAGCCAAGACCTGCATATCAGTCACCATCACCATTTCGCTCGTTTCATCCATTAGTTATTCCTTGGCATAGCAGACCCAAGCCTTTATTTATGTGCGCCGCGCGGCTCATTTCAAGGTGAATTATGGATTCGGTACCTCAACAATACGACGAGCATTGTCAGGTTTGGCGTGCACACAAACGTCGCTGGGTGCGTGGGCTTACACTTCGTTCTAATGTAGTTTACAAATTCAGAAGCAGACAAGATCTAAGTGATCACGCTGATTATATAGCCTCGGCTGACAGAATAGCCAAAGCATTAGGATATACTTGTTATGACGCTCTTAAGGCCAATCAAGAATACAATCCTAGAATTAATCGTTGTCTAAATCTTCTTGCTGGGCCACATGGAATGACAATTCTCAAGATGTTGGAAGAACAAAACAAAGCATAAGAGCTGAAGAACAGCCGTTAAGGACAGTGGCAAAATTATGGCCGAACCCATCTAAATAAATTGTGCGAATTAGCAAATATTCGTTTTCAGGGCTACCCTACGGGCTAAACTTGGGCTCACTACGGGTGATTTGCGCCCTGATTGGCGCTGCATCCGTGCAACAGGTTCAAGGGGCTCACAAGGCCCTTTGAGCGCGGCCAAGCCTAGCTGCTACAAGGGCCCCGCTTAGGCGCGGGGCAAAAGGGCCAAAAATAGGGATACCCGGACGGCTGGTTTAACAACAAAAACCAACTGCCGCCTTTGTTACGGGTGAGCCGCATAAAGTGCGTTCGCGTTTGAGCACGCTTTAACGGTTCATGGTGACGGGGTTGCGCGGTGCCAGCTAAGCAATGATGCGGTAATGCCGGAGATCCTCCCAGCGGGCCTGCCCTGAAACACGGGTAAGGTGCACGTGCGGGCATCCAGCCTGTAACCACGTGCACCGCATTGGCAGCGGTTTCATTGCATGATCATTTAAGCTTCTACCCATTCGGTACCGTGCCTGTTATGGCCTTGAGGTACCGTTAAAGCTTAGGTATTGAAAACGCACGGTCTTTTAGGGGCTACAAGCCCCACAAATGGCCGCTAGTGCGTTTAGCTCACGGGGGCGGTATGCCCCTATGTCAATACTGAAAACGCATGGGTGGGGCTGCTAGGCCGCTTGGCACGGCTTTGCAAATCAGTATGCACTAATGACCGCTATGTAAAACTCCTGTGGGGTTCCACACCCACGGCCATCGTAAACCCTGCTGCCCACTGCTACGGGCGCAGGTGGATGCTGTAACCACTGCGGCATAATCAAGCTGGCATATAGGTTGAATGCATCGTGTATCAGGCTGATGGGCCGCACCGTTTAACCGCCATATTTGGCGCGACTGGCGCGTAGGCAATAAATAGCCCATCCCCTGACTGCTTTGTTATTCAGGAAACCATGCTATGCATGCAGCGGGAAGTCAGAGCCCCGCGTTGATTGCAAATAACCACTCCAAGCATTGAAGTGACATCTCAGGTACTAATGCTAAAGCGCCGCAAGGCCACCCTGATAGGGATGTGCGCCTGTTAGTCAGAGTGACAGGTCTACTAGGATACAAGCAAACCTTTTGAGCAGCCCCGAGTATGGCTTGGGTAGATGATTTAAGTGAGTGCAATGAAACATAAACTCCTCCTCACACAGGGTGTTAGTACAGTTATCGCGTAGCAATACGCAGTAAAGTGGAACCTCATCCTGTGTGCCCGCCCTTAACTGGGCGGGCCTGTTCGAAGGTGATTGGGGCGGTTGGCGCGAGCTAGCCGCCCCTTTCATCATCTATTTTTTATTAGGCAATTTTCCAAAAGGTGAGAACATGCCAAAGCGTTATCAACAGCGCCGTATTAATCGGCGGCTTAAGAAAAAGGCCCGCAGGCCGCCACGATACATCACATGGCCAAAGGAAATACGACGTACCCAAGGCTATGTATGCAACAGCCCGACTCATGGTGGCCTGTCACTCGATAAGTGGCTGGCCATGATTGATGCCGGGCTTGATCCACTCACAGGTGAACCAAAGGAGATAGAGTCATGAACTTGCTATTAAACGGCATCTGCCTTGGCTTCTTTCTGGCCATAGTTGCCTCGTGGCTCGTGAGTTAGCTCATGAAAGAACTGAAACTAAGCGATGAGGACATCAAGTTGCTCATCTCGCTGCTGAGTATAGATTTAGACGCTCTGGGGGTGGAAAGAAAATTCCACCGTAAAATTTATGCAATCGTAGCGCGTCTGCGCAAACTATAAGCGCTTCTACACTGAGGCTTACGAGCCTCAGCAAGAAGCTCTCAAATGAGGCTTCCTTGAGCAATCATGCTCATGTTCGAACAGGAGTACTATCATGACGAAGCACACGGACTTCTTGTCCCATGTGAAGGCGGCCCATCCGGCCCTGCATACCAAGATCACCTCGCATCCTGACTTCGACGCCACCAAGCACAACTCGCTGCGCGGCGCGATGAGCCTCGATCCCGACAAGGGGCCGACGCTGTCGGATGAAGAATGTGGTGAACTTGCGCAGAGCCTGTTCGGTGCCGCCGACAAGCATGGCAATGATTACGCCAATGAACTGATGTTCGGCAAGCCCGACAACGATCGGATGACCGATGACGGCGACCTGGATGATGTCGACAGCGATGATGATGATGTCGACGGTGAGCTCGGGGCGTTTGGCGGCGAGCCGATCCCGGCTGCCGGGCAGGATGCCAAGCGCAAGTCGCGCAAGGCTGCCTGATCGCCGGCTCTCAAGAAACTAACTGACCAAAGACTCAAGGGTGGGGCATTACGCCCCACCCTATTTTTACAACATCCGTGAGGGGCCTAATCTCTACCCCCAGATTATGCTGCGCTGACTGTTTTCCCCCAAGTGACAGTCAGGCAAACGGGGCAGCAAGCGCATCCCGCTCCCACCGCGCTGGCCCCTACCGGATGTTGTTCCAACATCACAACCCACAGGAGGAGAATATGGACTTTGGTGAAGCAATCCGTGCCATGAAGGACGATGGCGCATCGGTTGCCCGCTCCGGATGGAACGGGAAAAATATGTTCATCTATATCATGTCGTTCCCGGGCTATGACCCGTGCATCGTCATGCACACTGCCGGTGACACCGAACAGCCCGGTTGGCTGGCCAGCCAAGCTGACATGCTTGCCGAGGACTGGAATATCGTCGCTGGGTCGCGTGACGACAGCTAGCGTTTCTGTCCCGCAGCTTACGAGCTGCGGTGAGAAGCATCTAGCTTCAACAGGAGGAGAGATATGATTGAGTGCCTCAAATATTATTTCCAGCTTGCGTGCTACAGGCATCGGAATGAGTTCTATGTCCGTGCCCTGTATTACGCGGAGGAAGCCCGGCGCAATATGCTGCCCACCAAGGGCATCGTTGACGAGCTGGCTGCCATCGAGGCGGAGGCGGCGTTCGCTTTCCACTAACCCCCAACCCACTGAGAGCCTAATCATGATGACCTTCAGCGTACATCTCACCGACATGCTTGGTGAGAGCAGCGAGCGTGCAACCATCAAAGCACAGGACGACAAGGTCGCGTTTCACGAGGCGACGTGCCTTGCGGTTCAGAAACACAAGATCATCGTCAGCGTCAAAAACGTGACGCTGAACGAGGCCGACGTCCAGCAGTTGTTGGATGAAGCCATTGAATCGTGAATGCTTCTGTCCTGCCACCTACGGGTGGCAGTGAGAAGCAATCCAGCTTCAACAGGAGGAGAGATATGCAAAAGGATTATCGTGATGAAGAATTCATCATGCCGGACCCGGAGTCAAGCTTCGTGGAACGGTATGAGAATATGCAGGACGCGCAGGAAGCGTTCGATCCCAGTTGGGACTGGGTCATCCCAGCACTGGTCATTGCAGCACTCATTTGTGCCACCGTGCTGATCGCCAGCTAATCGTTTCTACCCTGCGCTGAGCAATCAGCGCAGTCAGAAGCGCTGAAGCTTCATTCAACAGGAGGAGAACTATCATGACTGATAAAACGATCATTGATCTTGGCGGTACGAGCGAAGATCATGATTTGTCTGGTCCAGAAGCTTTCATGCGCGCAGCTCTCATCCAAGAGCTGGCGCTGGCCGGGCTCAAGCCTTTTGACAGGCTTGTCGTTATATCATTGGCGCAAGCTGACGTCCTGCTGAGCTCCCCGCTCAAGCCGGGTGTCACGCTGGATGACGCCATTGAAGGCAGCACCAAGGCCCTCAGGAAAACGGTTGATTTCCTGATGGAGCAAAAGAAGGAAGTCGTGAAGGGCAACCCCTCGCTTAACAACTAGGGGCAACCCATGACAACGTTGTGCATAAGCGATAACTTTGACAAGATGGAGCGCATCATCTTGTCAAAGACCTTCAAGGCCAACTGCAAGTTCTTGGGCATTGAGAAGTACGATTGCTCAGTGAACCTGAACAAGTGGGCCTATAGCCCTGATGAGAGGAAGGAAGGCCGCATGCTGCGCCTGCCTGAGGAAGGCAACTTCCTCATTGATCTGAACTCCATCGGCTTTCATCTGGTGAAGGCTATCTCAGTGCTGGGCCATGAGATGATCCACGTGTCTCAGTATCTGAGGGGTGACATGGCGGACGATCTTGAAGGCGATATCACTGAATGGAAGGGCGAGCGGTGGCCAGCGTTTCTGGCCCACACCAAATCTTTCTACGAAAAAGTCCCGTGGGAGAAGGAAGCCCACGGCAATCAGATGAAACTCTTTGTGAATGCGATAGACTCAATCAGCAGAGATGATCGTGACTATTTGCTATCGCTTGCGCCCCCAGAGATAATGGCCAAAGTCAAGGCCAAGTTTGGCCATTGATGTTTCTGTCCTGCGGCCCAAGGGCCGCAGTGAGAAGCATCTTGCTTCAACAGGAGGAGAAACATGCCAGTTCAAGAGAACGTGGTGAATGTCTCACGGGAGTGGCTCAATAGGGTGGAAGCGCTGTTGAAGTCACTGGAAGCCCAAATCAAGGTAGACGGTATCCCCGTCAGGCCGGGCTTTTTCCGTGTAGACCTCACCAATGAAACGGAGGTTACGCTGAAAGGCGTCATCCGTGACATTGCCATCAACACGGCTTTGGAGAAAGCCATCAAGGAACAGGAGCAGGCCAATGAACCTGATCCTCCCCAAGGGTGATGATGGCACGGTGCCCCGCACGGCTATGCCCCAGATTCATGACGGGGATATCGGGGCACTGCTGGCCTATTTGGGTTCGCTCGGCGTCACGTTTGATGCTGGGTTGATTGACCCGACCAAGGTCACGGCGCATCAGAAGATCGACACCGACATCGCTATGTCAATCCCTGATGCGGTGTTGCGCAGCCCCGTTTTGCTATCCAAGGATCCGGCTATCATTGATGGTGACCATCGATGGTACCGGCACTTGCTGCTCAAACGGATGATGCCGTTCATTCGCCTGAACGAGGACTTCAACACTTCATTGCAGTTGATTTTCTCGTTCCCCGCAACAACCAGATCAACGAGGCTGTGATGGAAGAGCTTCAACACTTCTTTCTGGGGCTATCCATCTTGCTAGGCTCCATTGGGCTCATTTGCGTGGTCCTGATGGTTGGCTTCAGTGATGACTGGAAGCGCTATTGGGCCGACACCGACGAGTAATACTTCTGTCCTGAGGCTTACGAGCCTCAGTGAGAAGCATTACGCTTCAATAGGAGGAGAGCATGAGCAAAAAGCATCACGGCAAGATGAAGAAGGCTTGGGCCAAGTTCTGTGCCCGGCTGGTGACGGCAAAGACCGTCAAGGGCTTCCCCAAAAGCCTCAAAGGGCTGAAGTGATGGAATTCCTAGCATCAGCTATCCTGACGTTCATCACAGCGCTCGTTATCGGCGTTGTGATTGGATCGGCGCTTGGCTGGGCCACAGCCAAGGTTTGGCTGTACTTCCATCATTGAAAGGATGGCAAATGGTAAAAGGCAATATCGGCCCAACTGGGCAATTCCCGGATGGAAAGATCCGCCCGGATGATGGTGGAGAACTTCAAGTAGGGATCACAGTTCAAGATGGTAATGTGATCATCGGATTTGGCACCTTCATTTCTTGGGTGGCAATCGATAAAGAGAAGGCATTGGCGTTTGCTGAATTGATAATTCAGAACGCCAACAAGCTTTAATGTTTCTGTCCATGGCTGAGCAATCAGCCATGTGAGAAGCATTTCGCTTCACCTGATCAAAAGATCAGCTAACCCGAACAATGAGGAGAACTAATCATCATGAGGGTTGATTTCCACCTCCACCCTTCAGTGGAATGGAAGGTGGTTCGCCAGCATGTCACCAGAATTGGTGCTGTGGCTGGCACACTCGCTGCCCTGTGGTTCGTCGGCACGTGTTGGAATACCTACACGGAAGCCATGGCGACCTATGAGGCTGTCGTAAAGCCCGCAGTGCAGACTCAGGTTCGGGCTGCAAACGAGGTGAAGAAAAATGAGTGAAACCACGGAGACCACCGAAGACAGTGGTGCACGTGGATTGCGTGGGTTCAAGTTTTCGCCCCTGCAAATCCACTGCCCCATCAAGCGTATCAAGATCAAGAAGTTGCATTACCGGATTGTTCTGGTGATGGGCGGCGCTGGCTTTTATGTGTGCCACGTCTGCTTCCACGAGTACTTGATCATGGGCGTCCCGATTGACATCCATTGGGCCGTCGCGGTGAACACCATGTTCGCTTTGGATCCCACGGCCTAAAGCCGTGCTTCCACAGGACGCTGTGCTGAGGCAGCGTCTTAGGAAGCACTTCCCGCTTCACTAACAGGAGGAGAAATTATGGCAGACAACAACGACTTTACGCCCAGCGGGCTCAAGGTCGAGGGCCCGTATGAGAATGATCGCAACGGCAAGAACAAAGACCTGTTCAAGGCGATCATCCGTGAGGCTTACGGCGTGCAGGACGTCATCTGTGGTCATCATTTCGTCTACGAGGTGAATGACAAACGGGCTGACGGCTTCACCTATCAGGTCGTTCAGGAGATCCCCAGTGCCGACGCCCTGATCTTTGACCACGACGTGGCCAAAAAGATCTGGGGCTCAAGCTGGCGGCAAATCCTGTCGCGGCTTGTGCTTGAGCCTGTGGAAACGCGCGATCAACTCCTTGGCGAGCTGTATCGTGCACGCCCGCAGGCTTCCGGCGCACTCCAAGCAGCGGAGTAACCACGATGCAAATCAATGCAGAGAAAATTGCCAAAGCTTTGGAAGAGGCTGAGGCGGCCCATGCCAAGCATGAGAAAGAGCTTGGGTATCATGACTCTGGGTGGGCCAAGTGGTACGCCACGTGGCTGATTGAGAATCATCAAGAGCTGTTCTGGGGGAACTCATGAAGGTCTGGTCCGTCAGCGAGTGGACCGATCGGCTCAATGAGCTCGGTGACAAGCCGGAACCTGAAGTGTTCAAGTTTATCTTGGACAGTGTCACGGCCAGTGACGTTACCGATGAGCAGGGCCAAGACCTACTCAACGCCTTTGTGGCGTGGAAACACATCCCCTACTAGCGCTTCTGTCCTGCGGCCCAAGGGCCGCAGTGAGAAGCACTAATGCTTCACAACAGGAGGAGAATTATCATGGTCAAGCTGGACATCAAATTCAAGTTTGAAAAGGAAACGCCCGGTGCCGTGCGCTTCCAGGAAGTCGATGAGGACGGTAACACCAAGTCCCTTGCTGACGGCGCAACGGTCGGCACGCTCTACATCAGGAAGACCGCGCTCGGCGGCGTCAAGCCGAGCACGCTGGAAGTCACTATCAAGGGCGACGTCAAGGGCTGATACACTGGCCCGGTGAAATATCCGGGCCAGCAATGAGTTCTTGAAACAGGAGGAGTTCAATGGAACACCCTACAATGGTGGAAGTCATTGATGACCTCAACAAAAGACAATGTGAAGTAATCACGAACATTATCTTGGAACGAGGGAAACGTAAATACTTCCACCGTGGTTTACTCCCATTCGTTCCCATCCATGAAGTGATGGGGGCAATCACGGCTAAGATTCATGTGCTGGGCTTTAAGCCTCACGATCATTCAAACAGAAAGCAGATAAAGTATCTGAAATCTGTCTTGAATAAGCTGATGCTGAAAAGCCCGGTGCAATTATATGAAGATGAGGCATCGGCAACATTGTTCTTGCAGGATGCTGAACTTTATCATGAGTTTGGACAACGCTTTAGTGATAAATTCTTTATATCTCAAAGTGGTTGGGACAAACCAGTCCGGCTTGTCAGAGTTGGAAAAAACAAATGGAAGGTAACGGCTGAGGCCAAAATATTAGATAAGGCCACAACATGGCTTGCTGATTACTTTCGCTGAGTACTTCTACACTGTCCTTATCTTCTAAGGGCAGCAAGAAGCGCTACGCTTCGTTCAAACAGGAGGTAAAGTTTTAATGCCTAAAGCTAAGAAAAAGACCGTAAGGAGAGCTGCGCCCAAGAGGGGGGAACTCCCGCATGTGATGTCGGAGCTCATCACGATCGCCCTGAAGGACCTCAAGAAGGCCGAAAAGACCAAGGGCTATGTCGTCGACATGAGCGATTGGCACAGTCAGGATGAGCTTGAATGCCGCACCAGCGGTGGGGGCGACCTAATTCGCACAGAGAAGGTCTGCTCCGTGTGTTTTGCTGGCAGCGTTATGGCGTTTTCGTTGAAAGTCAAAAAAGACGCCCATGTTGAACCCAACAAATTCGGCACACACAACGCCAATGCCTTCTATGCTCTCAACAATTTGCGTGAAGGAGATGTAACTGGTGCCGCTGGCTATCTCGGCATTGACCGTGAGGGTCTGTACGACTTCAATCGGGGCATCGCAGAGTATGAGTACATGGACAGCAAGCCCTTCCATGACGACATGGCAAAGCTGGCCAAGGATCTGAAGAAGGCTGGCTACTAACTGCTTCTGTCCTGCCGCTTACGGAGCGGCAGTGAGAAGCAATTGCTTCAAATCAAACAGGAGGAGAATATGAAATTAGCAGAGCGCGCCATGCTTGTGTCACTCAGCATTGGTTCCTACTCTGGGATGATGCATGACAAAGTGGTCACTGAAGAGACCAATGCATCGTTCAAGGCCGACCGGACCAAGGCTGGCAAGTACAACAAGCGGCTCGTTGCTTCTCATTTTCTCAGTGAGGTCCGCAATGCCCATGAAAATGCCCGGAAGATTCATCGTCTTCTGACGTTGCCGTGGGAGGACGACGGCACACGCATCCTGCCTACCCGTGGCTACATCAACTACATGGACAAGATGCGCGGGGCCAAGCACAAGGTTGAAGATGCCGTGAAGCTGTTCGTCAAGGGGTTGCCTGAATACATCACTGAGGCTCAAGTTCGGCTCGGTGATATGTTCCACGTTGAAGATTACCCCGATGAAGCCACGTTAAAGGATAAGTTTCACTTCGACGTAGAAGTGAACAGCATCCCCAATGCGGCCGACTTTAGGGCTAAACTCAGCGACGACCAAGTTAAGAGTATTGTCAAAGACATTGAGAAGCGCTGTAACAAGCGCCTTGAAAATGCCATGAATGACGTATTCGAACGTGCGTCTGAACTGGTTGAGAAAATGAAGGAGCGCCTCCGTGGGTTTCAACCGCCCACTGAAGGCCAAAAGGCCAAAGGCATCATCCGTGACAGCGTGGTCTACGACATTTTTGAGTTTGCCAACATGATGGAAACTCTGAATGTCACGGATGATGAACGGATTGAGGGGCTGCGCAAGCAACTCCTCAGTGACTTGGTGGAGCCCGCATCGCCTGAAATTTTGCGGACTGACACCAAGGCAAGGGCGTTGGCAATCAAGAACGCTGATGCCATTCTGAAGAAGGTGAAAGGATACATGACATGACAATGCACATTGTCTGGTTGGTCATCGCTTTCGTAATTGGGTTTGGATGCGGTGTTGCCTTCATGGGCAGCGCCGACGTCCGCCGCAATGACTGGGATTGAATGCAGCTACGGGGCACATCCTACGGGGTGTGCCCAAAGGTGCATTATCAACAGGAGGAGTTAAATGAAAGGAAAAGGCCCATTCATGGCCAAACCGAGCCTAGTCAATAGCGAGGCTTGGAATACACCATCAAAGGATGGTGGCGGCAACCTGCGTTACCCGGCCCGAGAGATTTGGGTACCAAAAAGAGGTGGTGGCAAAAATGGTTCTGGCCCATCAGGCTGGAAGATGCGCCCCTCAAAGGTCCTTGCTCGTGCCTTAGCTGAAAGGAAGCATGGGAAGTGAACGACAACCCCATCAAGATGTACTTCCATTGTGGCAATTGTACCCGTAATGGGAAGCCGGACAAGATCGCAGTTGGTGTTTCTGACCATTCAAATGTCACAGTCTGGTGTGAAAGTTGCGACAGCCATGTCGGAACCTTCAAGCTGGCAGAACCACTTCACGTTCCCGGCTGTGAATGCTGCGGTGGCGGCGTAAAGCCACACTAGAATGTTTCTACACTGAGGCTTACGAGCCTCAGCAAGAAGCACTTCCGCTTCAACAGGAGGAGAAATGAAATCTTCAGTTGACACAAAGACCAATGTTGAAAAGGCAGAGTTCAAGCTTGAACTGCCTAGGGATATCAGCATTGAGCCCACCTATAAGGTGCCGCTTTCCAAGACCAAGGAAGCGCACATCTTCAAGGTGGCGAACACGCCCAAGAGGATTGAAGAACGTGGCCGCCCCATGGTGTATGATTGCTATGTCGTTTCCAGCAAAACTGGAAAAAGCGATCCTCGCAATGTGCATTTCCGGGGGAACACCTATCTCAACTTCACAACTTTAGAAGAAGTGCATGAAGTGAAGCAATGGCTGATTGATACCTCGGCGTCCCTCAACGTCAAACGCAGGACCAAAAAGACCGTCGAGGTTGATGAAGCTTCTGATGATGAAGACGAGTAAATGTTTCTGTCCTGTCACCTACGGGTGGCAGTGAGAAGCATTTGAGCTTCAAAACAGGAGGAGTTATGACTGAACAAACTACTGTCAGTAAGGTGCGTACCCAAACTGTAGGGGAAGCAAAGGAACTGGCGCGCATATTTTGGCAGCGGGATATCCCCACTTACATTCATGGCGCACCGGGCCTAGGCAAGTCGGATATCATGCGCCAGCTTGCTGCTGAAGAAGGGGTTGGCTTCAAGGATATCAGGGTTGGCACCATGCTGCCTGAAGACTTGACAGGCATCCCTGTGCCTGACTTGCAAAAGCGTTTGGCCGTGTGGCTGCGGGCCGAGTACTGGCCTGACATGGAGCGTGACGGCTCAAGGGGCATCATTGCGTTCGACGAACTCAGTGACGCACCGCGCAACCTGCAATCATGCATCTATCGTGTGGTGCTAGATCGCCAGATCGGCGAGTACAAGCTCCCGCCCGGTTGGTGGCCGATGGCCGCAGGTAACCGCCGTGAGGATCGCGCTGCGGCGCAATCAATCTCAACGGCGCTGGCCAACAGGTTTGCACATATCCACCTCAGGTCTGACTATGACTGCTGGAAGATCTGGGCCAATCAACACAACATCGATCCCATGTTGGTTGGTTTCCTAGGCTACAGGCCGAACCTGCTTCACAGCATGGAAGGCGCTGACTTACTGGCATTCCCGTCACCGCGTTCATGGGAACGGGTTTCAAAGGTGTTTGATCTGGATCCGGGCAGGCGGCAAAACGCTGTCACAGCGTTGGTCGGTGAAGGTGCTGCCATCGAAGTGGAGAACTTCTTCAAAGTGGTCAACCTGCCTGACTTTGAAGACATCATCAAGGCACCAACCAAGACGCCCATCCCCACTGAACCGGCGTCGCGTTATGCACTCAGCTCCATGCTGGCGCGTAAGACCACGGCTGATACCTTCCCGGCTATCTACAAGTACATCAGCCGAAATGAGTTCGGCCCGGACTTTGGTACCGTGGTGGTGCTGGATGCCACCAAGCGTGACCCGTCATTGTGTGACGTGGACACGTTCAAGACTTGGGCGCGCAATAACAAGTCGCTGCGCCTCTAAGCGTTTCTACACTGCGGCCTTAGGGCCGCAGCAAGAAGCGTTTGCTTCACAACAGGAGGAGAATATGATCAATAAGCGAGGTTTCTTACAAACCATTGCTGGCTTCTTTGCAGGGGCTGGCGCTGTGGGGGTGGCCAAGGCAGACGTTGCGCGTTCAGAAGTAACGTGGGCCGCAGGTAATCGCCGTGAAGATCGCGCTGCGGCGCAATCAATCAGGAAAGAAGGCGAGTTGTGGGTCGAAATTATCCCAAGCGTATCTGAAATATATCCCAAGGGATTCAAAATCCTTGTGACCAAAACTCAGGTCAATGGTGAAGAGCTGATCATTTCTGTCGTCAGCCATCAT
>Ga0134121_10002360_pt1 | contig 16420 bp, 13 predicted proteins | sample KB301_FD_96463 | JGI IMG/M metagenome (GOLD analysis project Ga0134121, IMG submission 96463) | Terrestrial soil microbial communities without Nitrogen fertilizer from Kellogg Biological Station, Michigan, USA - KB3-0-1 | ecosystem: Environmental > Terrestrial > Soil > Unclassified ... | reverse complement strand
TGAACGGGCCGCTCAGGACCTTGTTGACGCAGCTGCCCATGCCGCCGAGGACGATCGCGGTGACGCCGGCGACGAGCACGCGGCGTCGGCGACGGTCGCGCTTCCCGCGCGCGCAGTCCGCGGTCAAGATCGTGCCGTCGTGGCGACGGTAGTAGCGCACGCACAGCTGACCTTCGCGCTCGATGAGGAGCGCCTGCGCTTCCTCGCGCGTCATGTCTGAGAGGTTGTAGACGTTCTTGCTGCAGCTGCTGCAGTGACGGACGCGTTCGTCGCCGGTCATGCTCGCCCAGTCGGCCGAGCACGGCGCCGCGATCTGGATGTTGTCGAGGACGGGCAGGCTCACCCGCCTGCGGGCGTCGTCGAGCATGCGCCGCGCGGCGTCGCGCTCGCGGATCGTCGTCGCAACGTTGACTTCCAGGGCCTGGTGGCGCGCTTCGAGTGCGTCGAGATCGCTTCGATAGGTCATGGGGATCCGACGCGCGACCCCGCGACTTAATTTGTAATCAATTGTCGACGAGCGAGGACAACACGTGATCGATCGACGCGACAAACGCCAGCGATCGGTGCCATCGCCGACCCGCATCTCATTGAGGCGGGCCAGCACCGCGCTGATCACCTGTTTGCTAGGAGCCTGTAGACCGTAGCGTAGCGGCCGGGCGTGCGGCCCACCAGGACGGTCCGGTGTCGCCTCACAAGCGTGGCTAGGCCACAGCCGTGGCCGCTGTGGTCGCTGTGGTCGCCGTGGTCGCCGTGGCCGCTGTGGCCGCTGTGGCCGCTGTGGCCGCCCGCATCGCTGCCCGCCACAGCTTCAGGAGGTTGTGAGTGGCGCAAACGAGCAGCCACTCGCATCTGGCTTTGACGAGGCCGCGCAATGACATCTGCCGAAAGCCTCGGCAGGCACGAATCTGCCCGAAGACAGGTTCGACGGTGGCCTTGCGTCGAGCGTACGCAGCGCGACCCGCAGGGCTGATGAGGCGCGCTCTCATGGCTGCGCGCTCCTCGGTGCGCAGATTCTCCATCACCGGGGCGCTATCGTCGGGCAGCCCGTTGCGGTGATGGCCACCGACGGAAAGCAGCGGCTCGGTCCCCATATGCTCCGCAGCACGGACGTTCTCGACGGAGAAGTATCCGGCATCGCCGGTCGTGACGAGCGGCACGGCGTCGCAGTTGTCGACCACGCGACGGAGCATCGGTTCGAAGTACTGAGCGTCAGGCGCCTGGTTGCTCAGCGCCGCCGCCACGATGATCTGGTGCGCTTCATCTACCGCGATCTGCGCGTTGTAGGCCTGCACGAAGCCACCGTCGCGCTTCATGATCCGGCTCTCCGGATCGGTGAAGTTGCGTTGCGCCTCGGGCTTGGGCGTACCGGACGGATCTGCAGGCGGCGAGTTCCGGGGGAGATCGCTGTCCACCGTCGGTGGATCGGGGTCATCATCGTCGAGATCTGCTGCTTGTTGATCGTGCTGCGCGGCCAGCGTCGTGTACTTCTCTCTCTCCTTGGGCACCGTCGTCGGGTCGTCAGCCTTGCCACGTAGCTCATCGGACAGCTCGCTCAGTTCAGCCGCACGTGCCTTGGCGGTCTCCTGCTCAAGCGCGGCGCGCAGCTCGCGGATCTTCTCGCGTCGACCTTCTCGACGCTCAAGCTCGGCGGGCAGATCCGTGGGCTGCTGGCCCGCGCCGTAGAGCTTGTCCTCGGCGGCGTCCACCGCTTCCGCTTGCGAGATCAGCTGCTCGATCTCGGCTTTGAGCCGTGCTTCTTCCTTGGCCATCCGCTCGTAGCTCATCGCCTTGTGCTTGCTCGCGTTCGCTTTCATCTTGGTCCCGTCGATGGCCACATGGCCGAGCTTCACCAGCCCCGCTGCCTTGCACAGCGTCAGCACCTGCTGGAACAGGTCCGCGAAGCTGGCTCGATGGGTGAGCCGGAACTCGTTGATCGTTGTGAAATGCGGATGCTCGCCGGCCGCCAGGATCCGGAATGCGACGTCCTCGAAGCTCGCTCGTTCGATCTTCCGCGACGAGAACACGCCGGTCGCGTACCCGTACAACAACAGCGCGACCATCATCCGCGGTGAATACGCGCGCTCCCCACGGTGGTCCTTCGCTTGAAGGCTCCGCTCGATCTCTCCCAGATCAAGGTCCGTCACCAGATCGAGGATGAAATACACCAGGTGCCCCTTCGGCAACCACTCGCCAGGTGACGGCGGCAGCAGGTACGACTGGTCAGGTGCGTACTGCCGGTAGGTCTTCACACCGTCATTCGATCAGACCGGCGCTCCCGTGTCGATCGTTCCTGCGCGTTCTCGTCACCGCGCGGCGCGCCCGCGCGGGGTCCTCCTCGGAGAGCAAGCGAGGCGCTGGGGGGGCCCCCAGCGGGCAGGCGCGCAGCGCCGTCGCCCGCGGGGCTCACCGGTCGTCACGGCACGGCGACCGCCGCGGCCGCGGTCCGGGAGGAAACTGCGGAGCAGTGAACGCCCGGGGGAACCAGCGCCTATGCGAGCGGTTCCGAGGAGGAACCCCGCGCGTGGCAGCCGTGCGGGCCTCGCGCGAGCACAGCGCCCCGCGATCTATGCGCTACAGGCTCCTAGCGCTTGCGCGGGGTGATGCCGACCGACGCGAACAGCTCGGCCGGATCGTAGACCACGCCGCGGCACACCACGACGTCCGTGTTGCGGATGGCCGAGATCTCGCGCGTGGGATCGCCGTCGATGAGCATGAGGTCGGCGCGCTTGCCGGCGGTGATCGAGCCCACCTCGCGGTCCTGGCCCATCACGCGCGCGGCGCCGAGCGAGGCCAGCGCGAGCACGTCGGGCGCCGGGATCCCGGCCTTTGCGTAGAGCTCGAGCTCGCGCGGGAACGTGAGGCCCGCGGCGTCGGTGCCGGCGACGACTGTGATGCCGCGATCGTAGGCGAGCTTCACCATCTGCAGCATCGCGGCGTGCGACGCGCGATAGGTGGCGCGCTTGTCGCCGGGGGCGTCGAGCCCGCCGTCCCGCGCGTGCCGTTCGACCTGCGACGGCAGCCGGCCCGCGAACGGCGCGGAGCGCGGCTCGATCTCGCCCGGATCGGTCGTGAAGATGCCCTCGAAGATCGTGAGGGTCGGATCGATCACCGTGTGATGGCCGGCGAGCAGGTCGAGGAACGCGCGCACCTCGGCGCTGTGGAGGTCGAGCGAGCTGCCGCGCTCGGCGACCCGCAGGTAGCGAAGCGGTGTGCGCGTATCGTCGGTGGGGCTGGCGAGGAACTGCAGGAACAGGAAGTTTGCGTGCTGGATCTCGTCGAAGCCGGCCTCGACTGCCTGCGCCGCGTTCATGCCCGCCGGGACGTGACCGCTGACGCGCAGGCCGCGCTGGTGTGCTGCCGCCGCGATCACGGGGACCAGCGCGGGCTTGACCGAGCTGTAGATCTTGATCTGTACGAAGCCGAGATCTGCGTAGCGCTGAACCGCCGCGCGCGCCTCGTCCGGGGTATCGGCGAGCACGCCGGTCGGCGCTGCGAGCTTGCCCGGCCCGTCGATGATCCCGGCGCGCAGCACGGTGGGGCCGAGCTCGCGGCCGGCGGAGATGCGCGCGATCCGCGCGCCCAGCTCGTCGGTGTCATTGCCGAGATCGCGGACCGTCGTGACCCCGGATGCCAGCGCGAGCACGCCATCGGTGTCGTCGTGGTAGTGGACGTGCATGTCCCAGAACCCGGGCAAGAGCGTGCGCCCATGCGCGTCGATCACCTGCGCTCCGGCAGGGATCTTGGTGGTCGCGTCGCCGACCGCCGCGATGCGGTCGCCGGTGACGATCACGGTCGCGTCCGGGGTGACCGTGCGGTGCTCGCTGTCGAACACCAGCGCGTGGGTGATCGCGAGCCCCGCGGCCGGTGGCCGGTGGGCGAGCTGGGTGGCGAGGCGCGCCGAGCGATCGGCGTACCATTTCTGATCGGCCGCGATGAGGCTCGGGATGAGCGCGGCGGCCCCGTCGCGGATGACCGAGATCCACGACGAGGCGTAAGCAAACAGCTCGCCTTGGTCGTCGATCCATACCAGGTACGGCGCGAAGCTGATGCCGGCGATCGCGATCTGGCGCAGCCGCCGGTGTTCGATCTCGACCTCGGTGGTGGCCTCGATCCAGGCCTCGCCCGCAGGGAGCAGGTGGATGCGCTGGCCGAGTGCCTGAAGCAGCGCGTGCACGAGCACGATGCCGAGCTCGTCGTTGCTCGGGATGTAGACCCCTGATCCGGCGGGCGCCTGGCCGTGGTCGTTGGTCGAGCTCCACACGAGCTGTCCGGCTTGCTCGTCGAGCTTCTCGTCGATCGGCTGATGCTCGTAGGCATGTCCGGTCGCGTGGAAGAACACCGGCGCGCCGGTCCGATCGAAGCGCAGCTCGGTCGTCACGTCGGGGCCGCGGCCCCGATCATTGAAACTGAAGTGCGTGCGGTACGTGCCATCGGCCTCGATCCGCACGTCTCCCGTGCCCGACGGGCGACCTGCAGTGACGACGGCGTACGTGAGGACGTGCGCGACCGGCGTGGGCGCGCGCGGCGAGCTGGCGGGTGTGCATGCGATCCCGAGCGCCCCGAGCGTCCCGAGCGTGGTGATCGCGGTGATCGCGGTGATCGCGAGAGAGCTCCGCATGCTGCGACGGTCGCACGCGGCGATGCCCCGGACAACGCGCACGGCTCGCGCCGCGCGCTGGCGCTGGCGTGTGGCTCGACCTGCGAGCTGCTGACCCGAGCCCGGAGCGTGCGTGCGACCGCGAGCTCGCCCCGCAACGCAACGAATTCTTGTTCGCTGCTGGCCTTCGAGCCCGGAGCGTGCGTGCGGCCGGTACGTGGTGTGATCGAACGTTCACGTGGTGGATCGCGGCAGCGCACGACACTCGATCCAGGGTTTGCCAGGCGAGATCAGGCGGTTGGCGCGGCACGGCCGGTGCACCACCGCGCGCATGCGGTTCGGAGCGCTTGTGCTGGTTGTGATGACCGGCTGTTTCTATCAGGAGGCGAGTCCATTACCCGACGACTTCGGGGCGTGTCCTGCCCCCATGCCCAGCCTCGGAGCGAGTGATTCCGGCGCGAGTGGGGTTGCGGCGCCGACCTGGTATCGCGACGTCCAGCCGATCGTCGTGGCGAAGTGCCAGGGCTGCCACACCGAGGGCGGCATCGGGCCGTTCGCGCTGTCGAGCTATAGCCAGTTCGCGAACCTGCACGAGCTGGTTCATGACGCCGTGGCGTCGCGCCAGATGCCGCCGTGGCAGCCCGATGCGTGTTGCAACCACTATCGCTTCGATCGATCGCTGTCGGACGCGGAGCGCGAGACGCTGATCGGCTGGCTCGAGCAAGGGTATCCGGCGGGCGATCCGGCGACGGCGCCGCCGCAGGAGCCGCCGCCGCAGGGGCTGCCGCACGTTGACTTGCACGCGGAGATGGCGGCGCCGTTCACGCCGCAGCCGATGATCGGCGCCGACGAGCTGCGCTGCTTCCTGCTCGATCATGCGCCGATCGATCGCAAGCGCTACATCACCGGCTTCGACTTTCACCCCGGGGTGCGCGCGATGGTGCACCACGTGATCGTGTTTGCGATCGACGAGTCCAAGATCGGCGAGCTCGAGCGCCGCGATGGCAGCGATGGCCGGCCGGGATGGGATTGCTACGGCGAGGGCAGCGAGCTGCAAGGCGACAAGCAGTACGTCGGCGGCTGGCAGCCCGGCGTGCTCGCGCACGTGCTCCCCGAGGGGATCGGCCGCGAGCTGCCGGCGCACACGCGGCTGTACATCCAGATTCACTACGACACCGGGCACGGGATCCAGCCGGATCGCAGCTCGCTCGACGTCATGCTCGAGGACAAGGTGGAGCGCATCGAGCGTGGGATCCCGATCGGCAACCCGCTGTGGTTCGTCGGCGACGGGATGAAGATCGCGGCCGGCGATCCCGACACCAAGGTGTGGTTCGAGTACGACCCGACCTCGGTGGTCACCCAGGGCGCGCCGGTCGAGGTCCACAACGTGATGCTTCACATGCACGAGCTGGGATCGATCGGCCGGGTCGCCGTGCTGCGCAAGGATGGCTCGACCGAGTGCCTGCTCAACATCACGAAGTGGGATTTCCACTGGCTAGGCGATTACTACTTCGACACACCGGTGCGGATCGATCCCGGAGACAAGGTGTATGTCGAGTGTCACTGGGACAACACGGCCGATCATCAGAAGATCGTCAACGGGGTCCGCCAGGTGCCGCGCGACCTGCACTGGGGAACCGACGACGAGATGTGCGGCGCGGTCTTGACCTACAGCGTGGTGGTGCCATGAGGTGGCTCGTCTTGCTGGCGCTCGTCGGGTGTGGCTCGTACTCGACATATCGCACGACGCGCGTCGTTCCGGCCGGCCACACCGAATGGCTGTTCGGTGCGCAAGCATCGGGCGCGATCGCGCCGGGCGCCGGAGGTGCACCGCTGCCAGAGTTCGCGATCGGTGCGCGGCGCGGCTTCGGGGACCGCTACGAGGTTCAGGCGAACGGCACGATGCTGCCGATCAAGCAGCTCATGACGGGCAGCTTCGAACTCGCCGGCAAGGCGCGGCTCTACGAGCACGGGCGATGGTCGCTGGCGGCCGGGGTGGGCGTGGGATACCGGCTCGCCGAATCGGGCGGCGCGATCGTGGAGGGCGCCTACGCGTCGGCGCCGATCATTGGTGGTGTCGATCTCGGGCGCCACCAGCTGGTGCTCTCGGTCACCGGTGGCTTCCAGCGCTGGTACTCGAGCGGTGCGCAGCGCGTCGACGTCCCGTTCCTCGGTGATTCGATCGGATTCTTGTGGCAGGTGACCGATCACTGGGCGTTGCTTCCGGAGGCCGGTTCAGCGTGGACACCGACCGCGAACTTCATGTCGGATACCTCACGGTTGTTTCATGTCGGCGTCGCCGTCCTGTGGACGCGATAGCCGATCCCCTCGTGGCACGGATGTCTCTTGACGCACACATGTTCAGTAGCTGAATGTTGTGATTGTGAAAAAATCCAGGTTGGCGTTCCTGACCGTAGCGTTTGCGGCCTGGGCGCTGGCAGCGTGCTCCTCTCCCTCCGGTGGGCGGCCGGACGCGGTCCCCGCGGTCGATGGGCCGGTGCAGCCGATCGATGCGTCGCTGATGATCGATGCGTCGATGGTGATGATCGATGCGTCGCTGATGATCGATGCGGCGCCGATGATCGATGCGGCGCTGCCGCCTGATGCGGCGATCGATGCGCCACTGATGATCGATGCGGCGATCGATGCGGCGCCACTGCCGGATGCGGCGATCGATGCGGCGCCACTGCCCGATGCGGCGATCGATGCGGCACCGCTGCCTGATGCGGCGATCGATGCGGCGCCGCTGCCTGATGCAGCGATCGACGCGGCTCCGGTGGCCGATGCGGCGATCGATGCGGCACCCGTGGCCGATGCAGCGATCGACGCGGCGCCGGTGTTCGATGCGGCGATCGATGCGGGACCACCCCCTGATGCGCCGCCTCCGCCGCCCCCCACACGCCTTCGGCTGGTCGCCGGCAACCTCACGACCGGTAACTTCCAATCCTACGAGGCGCCCGGGATCCGGATCTTCCGAGGCCTGTCGCCCGACGTCGCGATGATCCAGGAGTTCAACTTCCTGTCGGACTCGACGGCTGATCTGCGCTCGTTCGTCGACCAGGCGTTCGGACCCGAGTACTCGTTCGTGCGCGGCGCGCCTGCGCAGATCCCCAATGGCATCGTCAGTCGTTATCCGATCATTGCCAGTGGCGAATGGGTCGACACCGAGGTCGGAAACCGTGACTTCGTGTGGGCGCGGATCGACATTCCCGGACCCATCGATCTGTTCGCGGTGAGCGTCCACCTGCTCACCTCGAGCGCGACCGAGCGTAACATCGAGGCTGGCGAGCTCGTGCAGAACATCCAGGGGCTGCCGGCCGGCGCTTATGTCGTGCTCGCCGGCGACTTCAACACGGGTTCGCGTACCGAAGCATGCATCCAGACGCTGTTGTCGGTGCTCACCACGAATGCACCGTTTCCGGTCGATCAGGCGAACAACGGCGACACCAATAGCAGTCGCAGCAAGCCCGATGACTGGGTCCTGGTCAACGGCCCGCTGCACTCGCTCGAGACCCCCGTCACGATCGGCCGCAACGTGTTCAGTCACGGCTTCGTCGCCGACACGCGGGTCTACGCGCCGATCACCGACCTCGCTCCGGCGCTCGCTGGCGACAGCGGCGCGCCGATGATGCAGCACATGGCGGTGGTGCGCGACTTCATGCTCGGGAACGCGCCGCCGCCGCCGCCCACCGTGCGGGTCACCTCGCCCAATGGCGGCGAGATCTGGCAGGCGGGTTCGACCCAGACGATCACCTGGGCGTCGAGCGGCGTCACGAACGTGAGCGTCGAGCTCACCGCCGACGGCACGATCTGGGCCTTGCTGTCCGCTTCGACGCCGGCCGCTTCCGGTCAGTTCACCTTGACCGTGCCGCCGCTATCGACCACCGCCGCGCGGGTCCGGGTGACCGCGGTGCCCGGTGGCACGCCGAGCGATGTATCCGACGCGCCGTTCACGATCACCATGTTGCCTCCGCCGGTGGGCCGCGTGTTCATCAACGAGGTGCTCGCCAACGAGCCGGGCTCGGACGTGACCAAGGAGTTCATCGAACTGGTCAACAGCGGCACTGGGGACGCGGATCTATCGGGCTGGACGGTCTCCGATGCGGTGACGGTGCGCCACGTGTTCGCTGCCGGGACCGTGCTGCGCGCCGGGCGGGCACTCGTCGTGTTCGGCGACACGGCCGGGATTCCCGCCGGGCTCGGCAATGCGATCGCGGCGTCGACCCACCAGCTGAACCTGAGCAACGGCGGCGACACGGTTACGCTGGCGAGCCCGACCGGCACGATCGACAGCTTGACGTACACCTCGGCGCAGGCGGTCGACGGTCTGTCGGTGAACCGCAACCCCGATGGCAGCGCGACCGGCGCGTTCGTTCCTCACAACACGCTGTCGACCGCGACGAGCTCGCCGGGAACGCGGGTCAACGGCGCGGCGTTCTAGCCTAGCGCGGCGTTCACGGCCGGTGCGATCGATTACGTGAACGACACCGATCTGACATCGCGAGGCCACCGCAGCGAATTTCTTGGCAGATAGCTCACGAATGTTGCGTGTAGGTATGAGCTCACTGTGGACGCAAGCGCACAGCTTGCACGACAAAGTTGTCGCTTGACGTACATCCGCTGGAAGGCGGATGTTGTCCTCGTGAAAAGGCCAATGCAGGCGTTCGTGATTGCGGGGCTTGCGGGTTGGGCGCTGGCGGCGTGCGCAACCTCCGGCGACCCTTCCTCGACGGACTCGGCCCCGGTACCCGACGGGAACTCGCCAGGTGACAACGGGCCGAAGGCACCCGCCGGGCATCTTCGGCTGGTCACCGGGAATCTCACGACGGGCAACAACCAATCGTACGAGGCGCCCGGCATTCATATCTTTCGCGGCCTGGCGGCCGATGTCGCGATGGTGCAGGAGTTCAACGTCGGGGGAAACACGACCGCGGAGCTGCGCTCGTTCGTCGACCAGGCGTTCGGCACCGAGTTCTCGTTTGCCCGTGGTGCGGCCTCCGGGCAGATCCCCAATGGCATCGTCAGTCGCTATCCGATCATCGCGAGCGGCGAATGGATCGACAGCGAGGTCGCTAACCGTGACTTCGTGTGGGCGCGGATCGATCTTCCCGGGCCCACCGATCTGTTCGCGGTGAGCGTGCACCTGCTCACCTCGAGCGCGACCGAGCGCAACATCGAAGCCAACGAGCTTGTGCAGAACATCAAAGGCTTGCCGGCGGACGCCTACGTCGTGCTCGGCGGCGACTTCAACACGGGCGTGCGCACCGAGGCCTGCATCCAGACGCTGTCGGCGGTGCTCGCCACGACCACGCCGTTTCCGGTCGATCAGGCGAACATTGGCAACACCAATAGCACTCGCAGCAAGCCCGATGATTGGGTCCTGGTCAACGGCGCGCTCCAGGCGCTCGAGACCGGCGTGACCATCGGCAGCAATGTATTTGGCCACGGTCTGGTGGTCGACACGCGCGTCTTCACGCCGATCTCCGCGCTCGCCCCGGCGGTTGCTAGCGACAGCGGCGCGCCGAGCATGCAGCACATGGCGGTGGTGCGCGACTTCGCGCTGCCGAACGTGCCGCAGCCGGCCGTGCAGGTGACCGCGCCGAACGGCGGCGAGACCTGGGCGGCAGGTTCGAGCCAGACCATCACGTGGACCTCGACCGCGGTCACCAACGTGAGCGTCGAGCTGTCGATCGATGGGACGACGTTCACGTCGCTGTCCGCTTCGGTGCCGGCCACCGCAGGTCAGCTGGCGGTGACCGTGCCGCAGATGGCGACCACCGCGGCACGCGTCCGGGTGAGCGCGGTTCCCGGTGGTGCTCCGAGCGATGTGTCGGACGCGCCGTTTACCATCACCGTCGCGCCTCCGCCCGTGGGCCACGTGTTCCTCAACGAGGTGCTCGCCAACGAGCCGGGCTCTGACCCCGCCGGTGAGTTCGTCGAGTTGGTGAACAGCGGCACCGGCGACGTCGATATCTCGGGCTGGACGATCTCGGATGCGACCGCGGCGCGTCACGTGTTTGCTGCCGGGACCGTGCTGCGCGCCGGGCGCGCGCTGGTCGTGTTCGGCGGCGCCGCAGGCATTCCGGCCGGGCTCGGCAATGCGATCGCGGCGTCGACGGGCAGCCTCAACCTCGGCAACAGCGGCGACACGGTGACGCTGGCGAACCCGGCGGGCACCGTCGACAGCGTCACGTATACCGCGGCGCTCGCCGGGACCGACGGCGTCTCGATGAACCGCAGCCCCGACGGCAGTTCGGCCGGTACGTTCGTCCTCCACACCGCGGTGTCGTCGGCGATGCGCTCACCCGGCACGCGGGCCAGCGGCGCGGCGTTCTAGCGCGGCCCGGATGCTCTGGGCCGAGTCAGAAATCGAAGCCGGCGGACACTGAAATCGTGGTCTGCGCTGCCGCGGTGTCCTTGGCGTCGCAGTTGCTCGTGTCGGAGGGGGTGCTCGTGTCGGAGCGGGGCTTGCAAGCGTCGGAGGTGCCGAGCCGGTCGTCGACCGACTTGCCGGCGAGGGCGAACTGGCCCTCGATGGTCAGCTGCACGACGGAGTACTGGAACTTGGCGCCGACCAGGATCCGGTGGCGAAGGATGGTCGTCTGATCCTTGAACACGAAGTTGTTCGCGGCGTCCATCTCGCTGCCCATCTGGAGCGGATCGACGTTGGGCGTTGCGTCGATGACCTCCGAGCGCGGGATGATCAGGAGGAGGTCCCAGCCGGCGAACGGATCGAACCGCCAGGTGCCGCCGATGCCGAAGTGCTTGGAGATCGTGACATCGAGCGATGCGACGGTCAGATCGAGCTCGCGCTGGCTCATCATGCGCGAGACGGCGCCGCGCACCGCGAGGCTCGGGATCGGGAGGTCGTGGTAGCCCTCGTGGAGGCCGAACTTGGCGTAGAGCTGGCCTGTCCACGTGGAGGAGTCGATGAGGTGGACCGCGCCAGCGCCGATCTCGAACGACGGCAAGGGAAACCACATGCCCTTGTGCGCGAACACGCCGATCGTCCGGAGCATGTCGGGCCCGTTGGCGACGCCCATGGTGCCGGACGGATCCGGACTGCCGGCGCGGGCCCGCCAGTAGGGTTGCTTGCTGTCGATCGTCGTCTGCGAGGCGGAGACGTCGAACTGGAAGCCGCCGAAGCCGAGCGTGTCGGCGGGGGTCAGCAGGTGGGGCGCGAGGACGACGCCGAGCTGCGAGACGAGGGCGCGGAACTCGAGGTTCTCGCCAACCACCCCGGTGAGCTGGCCTTTGCCGTCGAAGATCGGCGTCGCGAGCCGGGACAGCACGAGATCGTTCGGATCGGCCACGGCGAGCCGCGACACACCAACGAGGACGAGCGCGGTCAGCGCTCCACGAAGCATGGGGAAAGCCTAGGCCTGCATACGACCAGGTGTCAACGCGGCGCGCTGCACGTGGCGCGGTCGCCGGTGCGGGAGCGTGGTACACCGCGCGTATGGCGGTGTATGCCACGATCCTGGTCGATGATACGGGGCCGGTCGCGCGGGTCACGCTGAACCGCCCCGAGAAGCGCAATCCCATCGGGCCGGCGACGTGCGGCGAGCTGGTGCAGGCGCTCGCGGCTATCAAGGCCAAGCCGGAGGCGCGGGTCGTGGTGCTCACCGGTGCGGGAGCGGTGTTTTCGGCCGGTGGCGATCTATCGGCGATGCAGCCGGCGCCGGACGGGCCGACCGCCAGCCTCGTTGATCTGCTGGTCGCCATGCACGAGCTCGGCAAGCCGATCCTCGCGATGGTCAATGGCCCCGCGCTGGCGGGCGGCCTGGGCCTCATGGTCGCGTGCGATCTGGTGGTGGCCGCTGACACTGCAACTTTCGGCACGACCGAGATCGCGGTGGGGCTGTGGCCGATGATGATCACGGCCGAGATCACGCGCAGCGTCGGCCGCAAGAAGACGCTCGAGATGATGCTGACGGGGCGCAAGCTCGATGCCGCCGAGGCGCTCGCCTGCGGGCTTGTCACACGGGTGGTTCCGGCCGCCGAGCTCGAGGCGGCGACGTACCGGCTCGCGGCCGAGCTAGCCGACAAGAGCCCGGCCGCGCTCGCGCTGGGCTTGCACGCATTCTATCGTTCGCAGGACATGGAGTTCGATCCGCAGCTGCGCTACCTGCAGGCCGAGCTCTCGCGCGTGCTCGCGCTCGACGATGCGCGAGAAGGCATTGCGGCGTTCCTCGGCAAGCGCAAGCCGGTCTGGACGGGCAAATGAGCGAGCGAGTGTTGATCGCCAGGGCGCGTCTCGGCGAGCGAATGGAGTACCGGTGACCGAGCGAGTCGAAACCATGAAGGTCGTCGCGATCGATCATGTGCAGCTGGCTATTCCGCCTGGCGGCGAAGCGGCGGCGCGGACGTTCTATGGCGAGGTGCTCGGGCTTCCCGAGGTGCCCAAGCCCGAGGCGATGCGGGCGCGCGGCGGGATGTGGTTCCAGGCCGGGCCGGTGCAGATCCACCTGGGGATCGAGCCCGAGATGCGTCCGTCGAGCAAGGCGCATCCGGCGTTCGTGGTGACCGAGTTCGACGTGTGGCTCGCTCGGTTGCGAGCCGCGGGCTGTCGCTGGCAGGCTGCCGAGGAGATCCCGGGCACGCGGCGCGGCCACACCTGGGATCCGTTCGGCAACCGGATCGAGCTGATCGAAGCGAAGTGACGCCGATCGGCCAGCACCGATCCCGACCAGACGTGTCCAGCGGTCACGGCAACGCGAGGTGGAATGGCGTCATTTGACGGTGATCAGCCTTGATGATAGCGACAGTCCTCCGCGACAAGTCGCGTTGCTACGGTGTCAGGGGCCGCAGGCTGGAATGTGATAGTGTGTCGAAGCCCTGATGGGGTGCACGCGGTGGCGGACCAGCGCCAGCTGCTCGTCCTCGACCTACGGGCGGGCAATCGCGCCGACGTATACACCGGTGGATGAGGCGATCAGCTCATTCATTCGACCCATGAACGTGCCAGCAGGTGGGCTCGGGGTTCGAGGGGAGGAGCCTCGCTCCACAGCGCTCTCAGACCCGGAACCGTGATCCAGCTCCCCGTCTGCTGGAAGAGCTCGGTGGCGCGTATCCAGGCCTGACGGTCAGGATCCTCGGGAGGCAGCAGATCACCTTTGTTGTTGACGGGCGCTGCTAGCTCCTGTCCGGCCAGGAAGCCCTTCCGGTAATAGGTAGTCTCCAGCGAGTAATCTGTGATCTCTGATTTCAAGACACAGAAGCTGAGTCGCTTCGCATTCCTCGACCAGGTCCATCGATCGGGACTGCGCGATGCGGAGCGCGTCCGCCAGCGGAACCTCTCCGAGGGTTCCATCATCGCCGTACAGCAAGACCGTCTCTTCCGTGATCGCATCGTTCATTCGGACGGGCATCCCGCCATCTTACAGCGCAGCCGTCTGCCCAACTCGACCTGGGCCCGGAACTGGCGTGAGCCGCGATACAGCTTTCGCGCGCTCAGCGAGAAAGCGATCGCGCGTGTGGTTCGGCGGTACCATGGTCGACCATGATCGAGCTGGTTGTTCGTCCCGGTCCCGCGCTGACGCGCGAGCAGTTCCTCGCCACGCACCCGGCGTACAGTGTGGCGCTCGATGGCTACGTGTTCGGCGCACCATGGCTCGCGATCATGCCCAATGGTCCCTACCGCAACTTCAATCACCACGAGATCGTGGATCGCAGCTGCACCTCGGCGACCTGCGAGCAGGCGAGGCGCGCCGTCATCCTCGGGTTCTACGACCTGTTTCGCAAGGCCGGCGCGCGCACCGCTCGGCTCCACGTCAACGATTGCGACCAGGACGTCTGCCTGGCCACCTGGATCCTGATGAACCCCGACCGCGCGACCGAGCCGCTCGTGCGCGTGATCAGCCAGATCGTCGATCTGCTCGACATGTCGGCGGGCGTGTTCCCGATGCCGCACGAGCGCGACCTGCTCGGCCAGGTTCGCTGGGTCTTCGATCCCTACCTGCGCGTACGCCCGGGCCTTGCCGGCATGCAAGGCGACGTCATGCGCGAGGTCATTCGCGACGTCCATCATCGCCTCGACCAGTTCGCGGTGGGCCGCGCCGACGTGGTCGGGTTGCCCGGCGAACTCACGCGCATCGGCGGTGGTGATGGCTGGGTGTTCGCAGAGGTCACGCACCAGACCGCGCGTGAGAAGATGGTTGCTTCCGGCGTGCGCGCTGCGGTCGAGCTGTTCGGCCGCGCCGGCGAGCGCTACCTCTACACGGTGTGGCGGCGCTCCGAGTACGTGATCGGATTCCCGATCAGCGAGATCCTGGCCGCGCTCAACGTGGCCGAAGGGTTCCAGCCGATCGATCCAACGGGCTGGGGCGGTGCCGACAACGTCGGGGGCAGCCCGCGCGGCCGCGGCAGCGCCCTGCCACCTGCGGAGGTCGAGCGCATCATAAACGCCCTGGTCGCATCGCCCCGCTAGCCCAGTCCGCGTGCCCCAGCGGCGGGGTCGGGGCCGGGCTGCCGGCACCGCCGACGTTGCTGATGTCAGCGGCGCGCAAGAGCGACGATGGCAGCTTGCTCGTCGGGGCAGCGACTGCGCGGCGTTGGGGGCGCGAGGCAACCCCCTGCGGCATATCCGTTCCACCTAGTTTCCGTTCGCGGCGCGCTCGAGCTTCGCGACGTCCAGCTTCTTCATCTGGAAGAGCGCGTGGATCATGCGATCCGCCTTCGCGTCGTCCTTGCCCTCCATCACCGTCCGAGCGATCACCGGAACGATCTGCCACGACACGCCGAAGCGATCGACGACCCAGCCGCAGTCCTCCTGCTTGCCACCGCCGTCGACGAGCTTCTTCGTGATCGTGTCGATCATCTTCTGGTCGTCGCACTCCATCATGAGCGAGAGCCCTTGACCGAAGCGGAAGTTCTCGCCCGTTGCATTCGCCGCGACCATGTGCTGGCCCATCAGCTCGAAACTGACCGTGCGGATCTGACCCATGGGACCGGGCTCGTTCTCCTTGTAGGTAGTCGTCTTGATAACCTTGGAATCCGGAAACACGGAGACATAAAACCTCACTGCCTCCTCGGCGTTTCCCGGGAACATGAAGCACGGGGAAATCTTTGAAGCTGACATGCCCCTGGGAGATGCATTTCTCGCGCCTCGTGCCCCAGCATCTCTCGCAGATCAGCGTCCCGGATCAGCGCGCGAGCCGATCTGGTCGACCTCGCGAAGGTTGCGGATGATCGGGAGTGGAAGCGAGCCGCAGAAGCAATCGAGCTCATCGCGCAACGAGGGTTTTCGCGCGAACGCGACCTTCGCGCCGGCCTAGCTGAAATTCGTTCGCTCGTCGCTGTCTGAGCGTATGCGTAGTCAGCAGCGCACGCGGGTGGTCGCGGCCTTCGCGACCAGGCCGGCGAGTTCGTCCATCGCCGGCGGATCCTGCTCGAGGATGCGATAGAACGCGCGCGTGAGCAGCACGTTGCCGACCGCGCGATTCGCAGCAAGGGCGCGGTCGAGCACGTTGACGGTGCGGTCGGAGCCGAACAGCTGCGCGACGCGCTTGCCGCCGAGCGCCGCGATAGAGGCCGCGGTGCCGTCGAACGGGCGCCCGAGGCCCTCCTCGGGATCCCACGACACCGACGCGCTGCCGACATGCTCGTACCCGATCAGCGCGCCCTGCTCGTACCAGGCGACCGTGCCGGCGGCGAGGCCGGGGCCGGCGTGCGCGCACAGCGTCGGGGCACCGAGCCCCGAGAGCTCCTCCGCCAGCACCGGCAGCTCCGCGTCGGGGAACAGCGCCTCTTCGTAGATGTCCTTCCAGTCGTCGAGGAGATCGGGCCAGCGGGCGGCGCGCCTGGCGCGCGCGCGATCCGCCC
>Ga0134121_10002359_pt1 | contig 16426 bp, 4 predicted proteins | sample KB301_FD_96463 | JGI IMG/M metagenome (GOLD analysis project Ga0134121, IMG submission 96463) | Terrestrial soil microbial communities without Nitrogen fertilizer from Kellogg Biological Station, Michigan, USA - KB3-0-1 | ecosystem: Environmental > Terrestrial > Soil > Unclassified ... | reverse complement strand
TGCCTGAGGCCAGGTAGTTGAACAAACTCGTTGGACGAATCACTCCTTCTAAAAGAAGTACGCGCTGGTTGCCCGCGAAAAGCTGAAGGGGCCGATCGTCTCTTGTCCCGAGCACCGTGTAGGGGTTTCCCGAGTTGCCGCCCAGTTGCCAGAAGTTCGACGAAGCCAATCCGCCGAGCGCCGCCGCGTTGACGTTGCTCAAACTACCACCATCGCCCGCGAAGCTGCCATTGAAACTGTCGGCGCCGTTGTTGAACGCGACGGCGCCGGAATAAGCGCCCGCGAGACCGCTGCTCGGAACGACACCGCTAAGAAGCTGTTGTCCGTCAATTGTAGCGCCAGCGCCGCCCGTCTCCAGTCGCACGCCACCCATCGCGCGCACGTTGAACTGATTGCTCACGGTCGAGGCAAAGTCCGCGTCGGTCGAGTCCGCCCAAACGAAAGCACCGCGGTGGTTGGCCTTCGCGCGTCGGCCGGCGGCGAGGCCGTAGTTGCCCGCAACGGAATTGCTCGTGCCGCCGGGAACAGTCGCGTACTGCGCATTGCTTTGTACCGTGTTGCCGAAACCGCCGCCGATCGTGGAAAAGATCACGTTGGTCTGGATGGAATTGGATTGCCCCCCGCTGATGGTCGCATACACAGGCAACGAATCGGAACCGACCACTCGATTGTCTCCTCCGCCGCCGATCACCGAATGATCGGCGAGCTGCGCGATCGAGTTGCTTCGCCCGCCGTTGATCAGGGAGATGTAGCCACCGTTCGTGTTAGACTGCCCGCCACCAATGAAGGAGTAATCTCCACCGGTCTGGATCACGTTTCCATAGCCACCGCCAATGGCCGAGTTCAGTACGCCGGAAAGAATCGAGTTGCTCCACCCGCCGCCAATCGTGCTGCTGTTCGCAAAGGGTAAAAGCCGATTGAAATGGCCGCCGCCAATCGTGCCGTATTGAACGTTGGTGCCAATGCCGTTTTCCACTCCACCGCCGATCGTGCCGAAGGCGGCGTTTGAAATGACGTTGGCTTGACCGCCGCCAACGGTTGAGAGAAAACTGGCAATGTTGGCCACGCCGCCGCCAATAGTCGCGTGCCGCGAATTGGGTTGAATGAGATTGTTTTGGCCGCCACCGATGGTTGCATAGGTTGAGTTGGTCCCGATCGTGTTTCCTGCTCCGCCGCCGATAAATCCATTGACGGAGTTGGTCTGGATCGTGTTCGCGAGGCCGCCGCCGATGGTGGCATGCGATGCACTAGGCTGGACGGAATTGTTCTCCCCTCCGGCAATCGTTGAAAGAGCTGAATTGGTTCCGATGAGATTTCCTCCACCCCCGCCGATCATAGAATATGGAGATGCATTTGTATTACCAACTCCGCCGCCTATAGTTGCGAGACCCGCGTTGGTCTCGATGGTGTTGGCAAAGCCGCCGCCCACAAACGATTCGCGCGCCCCACTCAAAATATGATTGGCATTGCCGCCTGCGATGACCGATTGATCGGCGCCGTTCTGGATAAAGTTGAGCCATCCGCCGCCGATGGCCGAGAGACCGGCGTTCGCATCAATCGTATTATTCTGACCGCCCGCGATGACGGACAGTGATGAGTTCGTTTGGATCAAGTTGTTGGCTCCGCCGCCGATGACCGAATGCGGAGAACTGTTCGCATTTCCCTCGCCACCGCCGACGCTGGAGAACGCAGCGTCTGGCTGGATGATATTGAAGTAACCTCCGGCGATGACGGATTGACTGGCGTTCGTTTGAATAAGATTCCCATAACCTCCAACGATGGATGAGAAAAGGGTGTCGGTTTCCACCAGATTTACTCCGCCGCCGCCGATGACACTCGAATAACCGAGGGCCCGATTGTACCAGCCGCCGCCCACCAGACTCCAATCGCCATTAGCTGAATTGGGATAGGGACCTCCACCAGAGGCGTCAAGGCCGCCACCACCACCCACAAACGCACTTCGCCCGCCGGCCTGGTTATGTCCGCCGCCGCCCACGGCCGATTGCACGCCACTTGCCAGATTCGAGATGCCACCCAAAACCGAGGCGTAGTTCGCCGCGACCACGTTGTTCAAGTTGGACGCGCCTCCGCCGCCAATTGTCGCGCCGACGACACCGAGGGTCGCCTGATTATCTTTGTAGCCGCCGATGATGTTGGGAGCGGTGATTGTCGGTTCGAGACGGAGCACACGCTGGCCGTTGGCTTTCAATTCGACCGGCTGATTGTCGGTGGTGCCCAGAAAATTCAACCCGGGGGTCGTGCCCGCGTTTCCAATGAGGCTCCAGCGGGCAGCATCGCTGGCGGACAGTTGCAGCGTATTGCCGTTCGTCGTAATGGCAATGTTCGCGCCCGCTGCGAGCGTCACGTCGTCTTTCAGCGCGTTCAGACTTTTCACGACCTGGCCCGGAGCAATGTTCGAGGACAGGATCGCCCCTCCTGCAATGCTCGCTCCGGTCACGCCGCCGGGCACGACGCTACTGGCGGTTGCAGCGGTCGCTGCATTCGGCGCAAACAGGGCATAGGGTGCGGGCGTCAACGGCTGGCGTGGATTCAGGATGGAGAACGCGCCCGGATCGCCGTTGGTGCGCACGCCGATCTCCAGCCATCGGTTCGCGCCGGTGAAGACGTTTGCGCCGAAATCCAGTGTAGTAACGAAGAGACCGTTGGTGACCGCAACGGCCGAGTTGGTGAGCGGCCCGCCCGCTGCACTGCCCGACGATGCGGCGTCGAAAACCGTGAATCGCAGTTCATAGTCTCCGTTGGCCGGCTGGCCGTTGTCATTGAGCCGGCCCTGGTAAGTGAAGGCCGTGCCTTGGGCCAAAGTTTGAAGGCAGAAGGTGGATGGCAGAAGGCAGAGCCCCAATAGCTTGAATGCGAGTTTGATTTTCATGCGATGGTTCCTTTCAAATTTCATTTCCGACGGTGAGTCATCTGATTTTTAATGCTTCGGATAGTTTTCAACTTCGTGTTTGCTGCTTTCGAGCGTGCAGCACTTGGTGAACTGCCATGCTCCGTGATTCCAGTTTCCGATTGAATCCATTCAAGTCGCGACTTGACGACGCTTTGCGTGCCGACAACTCACGCAGGCGCGAGAATCTTCAGCGCTGAATTTGGAGATCATCGAGGTCATCGTCTTCGTCATTAGCAGATGAACTGTATTTGTATTTCCGTTTGGCGTCTTCCTTCCGGGCTTTCTCCGCCCTTTTGTTGAACTCCTCGAGTTTCTTTGTTTCTTCCGGGGAACGCTTCGCCGAAAAATTCCTGCACACCTGATCTACATAATGCCTTTCCTGCAGTCCGGAAGGATCCACGTAATTGACGGGGTCGTTGTGGACGTAGGCGTAAAGGTTGGCCTGGCCGCCGGCAAAGCGAATCGGGTCTTTCGCTGTCCAGCGGCCGGTCTCGGCGTCATAATCGCGGACGCCGAAGCGCACCAGTCCGGTGTCATGATCATAGAGGCCGCCGGCGAAACCGAATGGTTGGAAACCCGGCGCCGTGTCCGAGAGAACGCGCCCGAAGGCGTCGTAGTCCATCCGTTGCGCGATCAGGCCGCTGGCGACATCGACCACGATTCGTGGACTTCCCAGATGATCGCAAATGATCCGATAACTCTGGCCGTTCTTGACGACGTATTCGGGCACGTTCCGGCGGGTGCCATAGACAAATTCGGCGACGACATTGCCCGCGCCATCCAGTTCGGCGACCGGTTGGAGCTTACCTTGATAAAGGAAGGCTTGCCCGAGCGTGCCGCCAATCTTTTTTCCGACGCGTCGGTTGCGGCCATCAACGAGATACTCGATGGCCGTGCCGTTTGGAAGATCTACGCGGAGCAGATTGCCAAAAACGTCGTAACCGCACGTGGTTACCTGCCCACCGACGTCTCTTGTTTTCAGTTCTCCGTTCGGAGTCCATGTGTAGTTCGCTGCACCGAACGAGAGCAGACGATCCTGGTCGTCGTAGGCCCCGTTAAGAGGGCCGCCGACGTCGGCGACACTGAGACGGTTGTCGTTGGCGTCGTAAGTGTAAGTGGCATTGATGGAGCCATTCACGGTCACGTTCGTGAGGCGATCGGCGGCATCGTAAGTGTAGGCAAATTCGTTGGTGACTCCGCCCATCGTCTCGGTCCTGGTAACGGCCCGGCCAAAGGCGTCGCGGATAAACTGAAATGAGTAGAGCGGTGTTGTGCCGAAAACGGAGCTGTAGTTGGTGGGTTCGCCAAATTCATTGTAGCCCCAGGATTCAGTGATGCCGCCGATCACCGCGCCGGTGATCAGACCATTCTGAGGGTTACGGGTGATCGTCAGATCCCCGGCGCCGGTCAGCAACTTGTCCGCATCGTAGGAAAAGGCGACTGCCGCGCGGGCATTGACGCGGCGCGCCGCGACAGCGAGGTCATTGTCATAGGTGTAGGTGACGAACCCGTTGACGGGCCCGGTCCACGTCTCCCGCGTCAGCAGGCCTCCGGAGAGTCGGAATTCCTCCGCGTTGGCCGTTCGGAGATCGCAGACGAGGAGCATCAAAAGGATGACGAGACTGAAGAGCTTCACAAGAGTTTCATTTACTGTTCTCAGCTTCGAGTTGTGCTCCCGTCCCGGTTTCGACGCAACGCCAGCCGCCTGTCCCCGCCTTTGGATTAATAAGCGCTGTACCCAGTTTGCCCACCTCATGCTCGTTCCTTAGAATGAAAAGGTAATCGAAAGACCTTTGGTTCCTGGGTCTCGTGTTCTCAGTCCTTTCTCTTCGGCCTGCTTCTTATTAAAGTCCTGGCACAAATCCTTTTGTCCACCGAGCTGGATACCTGATTTTTCAAGCTTCTTCTTAAACTCGAATGCCTTCTCTATTGCCGGTAACTGCGTAGGCAGGCTGCTGGATAAGTCCTGTAATCCGCTGGGATCGGTCGAATTCACCGGGTCGTTCCCCACGTAGCCGTAAAGATTCGGCTCCCCGGCCGCGAACAAGATGGGATCCTTCGCGGTCCATCTGCCCGTCTCCGCGTCATAATCCCGCGCACCGAAACGCACCAGCCCCGTGTCGTGATCGTAGAGGCCGCCGGCGAATCCGAATGGCTGGAAGCCGGGGGCCGTGTCGGCCAGCACGCGGCCAAAGGCGTCGTAGTCCATCCGCTGTGCGATCTGGCCGTCGGCAGCGTTGACGACGAGCCGTGGACTGCCGAGATGATCGCAAATGATACGGTAACTCTGGCCCCCTTTGATCAAATACTCGGGCACGTTCTCGCGCGTGCCATAGACGAATTCGCTGACAAGGTTGCCGGCCCCGTCCAGTTCGGCAAGGGGGCGCAGCGCGCTTTCGTACAGGAATCCTTGCGCCAAGGCACCGTTGATTTTTCTGCCGACTCGGCGATCGCGGCCGTCCATGAGATACTCGATCGTAGTTCCGGTCGGAAGCTCGACGCGGGGCAAGTTGCCAAAGACGTCGTAATGGTAGCGCGCGGTTTGCCCGCCGACGGATTTAGTGTCGAGTTCTCCGTTTGGACTCCAGGTATACGTCGTCCCGCCGAGGGAAAGCAGCCGGTCCTGGTCGTCGTAAGCACCGTTGCGGGTCGTGCCATCGCTGGTGACACTCAAGCGATTGCCGTTGCCGTCATAGTCGTAAGCAGCGTTGGGCGATCCATTCAACGTCACGCCCATCAGCCGACCGGCGGCATCGTACGTGTAAGCATAGTCGCTTGTCAGCCCGCCAATCGTTTCGGTCTTTGCGCTGATTCTTCCGCTGGCATCGCGGGTCAACCGGACGGCGTAGAGTTGAGTTGCGCCAAAAGCAGCACTGTAGTTGGTCGGCTCGGCGAACTCGTTGTAGCTCCAGGAGTCGGTAACGCTGCCAAGGACGGTGCCGCTCATGAGGCCATTTTGAGGATTGCGGGTGATCGTCAAACCTCCTGCTCCGGTTAACAGCTTGTCGGCGTCGTAATTGTTGGCGATGGCCGCGCCGGAATTCACGCGGCGGGAAACGACATCAAGGTCATTGTCATAAGTGTAGCGGGTGCTTCCGTTGACGGCGCCAGCCCACGCCTCCTGGGTAAGCAGGCTGCCTGAGTAGGTGAAGGTCAAATTGACCCCGTCCGGCGCCGTGAGCATCGACAGATTGCCGGTGAGTGAATCGTAAACGTACGAATTGGTGCCACGCGGATGGACTAGAAAATTCAACCGGTCGCAAGAGCAGCCACTGCCAATCCGGTCGAAACCGATGGACAATCCGTCCGGTCGCGTGATTTGGGCCAGGAGACGGTCGGCGTCGAAATCATAGTGCGTGGAATTGGTGCCGGGAAAAGCAGCGGGCGGCGCGTAATCGGTGAGGCGATCCACCGGGGAGTAGGAGAACGCGTGGGCCGGCCGGCCGGGCGGGGTAATACCTGCGAGATTGCCGTTCGCATCGTAGGCATTCTGGATGACGCGGTTATCGGGCAGCGTTGCGCGCGTGAGGCGGCCCGCCAGATCATATTCCAGATCTGTCGATCGGCCCAATGGATCGACGATGTTTGTGAGGTAACCTGACGCGTCATAGAAATAGAGATTCGTGCGCGCCGTGGGATTGGTGCCGCGAACAACGCTGGCAAGCCGTCCGCGGGAGTCGTAGGTGTACTGAGTCGGTGCCAGGCCGGGGATCTCCTCGCGGATCGGGCGCATCAGCGAATCATAAGTCGTGACCACTCGCCGGCCCGCCGGGGTCGAGTTCGTCTCGGTTCTGTTGGCGGCCGTAAAGACGCTGACATAGGAGCGCCCATTGAAAGTATTGGTTTCCGTCCATCGGACCAGGCTGAACGGATCAATCGCGTTGGACAGGGTTACGCTCCGCGAAACCAAAACGGAGTTCGTTGGTCCGCCGGGGAAGATGGTGATATTGCTGCGAGGCAGCGCAGCGAGCATGCCCCAGCGCGGGTCGGGTTCTGTGATCTCGGATACCACAACGCCCTCGGGGAAACGATTCGTCCGGGCGCCATCGGTGCCTTCCCAAAACTCGGATTGAAGTCCTGTCGCGAAGGTTGTGACCCGCCTTCGGCCGCCGGTCGGCAGGTCCATCACTTCGTAGCGGTTGGTTCGCTGCATCGCGGTGCGAACTTCAACCGAAAAACTCTTCGCGGCCTCGACGCGGGACAGAGCCTTGAATCCTCCCGCCGGATCGTGGTCGTCGGCTAATCGCCCGAACGCGTCGTAAGAAAAGTTCCACGCATTCGTTCGTGGGTTGGTCATCCCGAGCATCAGCCCGTCCGGAGTGTAACTGAAGGAGAATCGCTCGGTGGCCGGGTTCGTGAACGCCGCAAGATAACCATTGGCATCGAGCGCGAGCGGGCTTCGCTGTCCGTAGGGCGAAACAATGGCCGTCGCCCGACCGCTGGCATCGCGTTCGACCGTGGTTACGTTATGATCGCCGTCCTCGATGGCGGTGAGGCGTCCCTGAGCGTCATAGGAGAACAGATACCGAACCGCCCGCGTAAAAGCATCCAGCGTCCGCAAATGCCGTCCGCTATTGTCGAACACGTAAACTTCACTGCCATCTTCCGCGGGAATCAGAATCTCCTCAGTGGAAAAACCCGACAGGGCGGAACTCACCTTGCGAACCCTCTGGTTGAACCAATCCGAGATATACAGACTGCCGTCCGGGCCGAGAGCGATTCTGACCGGATCGTCCAACTTCGCCTGAGTCGCCGGACCGCCATCGCCGGAAAGCCCGGTGACGCCTGTGCCGGCGATCGTGGTGATGATCCCTTCCGTACCCACGAATCGGACGCGGATATTCCCATGGTCCGCGATGTAGTAAGAACCGTCCGGAGCGAACGCCAGATCCTGTGGAATGTTCAAATCCGCCAGCGTCGCCAGTCCACCATCTCCACCATAACTCGAGATGCGACCCGTCCCTGCCGCAGTGGAAATGATCCCGTCGGGTCCGACTCTGCGAATCCGATTCTGGCCGCGGTCCACAATGTAAATACTGCCGTCGGGAGCAAAGGCGACTTGATACGGTCTCGACAGTTCAGCCTGAAGTGCCGGACCGCCATCGCCAATCTCAGGCCCGGGCACGACTGAGCCGCCGGCGATCGTAGTAATGATGCCGTCGAGGCCAATCCGGCGAATGCGTGAATTTCCCGTGTCGCAGATGTAAACCAGCCCGTCCGGCCCGACGGACACGCCGTAAGGCGAATCGATTCCTGCTTGAACGGCCGGGCCGCCGTCACCACTGAACGCAGCGACACCCGTTCCCGCAACGGTCGTGATGATGCCATTGGGATCGACCTTGCGAATGCGGTTGTTCGAACGGTCTGCGATGTAGAGCGACCCATCGGAAGCGAGCGCCATGCCGGCCGGACTGCTCAGCAGCGCATTCGTTGCCGGGCCGCCGTCGCCGCAAGGATTCGTGCTCGTCGCGCAGAACTGGCCGGTCACGCTGCCCGCTGTCGTGGTGATGATTCCGTTCGGAGCCACCTTGCGGACGCGTGCGCCAACCTCTTCCGCGATATACACACTTCCATCTGGCGCGACCGCCAGGCCGCTCGGAACCGCGAGTCGCGCCGCCGCCGCCGGACCGCCGTCGCCGTTTGCTGCCGACGCAAAACCGCCGCCGGCGAAAGTTTTGATCACTGTAAGGTCCAGGGCGCCGGCGCTCCGCCGCCGACCGTCTCCGAAATGCAGCATGCGCGATCTCGGATCGTAAGCGTGATGGACATTGATCGTCCAATTCCCCAGGCCAACAGTATCGCTGAGAAGATTTCCAACGAATCCCTTCCAGTTTTTCCACAAAGTGATTTCATCGCGCGCGCGGTTGCCGGTGATGACGGCATCCGAGAATGCAGCGAACGCCTGCTCGAACTGTCCCGGCGAATAGTAAGTCGCGTTGTAAACGTATCCAACCCGCACGGTGATCGGGTGCGTTCCCGTGAGCGCCCGGCCGTAGCCGTCCAACCCGTCCCAGGTAAAGGTGAAGTTCTGATCGGTCACCGGCGGAAACTCCTTTTTGATGAGACGCCCGGCGACTTCGATCTGGAGATCAATTCGCTTGAGGCTCGCCGGCACGTTGGTTCCGCTCAGTGGAATTCGAACCCGGTAAGGCGGCAAATACCCTCGCGCGCGGTCAGTGTGATAATGAAGTTGGAACGGAGCGCCGACGATATTCAGGAACTCGCCCAGCGCCTGACGTTCAATTTCGATAATCGAGCCGCCTGCCGAGCAGGAATTGTCCGGACTGGGACCCGGCGACGGCCCGGACGGTGATTGGGCGTCCGGAGGCGGACCGCCCGGCCAGTTGCAGTCCCAGGCACTGAAATGCGTGATGCCGACACGCCACAAGCTTTGTCCGGGCGCATAGAGCGAGGCTAGACGCTGCAACTCCTCCGGGGTCACGCCCAGCGCCGACAGTTGCGCCGGACTGTCGGCAGCCCCGTCGCCGTCGCTGTCGATATCCGCCACACCGGCGGTCGCGCCGAGGATCTTGATGACGCGACCGTTTTGCGAGGCGATCCAGGCAGACTTTTGCCGATCGTAGTATCCGGTCGGCACCGACTGGCCGACCGGAAAGTTGAGAAAGTTCTCGACGTAAAAGTAAAGCGGTCGATCAAACACGACGGTGGATGCCCCGGCGGCAGTCGCCTCGTCCGCGCTCAACTCGACGCAGTAAGTGTAGCCGCTGTTGGCCGGCAATTGAGCCGGCATGGTCGCCGGGCCACTGGCGCCCACGGTGAATTCCGTCGCGCGAAGATTCAGTGAGTTACAGCTCTGAGTGGTTCCGTTGACGACCAGGTTGGCGGATGTGCCTTGCGGAAGAATCAGTGTCGCCTGGCGCGAACCATCGGCGTCGGCCTGCACGCTGCCGCGCGCGACCTGCATCGGGGTGTTGGTACTGAGCGTGACCGGAGTGACTGCCGGATCCATGGCGATCATCACCACGTCCGGGAGGCGGACATAATCGGCCCACGGCGTCGGAATCTGGCGCTGGACCGGGCAGTAACCTGGGCGTTCGAAGATGACCGTGACCTGTCCGCCGCCATTGACCGCAAAGTCGAACATGCCATCCGCCCGCGTCTTCGTCCGGCCAAACTCCGGGTGGCCCAGGGCTGTGATGGTCACGCCAGTCAGTGGCACACCGTCGCGTTGCCCGACCTTTCCGCGCAAGACGCACACCCGAAGGGGATCAAACGTGCCGTTCGTCACGCCGGTCTGAATTGGATTCGGACCGGAATAAAGAAAACTCGTGGCGTCCGCAAGGGATGTAGCTCCGCCGGAGTTCACGGGCGGTGCCACGGCGACGGGATCGGCCGGCAGCTCGGCCGGGTTTGTGCCATCGCTGAACTCCTGCAAGTTCGATTTGCCATCGCCGTCGTAGTCCAGCGCGGCGTCTGCCGGGTTTAACGGGTCCAGAAAAGCGGGACGCAGCAACTCGTACACGTCCGGCAGACCGTCGCCATCAACGTCCAGAGATTGCGTCAGCGGCACCTGCCGAACACGATAATACGCCTGCGAAGCGCTGTTGATCGTGGCACGGTCGATCAAGAGATCGGGACCGTCTTGTCCGAGCCTGAGGGCGGCGACTGCGATGATATTGGTCAGGTCATTCCCACGGTACAGCAGGTAATACGAATCTATGGCAGACGAATAGGAGACACCAAGCCGGCCCTGGGAATCGATGGCGGCATTCGAGATGCGAAACTCCTGCGCGCTCGCCGGCACAACCGCGCAGGCCAACACCAGGGCCCAGACCGTGCTTTTCATAATCACTCCGGAACACAAAACGGAGATTTCAGGGGTGATCTTTCAACAAAACAGCGCAACTCGATTTTCGGGACAGTCGGATGAAGTGCTCCGCGACTGCTACCGCCGCGAACTATCTGCGAATGCGAAAAAAGGCTGCATCCGATCCCGCCGTGCCGGTCCACAGAAAGATATCCGAATCCGCGGTGAGATCACTTGCCATCGGTTGCCAGGTACTTAAGTCCGACGATGCCTCGACGCTGTATTTCTCCCCTGGGTTCGAATCCCAAATCAGAGTCAAGGATTGGGACTGGAGTTTTATCAGGCGGATCACGATCGGTCCGGGCAATTTCAGAAATTCGTTCCGGCGGCGGATAAGTTCGACCGGCGGTTCTTGAGCGTCCGGAAAAGAGGCATCGGTAATCTCAATCGCCCGGGAAAGAAGTTGTTCAGCCTCGACATTTCGTCCCTCGAGTTGCAGCAGATAGCTCTTGAACGAAAGGCCCGCAATACTATCGGGGTAAGTTGCGAGCAAGGCGTCGATCTCCGCACCAGCTTGTGAAGCGTCGTCTTGCAGCAAATGGTAAGAGGCCAGCAGCTGTTGCTTCATCGCGCGTTCGTCAGGCGTCAGGGTCGGAGGTTCGTCCGCAACCGCGAGATCCACCGGGACGCTCTGCACTACGCCCTTCCAGGCCAGAAGACTCGTCGAGTTGGTCGTATTAAGCTGCACCTCGATTGTGTAGCTGCCCAACGCAAGCGTTGCCGTCTGTTCGGGCGTCAGGTAATAAAGGAGTTGCCCCCCGGTGCTGCCATCCAGGGCCAGGTTGTTGGAGGTGAGACTGAACAACGACAGAGGCCAGACCTGCGCCTGGTCATTGGTGTCCTTGATCTCAATGCGCACCGCGCTGCTCCAGGGAGCGGTAACCATGTCGATCAGGAGTGGCTGAGGGTTTGAGGCAAACGAATCCGGGTGAAGCAAGTCAACTTCCAGGAGCAAGGGCGATCCACGATGGAGTTCGGCGCGTACCGACTCGTTCACCGCTGCCGTGATCACCGGCGTCGAGCCGTTCGCCCCATGCGCCGTCCCGCCCGTTAATGTCACGATGGCGAGGAGTAGAATCAGCAGCGCGCAGTTTGGGGCGAATGCTTGTCCGGGGCGCCGGCCAGATATTGCCCTGGTGAAGGTGCCGTTTATGGGCATGTGGTTTCCCGGTTGCTATGCAAGCTATCCCGCAGATAGCGATCGTTGACGCAGATTTGGCCCTTGCAATCGCCGCGACCTCCGGCGGCGTTGCCATATCGGGATTGCGGAGTACGGCCGGCAGTGTTAACACCGGTGCCATTGGGGCTGTCACACAGAAAAATTCCCTTCAATTCGTCACCCCGCACCCAGAAGCGGACGTTCGAATTGCGTTGAGCATAGGCGTCAGCGACAGCGTATCGCATAAAGCAATCCTCGGCACCGCTATGTTGGCCCTGAGGCACGCCGAGCCTGATCGTTTTGGTTCCAAAGCTCCATGGCGGACTTCGCATCACCACACCCGGCTCCCGCTCTAATACGATGTTCAGTCCCTGCTCCGAGGCTATGTACGGAGGCGGATTCGTGTCGCCGATCTTGAGAGCAATCTCCCAGTTGAATTCCTTGTCGCAGTCCCCGTGATGCCAGACGCTGCACCCATGCGCAATTTCGTGTGCCAGAGACGCCTGTTCAAAGTCCGTGAGTATAAGGACGCCATCACGTCGGACGCTGTTGATGCCCTCGATGTTCTGCTGCTGCGGTGGCGCGGTTGAAGGGGCCGTGATGGTGGAGCCAATCTCAATGACATCGACCGACGCTGGTGTCGTGTTGAACTTCTCGAACTCCCCGGAGGAAACGGCCTCGTTATCCGCGCGACCCGCGACAGCGACCAGCACCAGGCCGTGTTGATCAACGACATGTGGGGTGTTGGGGCCGACATTGAAATTGATCCAGCGGTCAATCGAATCCACGCGTGAGGTCAATTCAGAATCCCGAAACTTGCTGTGAACCTTCAAGCCCGATTGCGCCGCAAACAATTCGATGCCGTTTTTTGACCGCCAGGTGTTGATCTTATCGGTGATGAACAGGTCTTTCTTCTTCGGACTCGCGCGAAGATGTTCCAGGTTCTGGGAAAAGCCGCGGTACTCCTCGTATAACGTCAGGCCATCGCCTTTATGCGTGTCACCCACGGGCTCATTCTCGTCATCATCGTTGTCAGGAAGATCGGTTGCGCCCTCGTCTTCCTTCCATTTATCCGCAATATGCGAATCAGGTTTGCGTTTCGGAAGCAGCAATGGCTTTTGCTCCTTCGCCGGGTCATTCTTCCAATACCCGACGATCTCCCGGCCATTGACCTCGGCGGTGACCTTGAGCTTGCCGTAGGCGCCGAAGTCAAAACTCGAAACCCCCGCTACCACCGCGGCATATTCTCCATCCGGAGTCGTGGCTGTCATTCCGCTATCCTGGATCGAGAGCGCGGGCACAACGAAGGGGGGTTGGTTGAGCCGACTTTCAAAGCGCAAGTCCGGATTGTTATTCGCGGATTGTTTCGTGGGCCGGTTCATACAGACGCCGGGTTCTGATGAAACCTCCAACAACTCGAACTTGATTGTCTTGGCCCGGCTTTGCGGCACTTGGCCGTCCTTGGTCTGAAGCCGAGCAGTGAAAAACAGATTGGTTCCTGCTTTGTTCCAATCTCTCAAGTCGCCAAGTGGCAGCCAGTTTTCGTAATCATCCGATTCCACCACCACTTCGACCTCTTCGATTAAAGGGGTCAGTGTCCACGTCAGCACCAGTTCTCCAGTCAGTTTCTGCGGCGCCGACCCGATCGGCGTTCCCGCGGCTGCAATGGTCAACACAGGCGCCGCGTCCTGGTAATCCAGTTGGCCCAAGGAATATCGCCGGCTGCCTTGTAACTCCATGCCGCTCGCTGGAAGAGGCTCGACAATTGGGTTCGTGATCAGTTGCACGGGGGGAAACCAGGTAACAACGCTGCCCGGGAATGGGTCGCCGTTTACCGTAGCGGTATAAGGACCGACCACATAGCCCGGCTGAAGCGTGTAGTTGCTCGCAGTAACGCTGATTGTCAGGCTGCACGATTGGCCCACTCTTAACGAAGTCCCGCCGCTCGCTTCGTATGTATTCGTATCATCACCGCAGGTCTCGGTGCTCCTGTCCTGGATGGAAAAGTTCAGAGAGATGTTCGTGTTTCCCACGTCACTCCAGACCGGGTCGACGCCGGGCAGGGGCGGGATGAGAGTCTTGAGTTCGCTTGAGATCCCGCCGCTGTGACTGAAGGACCACGAATAAACACACGGCGTCGGGTAAGTGCCGCTGGACTGAAGCGTCCGGGTAAACGTTGCCTGCCAGTTCGTCACGGCCAGAAAACGCGTGGGATCGTCGGCGCCCCAGGACGTAATCCCGACTTGGAAGGCTAACCAAAGAACAGTTACTGCCACCGGGTTGCAGCGCCCGCTTTCGCACGATCCTCGTGTTTTCATCGTCGCACGGACATAACGGAAGCGGCGGTCACAATCTTTCAACAAAATGGGATCAATGACCGGGTTGCTTTAATGGGCTTCGTTCCAGTCTTTCAATAGAGTCCGTTCCGGCGTATAACGACATTGCATGGCAGGCGCGCCTCCTGTTATCCCTGACTACGAACTTCTGCGTCCGATTGGACGGGGAGCCTACGGCGAGGTCTGGCTGGCGCGCAGCGTGACCGGCATCTATCGCGCCGTGAAAGTGATCTATCGCGCCAGCTTCGAAGAGGTCCGACCTTATGATCGGGAATTCGCCGGCATTCAACGGTTCGAACCGATTTCGCGCGCGCAGGAGAACCAAGTGGACGTTCTGCACGTCGGGCGCAACGATGCAGCCGGATACTTTTATTACGTCATGGAACTGGCGGACGACGCCAACGGCGACATCCCGTTACACGGCACGGTCAATTCCGAAGGGATCGCAGCGTATAAGCCAAAGACGTTGAAGGAAGTTCTGGCCCGGCAGGGTCGATTGCGAGCGCAGGATTGTCTCCCCATCGCAATCGGGCTTTGCAACGCGTTGCAACATTTGCATGAGCACCGGTTGATTCATCGGGACATCAAACCGTCCAACATCATCTTCATCGGAGGCGCGCCCAAGCTGGCCGACCTGGGACTGGTCTCCATGATCGACTCGACGCGATCGTTCGTCGGGACGGAAGGCTATGTGCCGCGCGAAGGTCCCGGCACTGTGGCCGCCGATCTTTTCAGTCTGGGGAAGGTCTTGTACGAAATGACCAGCGGACGGCCTCGACAGGATTTTCCCCTGTTGCCGGAGAGGATCGAATCACTTGAGGATCGGACCGGTCTACTGGAGTTGAACGAAGTGGTTATTCGTGCGTGCGCGGACAATGTGGCGGACCGCTACGCCTCCGCGTCCGACATGCGGGCGGAACTTCTGCTGCTCCAGGCCGGCAAGTCCGTAAGGCGACTGCACGCAGCGGAACGCCGGCTCGCGCGCCTGGTTCCGGCCGTCGCGGGCCTCTGCATGCTGGCGGGTGCCGCGTTGTTCATCCAGCATCTCCAGACCCGCAGCGCACGCGAGCGCGCTCGCATCGCGCAGGAGTTCCGCGAACGGGCCGAGGCGCAGGCACTTGCCACCCGACAGTTGCTTTACGCCGCAGACATGAACCTGGTTCATCAGGCTCATGCCGCAGGAGACATCGGTCTCGCCCGAAGTTTGTTGTCGGCGCACATACCAGCCGCAGGGCAGAAGGATTTGCGGGGATTCGAGTGGTACTTCTTCCAGGCTCGATGTGAAGGTGAACAGCTCCACACCTTTGCAGACTTCGCGAATGGTGTAAAATCAGTCGCGATTTCAGCCGACGGGAAAAAGCTGGCGGCCGGTGCTTACGACCATCAAATCAAGATCTGGGGCCTCCCGGAATACGTTCTGGAAGCGGCTTTCGACGGCGGAGGGATGATAGAAGATCTCGCGTTCTCGCCGGACGGGAAATACCTGGCCTATTGCGGTGAAGCAGGTTCGTTGACATTTCGAGAACTCGAAACCGGTCGGATATTTTCAATCGCCGAAGCAGGCGTCGCCCGAATGGCGCTCTCGCCGACAAACCAGCTCGTTGCCTTCGCCCGGGGCGAAGTTCGCGCCAGCGGGTTGGTCGTTGCCGGCACCAACAGCCCCGCCGTTGAAGTCTGGGACTATGGGATCAGACAACGGATTCTGACATTGCCGGAACCGTCGGATTATCTGCGCTTCTCCGGGGATGGTCGGATGCTCGCCGCAACAGGCATGGACAGCCACGTGCGCGTTTGGAGCATCGACCGCAAGGCTTTGACGGGAACCTTTGGACCCATATCCGTTCGGTCGCCCGTGTCATTCTCAGCCGATGCAAAACGAATCGCTGCGGGCGATGAAGCCGGCAACGTGTGGATCTGGGAACTCGATACTCATCGACTGCTGCCTCTGGTGCGCGCACACAAGGGCACGATCTGGGATATCGCCTTCTCCCCTGCAACAAATATTCTGGTAACCGCCGGCACCGATCAGACCGTGCGCGTTTGGGACGCCGAATCGCTGACGGAATTGAATGTCCTTTACGGGCACGCCGGAGAAGTCTGGAGAATCGCCTTCTCGCCGGACGGCAATACGCTCGCAACGGGCAGCAAAGACGGCACCGCCAGAATCTGGACCGTAAATAAATCACACGACG
>Ga0134121_10002358_pt1 | contig 16427 bp, 13 predicted proteins | sample KB301_FD_96463 | JGI IMG/M metagenome (GOLD analysis project Ga0134121, IMG submission 96463) | Terrestrial soil microbial communities without Nitrogen fertilizer from Kellogg Biological Station, Michigan, USA - KB3-0-1 | ecosystem: Environmental > Terrestrial > Soil > Unclassified ... | reverse complement strand
GGAAACTGGTAGGTCTTCAGCAACTCGCGCACTTCCAGCTCCACCAGCTCGAGCAACTCCGCGTCTTCCACCATGTCGCACTTGTTCAAGAAAACCACAATCGCCGGTACGCCCACCTGGCGTGCCAGCAAAATGTGCTCGCGCGTTTGCGGCATCGGTCCATCCGTCGCCGCCACCACCAGAATCGCCCCGTCCATCTGCGCCGCCCCGGTGATCATGTTCTTGATGTAGTCCGCATGTCCGGGACAATCCATGTGCGCGTAGTGCCGGTTCGGCGTCTCGTACTCCACGTGCGAAACGGCAATGGTGATCCCGCGCTCGCGCTCTTCCGGCGCGTTGTCAATCGAATCAAACGCACGGAACTGCACCTTGGGATTGTGCTTGGACAACACTTTGGTAATCGCCGCCGTCAGCGTCGTCTTGCCATGGTCAATGTGACCAATGGTCCCAATGTTGCAATGCGGCTTACTGCGCTCGAATTTCTCCTTCGCCATTTTCCTTTGCCCTCAGCGTCAAGTCTTCAGCTTCTGCGCAAATCCGGCCCATTCAAACGCTACTTCAGAATCTGGAGCGGGGGACGGGATTTGAACCCGCAACCATCACCTTGGAAGAGTGAGACTCTACCGTTGAGTTACCCCCGCCCTTTCCTGCAAATTTTCCGCCCACTGCGACTTTCTAATCCTGGAGCCTGGGACCGGGATTGAACCGGTGACCTCGTCCTTACCAAGGACGCGCTCTACCAACTGAGCTACCCAGGCCTAACCGTCTCCCCCAAAAACTCAGCCGTTCTTGGCGCACCTTTCCTGAGCAGCGCCTTTGCCGCGAATTGGACCGCGCTCGAACATCGCTAGATGCGATTGCCCTGCGGCTACATGATACCGGACGATCACCGAGTGACCGGCCGAATCGAACAGCGAGCGACTGGTGGACGGGGAAGGATTCGAACCTTCGTAGCCCGCAAGGAGCGGCAGATTTACAGTCTGCTGGTTTTAGCCACTCACCCACCCGTCCCGCGAAAACGAAAAGGACGCTAACTGCTTGTCCCCATAAACTTTTCAGTGCATTCCCTCACTGCACAGACAAAAACACAAAAAGGACTCGTGTCAAAAGACACCAGCCCGTTTATTTTTCCAGCAAGGATTTGCTCCGCCTCACTCCCCTGCTAATTCCTGGTGGAGCTGGCGGAGGGAATTGAACCCCCGACCCTCTGATTACAAATCAGATGCTCTACCAGCTGAGCTACGCCAGCGTCGCTCAAACCGGGTAAGAATAGCAGAAGGGGCATGGAAATTGCAAGGGGGAGAATCCAATTCGGAGCACGTCGGGGGCCAGGCCTGTGGAAAAGCGGTTTCCCTGTGTCGCACTCCTAGCTGCTCTATCTTTCAATTCTACTATAGTTTAGCATGAAATCCGGGTCTCCCGGCGAAGGACTCAAGACGGCACTTGAGGACGGCATTTTCTCACTGAAATTTGGTGGCATCAGGGTTGGTTTTTGCCTGATAAAAAGCTGTCCAGAGTCAATTAGCTGAAGTCTCGGAAATTGGTGTTCAGCAGATGAGGAATCGCAGGCTCGCTGGAACAATCGTGGCAGTAGTTGTGGTTGGGATGACTCTGGTGTTCGGCTACGAACGCTGGAGAGGTTCCGGGTACGACCCGCGCAATGATGTGCTCGCACAGATGCCCGCGGAGTCCAGCGCCGTTTTGTTTATCGACTTGGATGGACTGAGGCAATCACCGTTTCTCGGCGAACTCTACAAGTGGGCGCCACAAGCCAAGGCGGACGCGGATTACGCGCAATTCCTGCAATCCACCGGATTCAACTACGAAACCGACCTGCGCCGCGTGAGCATCGCGGTCCTAAAGCACGGCGAAACCAACACACTCTTTGCAGTGGCAGAAGGACGGTTCGACCGAAATAAGATCTCCGCTTACGCGTCACAAACGGGAACCCGCGAAAACCACGGCGGCAGAGAGATTTTCTCCGTGCCGCCTAGTGGCGGTACTCGTCGAATCACTTTCACGTTTTTGCGCAACGACCGCATCGCGCTCACAAACGGCGCGAATCTCGAAGCGTCGTTGTCTCAGCGATCCGCGGATTCGGACGCGCAGGCGTGGCGCGAGCGATTCCGCCGTCTCGCCGGTTCGCCAGTATTTGCCGTCGTGCGGCAGGACGCCGGTGCAGGCGCCGCGCTAAGCACGCAAGCCCCCAGAGGCTGGCAATCACCACAACTGTCGGCGCTGATCGATCAACTCCAGTGGATCACCGTAGCGGGAAAGCCAGAAGCCGATCGCCTTCGCGTCGTGCTGGAGGGAGAGAGCGGTGCGGAGGCGCCCACGCGGCAACTGTCCGACGTAATCAACGGCCTGCTGGTGCTGGCCCAGGCAGGACTTAGCGATCAGAAGATGCGGGAACAACTCCAACCCGATGTGCGTGAGGCCTGCCTGGAAATGTTGAAGAGTGCGGATGTCTCGCAAATTGACCGCGGCGAGACAAAATCAGTCCGGCTGATCTTTGACCTGACGCCAAAGTTTCTCGAAGCGGCGCGCACCGCGATGCCAGTCGCGCCCGCGGCCCCGCAGAGGAAGCCCTTCCCGAACAAGAGCACCATCCGAAATTAATTTAGCTCAATAAAAAATGCCCCGAAAAAGATAGGGCACGAGGGACTAAGCAAGATAGCGGTCGGATTAGTCGCCTACGGTACTCCCCTTCATGTAGCGCCAAGGATTGACAGGTGCATTGTTCACGCGTACTTCGTAATGCACATGCGGGCCGGTGGAGCGGCCGCTGATGCCGGTGTATCCGATGACTTCGCCTCGCTTGATGCGCGTTCCCGGCACCGCTGAAAATGAAGAGAGGTGCGCATACCACGTGGTTATGCCAAAACCATGATCGAGCACCACCAGACGCCCGTAGCCCGCGTGGTTCTCAGCGATCGTCACGATACCGTCTGCTGTAGCGTGCACCGGCGCGCCGTAATCCGAGGCGACATCCACACCGGTGTGGAACGCACCCTCACCGCTAAAAGGATCCAGCCGCTCTCCGAAACTGTCCGTAATGTGTCCCATCACCGGCCAGATCGCGGGTGTATAGCTGGAGTCGGCAAAGCTCATCGCAGGCATCAGTCGCAAACCGTTTGAGGAGACGGCGATAACCGCCGCGTTCCTTTTCAAGAAAGTGTACTGTTCAATGGACCGATCGAAAGCATCTTCCGGTGTGGCTTCGCCATCGGTCGTATCAAAGGCCGCGGGGTGATAACGAAGTACGCCATACGTCATGGCTACTTCGGTGGCAAGAGACTGGAGAGAATCGAGGCGCTGGTTGGTGTCCGTAACCGTGCTTTGGAGTTGCTGATACTGCTTCTTAAGAGTTTCCTGATCGTGGCGGAGGGCGTTGTAGTTGCCGACCTTCCAGAGCATCCGGGAGTAAGAACCGAGCGCGACGGTGACGGTGATCGCGCCGATCAGGGCAAGAACGGCGATACCGTGCAGGACGTACGCTGGCACGATAAGCTTTTTGAGCTTACCCGGCGTCGTCGCGATGTAGAACGTATAGTTCTTGCTCGTAATCACTTGCTTGGCCTCTCAGGCCTTGGAACTACTCAAAAGCGGGTTTTATGCCCTGGCACCCGCGCAAGAGAACCACTTTGAAACTAAATCGGAACCGTAAGACTCGGTCCGCGACCTTGCATATACTAAATTCTGTAGAGGGGTCCGTCAACCCTGTATTTTGGTGTTTGAAGGACAGGTGGTGAAAAACCGTCCACCTGTACGAAAGGACAGCAAGTAAACCGACTAAGCTAAGAATCCAAATCGCGCGCTCACGATTTGCGGCAGGCTTGGCCTCGAAATAAGAACCGGGAGCTATACTCAACTCCAGCCATGAGGAAGATAATGCGGAAATTTGCCGAGCATCTGGCACAGGCGGAAGCCGCCATTCTTGAGCGAATAGAAAGGACCGCCGCTCAGGCAGAGTCTAGCCGAGCCAGTTTACTCTCGGGAATAGGCGACGATGCGGCATTGTGGAGCCCGTCGAGAGGGTACGAGACGATTCTAACTTGCGACTGGTTCCTCGAAGGCACGCACTTTCTGCGGGACAAGCATCCGGCCGATGCCGTGGGGTGGAAATGTCTTGCGCGGGCCGTGAGCGATGTCGCGGCGATGGGAGGCGTACCGCGTTGCTTCTTGTTGAGTCTGGCCCTGCCTTCCACCCACACAGGTTTCTGGCTGGATCAATTTCTTCGCGGATTGGGACGCGCGGCTAGGCGATTTGGGTGCGAGTTGGCCGGCGGAGACACGACCCGGAGGCGAGACATCCTCATCAATGTGATGGTAGTGGGTGAAGTACGGACGGGTAAACCGGTACTGAGGTCGCAAGCGCGGCCTGGGGACATTTTATTTGTGAGCGGGCGGCTCGGTGAGGCGGAGCTGGGGCTCCGGCTGATCCGCAAGAACAAACGGCGACTCAACAGCCGCGATCCCTTCCTTAAGAAGCATCTCTACCCTGAACCACCTCTGGCCTTGGGCCGCTGGTTGTCCGAAAAACGTCTAGCCTCGGCCATGATGGATCTCTCCGACGGGCTTTCCGCCGATCTGCCGCGGCTGTGTGCAGCAAGCGGAGTCGGAGCGCACGTCCATGCTGGGTGGATTCCGGCAGTTCGAGTCCCAAGCCGGCGGGGAAGCGGCGCCGCGAATTCTCTGGCATTGGCTCTGCATGGAGGCGACGACTATGAATTGCTGTTTACCGTGACCCGAAAGAAGTTGAAAGACATTCCGCGTTCTTTCCATGGAATCCCCATCACCGAGATTGGCGAAATCACTAAGAAACGAGCCTTGCTACTCATCGATAAGGCTGGGCAGGGTTTGCCGCTTCCGAACCGTGGATGGGATCCTTTCCAAAATCCTCGATAAGGAACGGTTCCGCTCGCGCAGCTCTCTATAAAGTCTTTCGTTGGCAGTCAAGAAATGTTCGAGCAGGCTTTCGTTGGTTCGGAACGGGGCAGCAGCCCTCTGGCCACATAAAAACCTGTCTCTTTAGCTGACCCAATTCCGTTCCTTCGAACAATTGCTACCAGGCCACAAACCTTCTAACTTGACACTCGAAATGTAAGCGGGACCCCTGCTTCCCCCGGCCCTCGGGCAGTATCAATTGAACCTTTATTTCGATGAAGCGACTCCTCGGGCGGAGAAAATTACTGGACGCGTTTTCAACGTCAGCGTGCAAAGCAACGTGGTTTTTCCCGAATTGGACATTTTTGCCGCTGCTGGCGCTAATGCCGCCCTCATCAAATCGGCTAACGTTTCCGTTACGAATGGAGCTCTCACTATCGGCTTCACTCGGGTTGTCGGTTTGGATCCCGAAATTAGCGCGATTGAGATCCTGCCGGCCAGTGGCGTGACGACCGGTCCCGTGATGACGTTTAACTTCTCATACCCGGACGGCACGGCCGTGATAGGAGCTCTCAACTACACTGTTTCGTCTTCTCTCCTGAGCTTTCAAGGGAGTCAAGCGCTCGTAAACGGCAAGGCACAATCCGAGCTTTTTGCGAACCCCAGCGCCATGGGAATCAGCGCGCAATTCCAAGTAGACCTGAGCTTGACGGATACCGCCGGGCATGCCCTCTGGCAGATGAGTGTGGGGATGAATCCCGCCCTGGTGAATCTCGGCGGGGTGCAGAGCTCGGCGCTTAACGTAGTCGTTCAAAAAATGTAGCGAAGCACGACGCACCGCACCGCGCCGCCCCGGCTATAACCGTGGAGAAACGCCGGAGGTGGAGGGTGCCGTCGATGTTTTGATTGGCGGCGTTGGCACGGGGGGTTTCACTTTGGGCGCGGCTGGTTCTTCTTCCTCGGGCGCAGTGTCGGGCGTGTCTACATTGACCTTGTGATCGAGCGCCTGCTGCTCGAGCGGAACCACGTTCGCGAAATCAAGCACCGGCTGGCCTTCGAGGGCGGCTTTCATGAAGTCCAGCCAGATCGGGAGCGCCGCGCGCGCGCCAGTTTCCTTTTTCCCCAGCGAAATCTGCTTGTCATCGAAGCCCACCCACACTCCACAAGTGAGCTGCGGTGTGAAGCCCATGAACCATGCGTCGGTGTAATCCTGCGTCGTGCCGGTTTTCCCACCCGCAGGGCGGCCAAGCGCCTTTGCCTGGACTCCCGTTCCGAACTGAATGACTTCCTCCAGCATGGCCGTCATCGTCCGCGCGACTTCGGGTGAAATAACGTCATGCACTTCTGGATGCGCTTCCTCGAGCAGCGCGCCGTCGTAAGTTGTTACACGGCGAATCATGTGCGGGTCGATGCGGATGCCGTCGTTCGGAAAGACCGTGAACGCGGAGACGTGCTCGACGAGCTTCATGTCCGCCGCTCCCAGCACGAGCGGCAGGTAGGGCGGAAGCGATGTGGTGATGCCGAATCGCCGGGTCATTTCGACGACGGAATTGATGCCGACTTTTTCCGCGAGCTTGACGGCGGGTACGTTGCGCGACCCGGCCAGAGCCCGGCGCAACGTAATCGTGCCTTCGAATTTCTCATCGTAATTGCGCGGCGAATACGGCTGGCCGCCGCTGATGGTCGTGAATGGCGTGTCAACGATGGTGTCGAACGGCGAAGCGCCTTTTTCAATGGCGTCAGCGTAGAGATACACCTTGAACGAGCTGCCCACCTGCCGGTAGGCCTGCGTGGCGCGATTGAATTTCGAATCCTCAAAACTATAGCCGCCGACCATGGCCTTGATTTCGCCCGTGGCATTGTCGATGGCCAAAATCGCGGCTTGCGGAGCGGGCTGTTGTTCGAGTTGCACGCGAGCCGTGGCCTCGTGAAGTTCTTGAATCGAGAATTGAGTCAGGTCGCCGACTTTCAGCAGCTCGCTAGGCTTCTTTCGGCCGGTCCATGCAAAATCCGGCGGGGAAAGAATCGCGCGGTAGGGGCCGATCTTGATTGTGGCGAAGCGGTCGTCTGCGGAAAGCACCAGCCCGGTGACGTACGAGCCTTTTTCAATCGGATGCCGCCAGTCTTCGTCTTCGTACGTATCAAGCTTGCCGAGATTGTCGCGCAGGATATTCGGAGGATCGCCGCGCCACCCGTGGCGCCGGTCGTAGCCGTGTAAACCGTCGCGCAAGGCAAGATTGGCGGCTCGTTGCATTTTCACGTTTAGAGTCGTATAGACGCGCAGGCCACGCTCGTGCACCGCTTCCGTGCCGTAAGTCGATTCCAGATACTTGCGAATGTCCTCGAAGAAATAAGGCGCCAGGTCGTTTCGAGGATATTGCAGGTGCAAACCAAGCGGTGTTTTCCTTGCATCCTCATCTTCCGCGGGAGTGATTTTCCCTTCCTCTTCCATGCGGTGGATAACCAAATTCCGGCGTGCCAGGGCGCGCGCAGGATCGGCCAATGGCGAGTAGATCGGCCCGCGGATCATCCCGGCGAGCAACGCGGCTTCCTGCAGCTTCAGGTCCGTGACGGACTTGCCAAAATAGAATTGCGCGGCCGCAGCGAAGCCATAGTTGCCGTGTGCCAGATATACCTGATTGGCGTACATGGTGAAAATTTGCGGTTTCGTGTAACGCCGCTCGATTTGCAGCGCCAGCAGAATTTCCTGCATTTTGCGCCGGAGGCTGATTTCGCTGCGGTCGAGGAAGAGGTTGCCGGCGAGCTGCATGGTGATTGTGCTTGCGCCTTGCGCCCTGCCGCCCTTCAAAAGTTTGCGCCACGCCGCGCCGGCGACGCGCGGGAAGTCAATGCCCCAATGCTCCTCGAAGTGCTGATCTTCGATGGCTGTCACCGCGTTGTAGAGCACCTTGGGGCACTGCTCGTAGGTCATCAGAATGCGCCGCTGGAGCGCAAAACTGCCGACGAGTTGCCCGTCGTCGGCATAGACCTCGGTGACAACCGTTGGACGATACGTTTCGAGCGCGTGAATTTCCGGCAAGTCGCTCGCGTAAACAAAGAGCAACCCGCAAGCCGCCCCCAGCGCAATCGAACAAAGGAGAAGAAACGCGATCGCGACGCGGTCAATCAGTTTCCAGCCTCGCAGTCGCAACGTAATCGGTGGCAGGCTCAGCATCGAAATTCAATTCTATCGCAGAACGATTTGCGGGAATGGATTTCGCAGGAAATAAGTCGCCTTTCAGGAATCAGAAGCCGGCTCATAGTAGCGGTCGCCGGCGCACGCGCGGCAGAGGGTGCGGCCGTTGACAAGGACCTCGCGCTTAAAATTGATGCCTTCGCCGCACTCAGCACACACCACGCGCGGACCTTTAAATCCAGGTAAGTCCTCTGGCTGGACCTCGACTTTTACCCACTGCTTATCGAAGAGCACGTCGTCGGAGAGAGCGGCGTAGGCCTTCTGCTGCCCCGCATCCTTAGCCATTTCCGGGAACATCTCGCGGGCAGCTTGCTTCGAAGATTCCTTCGCGGCAATGCGCACCGCCCGGCCCCTCTGAAGATCCACGAACGTGGCGGCCACTTTCCCCCAGTCGCGGAATTTCAGCGCCCGCTTCCCCAGCCTGCAATTCGCAACAAGTGCCACCGCGTCCGTCACGCAGCGGTCGATCTCCACGTAGGTGACGATGCGCTTTCGCTCCGCAATCGGGTCATCAATGCCGAGCTCACGCAGCCCGAGCATCGCCAGCCGCACGCCAAGCACTTGCCCCGCACATAGATGCCCGTGCGCCACAGCTGCCAACTCCAGATATTCGGATAGAGTCTTCATGAAAGGTACTGTTTCCCAGTCTGCGCAGTCCTTGCGCGCGACGCGAGCCTAAGCCTTTTCTGCGGCTGTCCACGGGTGGGGCTGACGAGCTTCCATAAAAGCGAAAATGGTCATGAGCAGCGCAAGTCCCGAGAGCGCGGCGTCCTCCAACACTTTCCTGAGATTGATCGGCTCGGGAGTCGCAAAGCAACCGCAATTGATGTCCATGTGCAGTACGTATGCGCGCAAAACTGCAACGAAAAACCCGAGCATGAGGAGCGTAAGCAGCGAAGCCCAGATGCGCAGACGCCACCCAATCAGAAGCAGCAGCCCCAGGATGATTTCCGCAAAGGGCAGCGTGTGGGCGACGAATTGTACCCCCCAGTCTGGCAGCATCTTGAACGCTGCCACCTGGAGAGCGAAGTTCGAGAGGTTCATGGATACGGAAAATTTCAGAATGAAAAAAGGCCACAGGTTCGTGTTCGGCAGAAACGCCTTGGAATACCCTGCATAAATAAAGATGCCGCCGAGGACCAGACGGCCGATCCAAATGACGGCGCGGCGGAGGTTGAGCGGGCTCGATTGCATCACGGAAGGCTTCTCATGCGTCGCGTCGAAAATTCTTCTACTTCTGGCTCAGCAGCTGATCCAAAAACTGGCGCAGGATTTCGTAGCTCATCACTCCCGAATAAGGATATGTCTGCCCCTTACTGTGGAATACCGACGTCGGCGTCTGGCTTACGCGGTACATCTGCCCGAGCGAATAATCCTTGTCGATAAGAGGCTCGAGCGTTCCGCCCTTGACTAGCGCGCGCACCTTGGACATTTCCGCCGAGGTGAGCACGGCGGCGACCGTGCCATCCACATCGCCGGTCTGTTCCCACTTCTCCTGATTCTCGAACAGCGACTTCTCCACTTGCTCAATCTTCCCGATTTCCGCAGCAGCGCGCGCGTAACGCGCCGCCACCCGCGAATACGCGTGCATGGGCAGCGGAAAATCGCGATGAATCAAGAAAACCTTGCCAGTGCTCACGTAACTCTCCATGAGCTGCCGGTTGGTCGTCAGAAAGAGTGTCTTGCACGCTGGGCACTGGTAATCGCTGAAGACTTCCATCACCACCGGGGCGCTCTTGGAACCAAAGGCTTTGTGTGGATCGATGTCGTTCACGCCAGCGACGGAGTCAGCGGCTGTAGGTGGCGGCACGGCGCGACGCGGTTCGCTTGTATTCTCGGATGTTCGCGGAGTTGCCGGTTCGCTGCTTGCGCTTTCGCGGGCAGCCGCCGGAGCGGGGCTGCCCTCGGTTGCAGCCGCAGCGGGGTTCACCTCAGGGGCAGGGAAAGCCGCCGGCTCTGAGCTGGAGCGGGCTGCGGAAACAGGGTGCATGCCCCGGCTGATTAGACTACCTACGCCTATTAAGGCGAGGACCAGTGCTGCTGCAAACGCAATGCGACGACTCACGCCACCCTCCAGCAATTACCTTCCATTGGTGAGATGCAGTTTCCGGCTCAGATTATCACAGGTTTCTTCTATTTAGTCTGGCCATGCCCAGGCAGGGTTCTAACGGTAACCAAACCACAAAAAGGTGACCTGGAATACGCGAGAAGACACGGGAGTAGATTTAGGCCTGTAAGGCATTGAAATTAATATACTTATTATAGTTATAAGAAAACTTGACAGAGATACACTCAAGTTGTATACTGCCCCTCGAACTGGACCAGAAGCACGCCATTAACCTCGGCCCACCACGGATTTCTAGGCTTCCGGGTGGCCAGTGATGCAGACGGCTTCGGGAAAGTATAGCTCCCAAAGGAAAGGCCCCGAAAGGACTAACCAAGATGAGCAAGATTATAGGAATTGACCTCGGAACCACAAACTCGGTTGTGGCCGTCATGCAAGGCGGCGAACCGGTAGTGATCCCCAACCAGGAAGGTGCGCGGACCACCCCTTCGGTTGTCGCCATCACCAAAGGCGGAGAGCGCCTCGTCGGACAAGTAGCGAAGCGCCAGGCGGTGACGAATCCCGAGAATACCGTGTATTCGATCAAGCGCTTTATGGGCCGCCGTTACGACGAAGTTGGCGAAGAGATGAAGCGCATCCCCTACAAAGTCGTTAAAGGTGAGCACGACGATGCGCGCGTGGACATCTTCGGCAAGGTTTACAGCCCGCCGCAGATTTCCGCGATGATCCTCGGCAAGCTAAAGTCCGCCGCGGAAGATTTTCTCGGCGAAAAGGTCGGGAAGGCTGTTATCACCGTGCCCGCGTATTTCAATGACGCACAGCGCCAGGCCACCAAGCAGGCCGGCGAAATCGCCGGCCTGGAAGTCGTACGCATCATCAACGAGCCCACAGCGGCTGCGCTGGCCTACGGCTTGGACAAGAAGAGCGACGAAACCATCGCTGTCTATGACCTTGGCGGTGGCACTTTCGATATCTCCGTGCTCGAAGTTGGCAGCGGCGTCGTCGAAGTGAAGTCCACCAACGGCGACACCCACCTTGGCGGCGACGACATCGACCAGCGCATCGTGGACTGGTTGATTGACGAATTCAAGAAAGAGAACAGCATCGACCTCGGCAAAGACCGCATGGCACTGCAACGCCTGAAGGAAGCCGCGGAAAAGGCCAAGATCGAGCTCTCGCAAATGATGGAGACGGAGATCAATCTGCCCTTCATCACGGCAGGCGCGAACGGCCCCATCCACATGCAGCAGAAACTGACGCGGACGCGCCTCGAGCAGTTGATGAACGATTTGCTCGAACGTTCCATGAAGCCCGTCAAGCAGGCACTCGAAGACGCGAAGATGTCGCCGAACGACATCCAGGAAGTGGTGATGGTTGGCGGCTCGACGCGTATCCCCAAAGTGCAATCGATCGTCCGCACATTCTTCGGCGAAAAAGAGCTGCACAAGGGCGTGAACCCGGACGAAGTCGTGGCCGTAGGCGCTGCGATTCAAGGCGCGGTGCTCGCAGGCGAAGTAAAGGACATCCTGCTGCTGGACGTGACGCCGCTTTCACTCGGCGTCGAGACGCTCGGCGGCGTGATGACCGTGCAGATCCCGCGCAACACCACGATTCCGACGCGCAAAGTGGAGACATACTCGACCGCTGCGGACAATCAGCCCGGCGTGGAAATCCAAGTGTTGCAAGGCGAACGCAAGTTCGCTTCGGACAACCGTTCGCTTGGCAAATTCAAGCTGGACGGAATTCCGCCTGCGCCGCGCGGCACGCCGCAAATTGAAGTGACCTTTGATATCGACGCGAACGGCATCTTGAACGTCAGCGCGAAGGACAAGGCCACCAACAAGGAGCAGAAAATCACCATCACTGCTTCGAGCGGCCTGACCAAGGAAGAGGCCGAAAAGATGCGCGCCGAGGCCGAATCCCACTCCGAAGACGACCGCCGCCGCATGGAGGAAGTCGAATCGCGCAACCGCCTCGACGGCATCCTCTATCAAGCAGAAAAGATGGTCCGCGAGAACCGCGAGAAGATTGCGGAGTCGGACGTCAAGTCCGCCGAAGAGGCCATCGAGGATGCGAAGAAAGCTATCGCCGAAGGCGGAACAGCTCGCCTGCGTTCTGCCACGGAGAACCTCGAGAAGTCTTTGCACAAGATCGCCGAGGTGCTCTACAAAGCCAATGAGGCTGCGGGAGCTCAGCAGGCCGGCGCTGCAAGCGCTGGCGCTGGAGCGTCCGGTGGTGCGGGCTCAAGTTCGAGCAGCGCCCCGCAAGACAAAAAGCCCGGCGATGTGATCGACGCCGAATACGTCGACGTCGACGAAACCAAGCGGCCTAACTAACTCGACTCAACTTGTAGGGGCGCAGCCTGCTGCGCCCCTGCTTGCTTTATCGCTCAATCGCGGTAGTTTTATTTGCAGTTTTTTTTGAACTTTTAACTCTAAACGTTTAACTCTTTACTGGTTTTCATGGCCACAACCGCAAAACAAGACTATTACGAACTCCTGGGCGTCTCGAAGAAGGCGAGCGCCAAAGACATTCGCACCGCTTTCCGCAAACTCGCGCGCAAATACCACCCAGATCTGAATCCCGGTGACAAATCCTCCGAAGAGAAATTCAAGCAGTTGCAGGAAGCCTACGACATTCTCTCCGATTCAAAAAAGCGGCAGATGTATGACCAGTACGGCTTTTACAGCGACAACATTCCGCCCGGAGGGCCGGGCGGTGGGCCGCAGCAGGACGGCGAAGGCGTCAATTTCGATTTTGGGGGCTTTGACTTTGGTGGTGGCTCGGGCGCGCAGGGCGGCGGAGCGAGTTTCCGCGATCTCTTCAGTCAATTTTTTCGAGGCGGCCGCGGCGCGGGCGGTGAGCCCGAGCATGAACCCGGCGGCGACCTCGAATATCAGATCGAGATCGACTTTTGGGATGCCGTGCGCGGCGCCGTCAAGAAACTGACCATCACGCGCCTCGATACCTGCGACACGTGCCATGGCACGGGCGCCATCGGCTCCGCGCAGACTTGCCCGACGTGCCACGGCTCGGGAACGATTCAACAAGCCGCGGGCAAGATGAAATTCAACGTGCCCTGCACGCGGTGCGGCGGCACAGGCAAAATCCGCAAAGTCTGCCCGACATGCAGCGGCGAAGGGCGCCTGCGCCGCACGGAAACCATTGAAGTGCGTATTCCCGCGGGCGTGGCCAGCGGCTCGCGCGTGCGCGTGCCCGGTAAGGGCAACGCGGGAACCATGGGCGCGCCTCCTGGCGATTTGTATTTGCGCGTGGACGTGAGGCCGCATTCCTTCTTCGAGCGTCGCGGCGATGATTTGTATACCAAAGTCCCGGTGACGGTGTCCGAAGCTACGCTCGGCGCGAAGGTCGAAGTGCCCACGATTGACGGTTGCTCGCTCGTGCGCATTCCTCCCGGAACAAACAGCGGCAAAACTCTGCGCCTGAAAGAAAAGGGCGTGCCCAGCGCACGCAGCGGCGCCCGCGGGGATCAGTACGTGGAAATCCAAGTGGTTGTGCCACAGCCAACCGACGAGCGCGTGCGCAATCTGATGAAAGAGCTTGAAACTGTAGCGCCCGATGATCCGCGCAAGGATTTGTTCAGCAAGGCCGGGGTCTAATGGAATTTTGAATGTGGGGGCACAGTACATCGTGCCCTCTGTTAGAAAGCGCAACACAATGCCACAGCGAGCAAGAAAACGGGCCAAAGCAGGCTACATGATCAGCGCCGTGGCGGAGCTCTACAAGCTGCATCCGCAAACCTTGCGGCTTTATGAGCGCGTCGGTTTGCTCAAACCGTCCCGCTCACAGGGAAATACGCGGCTCTACACCGATTCCGATCTCGAACGCCTCGACGTGATCCTGACCCTCGCGCGGGATATGGGCGTAAACCTCGCCGGCATCGAAATCATTCTGAATATGCGCGAAAAAATGGTCGAGATGGAACGCCAAATGACGGAGTTTGCCTCCGTGGTGCAGCAAGAACTCTCGCGCGTGGCGTCAACGCGTTCGCAAGATAGAGAACCCCGCAACGCCATTGTGCGCGCTACGCCTCGCGCGTCCCGCACGTCCTAACTCTCGGTCCTTCCACAGTTTTCTCGGAGCAGACACCTTGCCGTCCAGCCCCCGCAAACGTATGCTGTGCGCATGGCTCTTGAGAATTGCTCGCTTTGCAGAGGAACGGGTTGGAAGCTGGTACCGCGGCCCGATGGCGCCGCGGGCAAGGTTGCCGTCGCCTGTGACTGCGGCATGGAGGAGCGTTCCGAGCGCGTCATCGAGCGCGCGCATATCCCCAAGCGCTACGAGCATTGTGATTTTGAAAGCTACAGCACCGACGTCGGCGCCACGCCGCAGCAAACGGATTCGCTGAAAAAAGCAAAGCTCCTGACGCAGGGATTTGTTCGCGATTATCCGGCCGCCGCCGAAAAAGGCCTGCTGCTGATGGGCCCCTCTGGCGTCGGCAAGACTCATCTCGCCGTCGCTGCGCTCAAGGATCTGATTCGCCGCGGACACGCCGGCCTCTTTTGCGACTACCGCGAACTTCTGAAAGAAATCCAGGCCAGCTGCAACCCGGCCAGCGAGTCCACGGAAATGGGCATTCTTGAGCCCATCCGAACGGTGGAAATTCTCGTCCTTGATGATCTCGGCGCGAGCAAGCCTTCGGATTGGGTACGCGACATCGTCGGCATCGTTCTGAACGCTCGCTACAACGAGCGCCGCACCACGATTATCACGACGAATTATTATGACAATCCGGCTCAGGAAGGCGAAGCCACGCGCCTTCCCAGCGGAAAACTCGTCATGCCCACCCGCGAAGATTCCCTCGAACAGAGAATCGGCAGCCGTATGCGCTCCCGCCTCTTCGAGATGTGCCGCACCGTGGAAGTCGTCGCCCCGGATTTCCGCCGCGAAAGCACCCAAGCCGGCCGCGCCCGCGCCTGATCCATGGACGAAGATCTTAAAACTTTGCTTGCGTCGCTATTGGCTGCGGATCCTGATGCGCCGCTGGACGACGCTGGGCGGGAGAGAGTTATTTACGCGATGCTTGCCTTGCAGCCTCGCGAGCACATTGTGGCTCTCTGGACATTTGCCAGTTCAATCAAGAACGAATTCAAGCGGTCCCATCTGCTGCACAAACTCGTCGAGCTTACAGCCAAGCGCGCGATCGAACACGACTTAGCCGAGCAAATTGCTAAATCAATACCAGATGCCTACTGGCGCTTCAGTGCCCTGAACAAAGTTGCGGCGGAATTGCTTAAACGAGCCAGCCAGTACGAAGAGTTCAGCCCTGAAGCGAGCAGCGAGTTGCGTGAACGCGGACTGAGCTTGTTGCAGGAAGTCGAAGAAGGTCTTGTCTCTATCCCTGAAGACGACGGTGATCGCGCCACCGTACTTTGGAGTGCGGGATTGTCTCTGGTTGGCGCAGGAAAGTTGGAGTGGGCTGAGAGTCTAGCTTCTACCACCAAATATTGTGCAGAAAACACCGAGGTTTTGCTTCGATCCGCTAAGGCGCGCATAACACTTGGTCAAATCGTACGGGCTGCCGAAATCGTGAGAATAGTCATCGAGTTGGCGAGCGCAGGCAACGATGAGCCAATTAAGCGTGCATTTGACCTAAAAAGTGCTTCCGAACTCCTGTTTGATTGTGGCGCTTTCGAGGACGCTCGAAAGTGCCTCGAACAAGCGTCCGAGCTTGCGATAACCAGCCAAGAAGCGGACATAGATGGATGCAAATGCATGGTCGCGATCGCCGTCGCCTTCGCAAGACAGGGACACTCGGAGCAAGCTCGGAGCGCTGCCAACAAGATTCCGCAACTCGCCCGGCGGGAGTATGCCCTGAAAAAGATTTCGGAGCTGTCGGCCGCCGTTTAGCTCGGACCGTTCCGTCCTAGCTCTCGCGACCATCCTTATGCGACCATCGAGACTCCTCATCCAACTTCAAGGCGGCGACCGCCGCTCCACCGGCCGCGCGAACGAAGTCGCGAGCCTTGTTCTAAAGCACTCAAAGGGCTTCCACGAACTCATCAAATGCCTTTGGGACGATGATCCGTAGTGCGAATGCGCGCGGCGGACGCGGCGGAAAAGGTTTCCGCGAAGAAGCAGCGGCTCCTGGACCGCCACAAAGCCGAACTCCTCGGCCTGCTCGCCGAAACGGAGCAAATCGAGCTGCGCTGGCATCTTGCGCTCATGGTTCCGCGCCTCCGCCTCAGCGCTACAGAACAGCAGCGGGCCGCCGCGGCATTGCAGCGCTACCTGGAAGATCGCAGTTCGATCGTGAGG